>Ga0209172_10000584_pt1 | contig 97724 bp, 85 predicted proteins | sample LarsenN4metaG_FD_184113 | JGI IMG/M metagenome (GOLD analysis project Ga0209172, IMG submission 184113) | Hot spring sediment bacterial and archeal communities from British Columbia, Canada, to study Microbial Dark Matter (Phase II) - Larsen... ... | reverse complement strand
AGCCCGTAGTCGCCCTCGACGCCGCGCACGAACATCCGCGGCTTCTTGCTCGTGAAATGCGATTCCTTACCCATTATTCAAATCCCAAATCCCAAATCCCAAATCCCAAAATCCCAAAATCCCAAAATCCCAAATCCAAAGCCCAAAGCCCGAATCCCAAAATCCCAAAGCCTACGTGTCGGATTCGCGTGGCACGGCCTGGCCGCGCAGGAACAGATCCGACCACAGCTTCGACCACTTCTCGTCCTCGTCGAGGACGATGGTCGGATCGATGATCTGGAACGGAAAGTCGTTGAGGTGCGAGTCGACCGTGCGGCTGGCCGGCACGCGGTTGCGCTGCTTCAGGATCTCCTGCCCCTCGCGCGACAGCACGAAATCGGCGAACAGCAGCGCCGCGTGGGGGTGCGGCGCCCTGCGCGCGAGCCCAATCGCATTCGGCTGCGCAAACGTCGGCTCGAGCGGCTTCCAGCGGACCGGCGCGCCCTGGACGACGACGCGCTCGACGTTGTGGTTGTAGAGACTGGCGACGAGCGGGATCTCGCCGGAGGCGAGCAGCTGACCGAGCAGCGTGTGGCCGCTGCGGATTTGCGGGCGTGCCGCCGCCAGCCGGCGGAAATAGGCGAGTCCCTGTTCCTCGCCCATGTGCCTGACCATAGCGCCGAACCATCCCCAGTCGGACGCTTCGAGCCCGATGCGCCCCACGAACCGCGGGTGGAGGAGATCCTCGTAGGAGCCTGGCACCTCGTCCGGCGGCACCAGGTTCGTGTTGTAGCCGATGGTGAAAAAGTTGAACCGATCGGCGACCCAGTGCCGATGCTTGGGAAAGGCCGGCTCCGGCAGGTCCGCGAAGTGCGGGCTCCGAAACTCCTCCAGCAGCCCTTCGCGGTAGAGCGCCTCCATCTCGGGGCCGTTGGTCTCGAACACGTCGGCGGCGAACCGTCGCGCGCGCGCTTCGGAGACGGCCCGCTGAACGACGCGCTCGCTGGCCGAGCGCCAGAGCTCGGTCTTGATGCCGTACTTCTTCTCGAACGCGGCGGTCAGCGGACCCGAGTCCTGCGTGTTGAGCGAGGTGTAGATCGATACCACGCCTTCCCCCTTGGCGCCGGCGAGCACGCGCTCGGCCCGGCCGGCGCCGTCCAGCAGGTACAGCTGGCGGTGCGGCGATGCGGAGGCGTCCCCCGACCGCGCACACGAGGCCGCGGGCGCCGCGAGGAATGCCAGCATGGCCCGGGTGAACGTGCGTCGATCCACTCCCTACACCTTCGCGGGGATGCGTCCTCGCAGGTAGTTCTCGACGACGTCGGCGTTCAGTTCCACGGACGGGTCGTACTCGGGGGCCGCTTCGAGCTGCTCGAGGTCGTTGAGGCCGCATGCCTTGAAGATCCGATTGATCACGGAGATGAGCCGCACCGGCTTCTCAGGGCTCGCGTTGAAGTGCTGATGGATCGTGTTCGGCGGCACGTAGATCACGTCGCCCGCCTCCCATTCGAAGCGCTTCACCTCGTCCTGCGGCGTCCAGTGATATGTGTCCGTGATCTCGACGTCGCAGTCCTGATGCAGGTCGTAGCCGCGCCCCTCGAGCACGTAAAGGCACTCCTCGGCCAGGTGACGGTGCCTGCCCGATCGGCTGCCGGGCGGGATGATCTGCATGTAGGCGTCGACCGTCTCCATGCGCGTGTTCATCGCCTCGTTGATCAGGTGCTTGAGGATGCCCTGCGGCGCCATTTCCCACGGCATCTCCTCGGGATGGATCACCTTCTTCCGCTTCGCATTCCGCGCCGGCGCCTCGGCGGCATCGTCCAGGAGCGCCTGATAGAACTTCTTGTTGGTGCTCCCCTTCCGCCACGCTTTCGACTCGCTCCAGGCCATCGCTCAGTCCTCGTGATTGAAGTTCTGTTCGTCCTCGCGCGCCGTGAAGCCCTCGCCGCCGGGGGCAGGCTCGGTGGGCCGCGGCTCCACGGTCTTCTGGAACAGCATGTTCATGAACATGAACATCGGCTTCGTCTTCATCACCAGCGCGCGAGCCGGCTTCGTACTGCTCGCGTTGAAGTGCTGGTGCACGCAGTTGTTGTGGACGATGGCGACGTCGCCCGCCTTCCAATCGTACCGGACACCGTCGTGAATCTCGTACCCCTCGCCGTCGAGGATGTAGAAGGCGGCCTCGTTCACGTGGCCGTGCTTCTGCGACCTCGCCCCGGGGCCCCACTCCTCGATGTGGAGGTGAAAGAGCTGCGTGATGCCGTCCTTCGGCTCCACGTAGTGGCGGCTGAACGTCTGAGGGCCGTCGACGAACTTGATCAGCCGTCCCTTGCGGACGCGCGGCTGCGCGCGCAGCCGGGCGAGCTCCTGCTTCAGGTTGTATTCGCCCTGAATCGCGCGGACGAAGACGCGGTCCTTCTTGCCGTGATAGTGCGACTCGGTGACAACGGGCCCGGTCAGCGTTGCCCCTGTGGTTTCGTTCGCCACGTCAGACTCCATACTCGTCGAGCTTGAACCGCTTCGGCTTCAGCGTCCGACACAGCTCGCGGTTCAAGCCGGCCTGCGGGAGGCCGATCCCCGCCTCGTGCGCCATCTGCTGCACGATCTCCATGTCGTCCTCCGCCCACGCCATGGTGTTCTCGCCCCAGTGGCGCAGCACGTAGTTGTCGGCGCTGCTGATGAGCAGCGCCTGTCGCAGCCGATCGACGTCGATGCCGAAGCGCGTCGAGAGCGCCAGCGCCTCGTGGTCGGCAATCAGGCAGGCCCACATCACCAGGTTGTTGGCCGCCTTCGCCACCTGCGCCGCTCCCACGCCGCCGACGTGCGCGATGTCGGCCGAGAAGCACGAGAGAACGGGCGTGAGCCGCGCCACGACCGCCTCGTCGCCGCCGATGAACGCGAGCAGCGTTCCGGCGTCCGCCGCGCGTCCGCCCCGCGCCACCGTCGTGTCGACGAGGTCGACGCCGTACGGTTTGGCCGCGGCCGCCAGCTCCCGGATGGTGCGCGGATGCACCGTCGAGAGAACGGCGACGATTGTGCCCCGGGGGAGGATTCCCAGCAAGGCGTCCATCAGCTCGCGAAGCTCCCGGTCGTAACCGACGCACACGAGAATCGCCTCGCAGCGCTCGGCGAGCACGGCGGGCGTCGCCGCCCAGCCGGCCCCCAGCTTTTCCACCGCGCCGCGCTTCTGCTCGTCGATGTCGTGGGCGATGACCGTCAGCCCTCGTCGCGCCATGTGGCCGATGATGGGCTGCCCCATCCGGCCGGCGCCGATGACACCGACAGTCTTGACTGCGCTCGCTGCGGTCATAGCTCGCCTGTAGGGGTCAGGGGGCCCCCTTCCTTCTTATCGCTTCTGCGTGACGGTGTCGAGGAGGGCCGGCTGGCCCGCTTTCACTTTCGCGATGGCGCGTTCGAGCGCCGCCGGCAGTCCGCCGGGCGACTCGATTGGCCCCTCAGCATACCAGCCCATCGACTTGGCCATGGCCGCAAAGTCGGGCGCCGGACCGTCGAGGTCCATGCCGATGTGCGCGCGTTCGAGCGCGGTGCCGCGCAGCCGCGCCATCCGAATCTGGTGCTCCCAGTCGTTGTAGTACGCCCGGTTGTTGTACATGACGACCAGCATCGGGATCCGGTGCTTGGCGACGGTCCAGAGCGCGCCGGCGTCGAACATCAGGTCGCCGTCGGGCTGCATGTCGACCACCAGCCGCCCGTGCGGGCGATGGGCGAGCGCCACGCCGATCGAGATGCCGAACTGTGTGGCGGTCCCAAGCGAGCGGCCGGGGTGGCGATACGGCTTGTCGAAGTCCCACAGCTTTCGCGTCCACTGCTCGAGCGTCCCGGCGGTGAGCACCCAGTCCTCGTCCTTGATCGCCTCCCACACGTCGGAGGCGAGCCGCGGGAGCGTAATGGGGCTTGCGTCCCAGTCCTCCTTCGCATCGCGTGCCCATTTCTCGCGCCGCGCCCTGCTCTTCTCCGCGGTGGCTGCCGCCCGCGCCTTCACGCGCTCGCGCAGCTTCGTATCGGCGGCGATGCGAGCCGTCAACAACTCGGTCAGCGCGGGAATCGCGAGGGTCGTGTCGGCCAGGATTCGCAGGTTCGCGTGGTGCAGCCGCTGGTAGTCGAGCGCCCAGCTCGAAAGCTCCAGGTCGGCGAAGCCGATGTCGATCCACTGCGCCCCGGCCGGGACGATCGACTGCACCTCTCTCGTCGCGCTCACCAGCTCCGTCGTCGGCCGCTCCCAGTCGCGCGCGTCGAGGCACAGGACGAGATCCGCATCGCGGAAGACGTCCTTCGTGTAGCTCACGTTGAGCGGATGCGGCGACGGAAAGTTGAGACGGCTGTCGACGTCGTAGACCGGAAGGCCGGCGGTTTCCGCGAGCGCGACGAGTGCGTAAAAGCCTTCCGGCTCGCGGCCGACGTACTCCGCGATGATCACCGGACGTTCGGCGGCTGCGATCAGCGCCGCCGCCTCCTCGAGCGCCTTCGGATCGGCGGCGATGCGCGTGGGCACCGTGGCCGCGCCGCCGGGCGGCAGCGGCACGTCGTGGTCGAGCCGCTGCTCCTGCAGCCACGCGTCGTAGCAGATGTAAATCGGCCCGCGCGGCTCGGTCATCATCACCGCGTAGGCGCGCGCGAACGACTCGGGGACGCCGTCGATCGTGTGCGGCTGGTAGTCCCACTTCGTGTACGGTCGCACCTGTTCGCCCTGGCTCTGCGCCGTATGAATCCAGTCGATGCGCGGACGCCGCTTCGTCTCGTCCATCGGGCCTGTCGCGCCGATGATGAAGACCGGCGCGCGGTCGATGTAGGCGTAGTAGATCGCCATGTTGGCGTGCAGCAGCCCGACCAGGTTGTGCAGGATGGCCGCCATCGGCCTGCCGCTCGCCTTGGCATAGCCGTGCGCAATCTGCACCGCCGTCTCTTCGTGCTGGCACAGCAGCAGCTCGGGGACGTTGCCGCCGTAGTTGACGATCGAGTCGTGCAGCCCTCGAAAGCTCGCGCCAGGGTTGATGGCCGCGTAGGGCAGGTCGTAGCGATGGAGGAGATCGACGATGACGTCCGAGGCCCAGCGGTCCTGGGCCATTTACTGGACCGTCCGCACTGACGGAGTACGAATCACAACAAGCCTCCGAGCGAAAACAGCGGGCCGCGACAACGGCGCGGCCCCACAGGCACTTCGAAGCACGTCACCCGGAGACCTTGAGCACGACGCACTTCTCCGGATTGAGCTGCACCCAGATCGGCTCGCCAATCTTGGTGCGCAGCGTGGGATGGCGGCGCGACAGGAGCGTGCGCGGCCCGACCTTCACCTGGAAGTCGACCGCCTCACCGAGAAAGACCTTCTGATCGACACGCCCCTGCCAGACGTTGTCACCCGCCGGGCGCTCTTCGGTCAGCTCCACGTCTTCGGGGCGGACGGACACCGAGACGCGCTCGCCGGGACGAAGGTCCTGCGTGGCGTGCACGCGAATCGTGCCGATCTCGGCGCGCACGTCGCAGCACTGCCCGACGCGCTGCAGCACCTCGCCCTCGATGAAGTTCGTGTTGCCGACGAAGTCCGCCACGAACTGATTCGCGGGATGCTCGTAGATCTCGCGCGGCGTGCCGATCTGCTGGATGCGGCCATCCTTCATCACCGCGATCTCGTGCGACAGCGCGAGCGCTTCGGTCTGATCGTGCGTCACGTAGACCGTCGTGATCTTCAGGTCGCGCTGCAGGCGCTTCAGCTCGAAGCGCATCTGATCGCGCAGCTTGGCGTCAAGGTTGGACAGGGGCTCGTCGAGGAGCAGCAGCGCGGGTTCCATGACGAGCGCGCGCGCCAGCGCGAGCCGCTGCTGCTGGCCGCCCGAGAGCTTCGTCGCCTCGCGCTCGGCGAGGTGGTCGAGCTGCACCGCCGTCAGCACGCGCCTCACCTTCTCGCGGATCTGCTGGCGGGAGTAGCGGCGATCGCCGACCTCCAGGGGAAACGCGACGTTCTCGAAGACGTTCATGTGCGGCCAGATCGCGTACGACTGGAACACCATGCCGAAGCCGCGGCGATTTGGCGCGACGAAGATGCCCCTCGACGACGAGTACACCGGCTGGCCGTTGACCGAGATCTCGCCCGCCTTCGGCCGCTCCAGTCCCGCAATCGACCGCAGCGTCGTCGTCTTGCCGCAGCCGCTCGGACCGAGCAGGGTGAAGAGCCGTCCCTCGTCGACGGTGAAGCTCACGTCCTGCGCGGCCTTCACCACCTGGCCGCGATCGCCGTGATACTCCGTGCAGAGTCCCTCTACGCGTAACATCGTTCCTTGGTCCGGCTGAAGCCGGACGCCATCTCCTAACCTAAGCGTCCTTGATCCCGTACTTCCGCCCGATCCACTGCGTGGCCAGCACGAGCACGAACAGGGCGATGATGAAGAGCACGCCGAGGGCGGAGAGCTCGACGTACTGGCCATTCTCCCACAGCTCCCAGATGACGATGGAGATGACCTGCGTGTCGGGGCTGTAGAGGAGGATCGACGTGGAGAGCTCGCGGATCGAGACGATCATCACGTAGATCCAGCCGGCGAGCAGCCCCGGCTTGAGGAGCGGCAGGATCACCCGGCGGAACGTCGCCGTCCACGACGCGCCGCACATCGCGGCCGACTCCTCCAGCTCCTTGTGAATCTGCACCATCGACGTCGTGCTGTAGCGGAGCCCGTACGGCATGAAGCGCGTCACGTACGCGATCAGCATGATCCAGATCGTCCCGTAGATGCCGACGTCGACGTTCAGATAGAAGATCATGATCGACAGCCCGAGCACGAGCCCCGGAAAGACGATCGGGAGCGACGCGATGTTGTCGAGGAGCCAGCGCCCGCGAATCTGCGTCTTGACGACAATCCAGCAGATCACCGACGTGACGAGCATCACCACGGTCGCCGCGCCGAACGAGAGCATCAGGCTGTTGCCCACCGTCCGCCACAGATTCGGGTAGCTCAGAATGAAGCGATACGGGTCGAGCGTGAGGTTCTGCAGCGCCTCCGCCGACGGCACGGCGTAGAAGCGCTGGAACGACGACCACACCAGCACCGCGAACGGCAGGACGACGATGAGCAGGAAGTAGCCGACGAAGAGCGCGGCGGTGACCCAGCGCCAGCTGCCGAGATCGATCTGCCGCGGCCGAAAGCCCTTGCCCGTCATCGTGGCGTACTTCGATCCGCGGCTCGAGAGCCGCGAGACGAAGTAGACGCCGGTCGACGTGATGACGAGCAGCGCCGCCGCGTACGCCGACGCGAGGCCCACCTGGCTCGGGTACCGGTGCACGGCCTGGTAGATGGCCGACGTGAACACCTCGATCCCGACCGGCAGCCCGAGCAGCGCCGGGACCTCGAACGCCTCGATGGCGCGGATGAACAGAATCAGGATCGTGGCGACGATCGCCGGCCACGTCATCGGCAGCGTCACGCGCCGTACCACCTGCAGCACGCTCGCCCCGCTCATCGTCGCCGATTCTTCGAGCGAGGGATCCATCGCGCGGAACGCGGCCGTCATGAGCAGAAACGCCATCGGCGAGTAGTGCAGGCCGTCGACCCAGATCATGCCGGGCAGCGAATAGATGTCGAACGGCGGCTGCTCGACACCGAGCCACCCCTGCAGCGTGAGATTGATGATGCCGATCTGCGGGCTCGCGAGCAGAATCCACGCGACCGTGAACAGGATCGACGGAATGACCAGCGGGATGAGCGACAGCGCGAACACGAGACCCTTGAAGGGAGTGTTCGTGCGCTCGTTGATCCAGGCGAGCGTCGTCCCGATCACGAACGCGAACACCGCCGTGCCCGACGCGAACTGGAGCGAGGTCAGGAACAGCCGGTAATTCTCGCCCGTGCCGTACGCCTGTACGTAGTTGGCGAGCGTCCAAACCGCATCGGCAGCCGCGGTCTGCGGCGTGCGGAAGCTCTGCCAGAGCAGGAAGGCGAGCGGGATGACGCCAATGTAAACGGTGAAGGCGACGCAGAGACCGATCACCAGCCACTTCGCGTCGAATCGCGCCCCGACGCCGCGCCGATCGGCCGCCGGGTAGCTAGGTGGCGCGGTGGTGGTGATGGTGCTCATGATGGTGATGGTGGTGGTGGTGCTCGTGATGGTGCTTGTGGGGGATCCGCGGGTCGGCGGTGAAGACGAGCGACTTGATCGTCACCGGCACGGTGAATGACGGCATCCGCACCCGGCCCAGATCGATGTAGTCGAAATCCCAGAGCGCGATGCCGTCGAGGACCAGCACCTCCGACGCGACACCGAGCTCCTCCTTGAGAATCGCGCCGAGCGTCTGCGCGATGTCGCCGTCGAGCACCAGGAAGATCGGCTTCCCCGCGCGAATCGTCCGCGGAAGCGCCTCCACGATGCCGCGGGCAAGCCCCGCAATGCGCGCGTACGCCGGCGCACCGCGCCACCGGAACGCGAGCGCCACCTCCGACTCCCCTTCGACGAGGTCGAAGCTGCCGAAGTGATCCCGGATGGCGATCGCCACCTCCCCCGGGTCGATTGTGTCGCCGAGCTCGACGCGCGGCTGAATGACCTGCAGGTTTTTGCGCGGGAGGAGCTCGCCGGGACTCGACAGATGGATCGTGTTCCCAGATAGCTGCACGCTGTATTCCGACGCGCCGAGCGCTGTCGCGCGGATGCACTCGCCCGCGGGCAGCAGCGGAAACGGGAGCCTCCCCGCGTCGATGCGCGCGCGAATGGCCCGGCCGAAACGGCGGCCGAGATCCCCGAAGTCGCGCTCCTCGCGGCCGTAGACGTATTCGCCGACGCCCCCGGAGAACATCGCGCCGCTGATGCCGCCGATGAGCCCCAGCGGCTCGGTCAGCCACAATCCCGCGACCTCTGGCGGAGCCGGATCCTGGGTCAGCGCGGCCACGAGCGCATCGGCCATCCACGACGTGATGCGATCGAGATCCGCCTCGCTGACGCGATCGCCAAGGGCCCAGCGACAGCCAGCCAGCTCCGCCAGCCGCTTCCCTGCCGGATCGAGACGCGTGAGGCGCCCGCTGTCGTCGACCACGGCGAGGCGCCCACCGAGGTGAATCGCGGCCGTATGCGCGACGGTGCCATGCTCGACGAGCGCCAGCTTGGTCGTCCCGCCGCCGATGTCGATGGTCAGGATCGCCGCGCCGCTGTCGTGCGACACCTTGGCGGCGCCCGACCCGTACGCGGCGAGCATCGCTTCCATGTGATGCCCCGCGGTAGCACACACGAACTCGCCGCCGACGTCCGCGAGGACCTCGGCAATCGCCCGCGCGTTCTCACGCCGGAGCGCCTCACCGGTGAGGATCACGGCGCCGGTGTCGATGTGGTCGGGGTGGATCCGCGCCGCCTCGTACGCCTCGTCCACGATCTTGCCAATCCCCTGGTCGTCGATCCGTTCGTCGCTCAGATATGGCGTGAGCGCCACCGGCGACTGGTGCACGGTCTCGCGATGGACGACGAAGTAGCGGCTGGTCAGCGCTTCGGCGAGGCGGCGGAGCTCGACGCGCGAGAAGATGACCTGTGTGCCGGCCGATCCGATGTCGATCCCGACCGAGAGCAGCGAGATGTGATCCTGCTCCCACAGGCCTGTCGACGTCGGGTCGTACTCGCCCCCCACGTCGTCGTGATCGTGGTCGTGATCCGCCTCCCCGTCTTCGTGCGAGTGCGTCGCATCCATGCCCAGGAGGTGGTCCTCGAGCGTGTGCCGTTTCTTTTCCTCAGAGTCGCCCATCAGCAAATATGGCCTTCAACTCCCAACGCCCAACTCCACAACTCCCAATTTGGGAGTTGGCGTCTGGGGAGTTGGAAGTTGCGGTGTCAGGTTATCAGACGCGGGTCAGCGGCCCTTCCATCGGCCGTTCGTCGTAGGCGCGACCGGCGCGCCGGCACCAGCGCTCCCACGCGCGTTCGAACGTGTAGGAGGCGCGCGTGGCCAGACAGGCCCGCACTTCGCCCGCGCTCAGGAAGGTGACCTCGCCGAGCGCATGCGACTTCATCTGAAGGTCGGCGTTCAGCTCGAGATAGATCGAATTGAACACCACCTCGCGCAGCGACGATCCGGCGACGACCGCGCCGTGCCCGCGCATCAGCGCCACGGGGCGGTTGCCCAGCGCCTTCGCCAGGTCGCGCGCCATCGCGAGGTTGCTCACAAGCAGATTCGTGTCGCCAAACGTCGTCTGCGAGTCCCAGGTCGGGATGTCGTAGCCCATCGACGCGCACATGTGCATCAGCGGACGGAGCCGGGTGCCGGTCACGCCGAACGGAATCACGCTCGGGCTGTGATGGTGAACGATCGCTTGGATCTCGGGGCGCGCCTCGTAGATGCCGGCATGGATGAACCGTTCCGAGTAGGACTTCCTGTCGCCCGGATCGAGCGGATCTCCCTCGAGCGTGTACTCGAGCAGATCCTCGACCTCGATGCACTCGGGCGCGCGGGCGCGCGACATGACGAACCGGTCCGGGCGGTCCGGATGGCGGATGCTCGTGTGGCCGAACCCGTCGACCACGCCCTCGCGGGCGAGGATGCGGTTGGCCGTCACCAGTTCTTCGAGCACGTCGATCGGCACCTTCATACAGTTCGCCTCGGATCCTGCAGGAATCCGAAATCCTAATACAATTTCGGGCAATCCATGACGCTCAAGACGGCTCTCGTGACCCGGGGACATACCCACGCGCTGAAGGACGGCTCCGTCAAGCCGCGGACCGCCGAGCTCGTGTTCGAGGATGTCCCGCAGATCATCCAAGCCTTCCGCCGCATGGTACGCGGCCTCGAGTTCGACGTCTCCGAGATGGCGATGACGACGTACATCACCGCACGGGCGCACGGGAAGCGGTTCACCGCCATCCCGGTCTTTCCGATGCGCGCCTTTCACCACGGCGCCATCGTCTACAACACGAGGTCGGGGATCCAGGGTCCAAAGGACCTCGAAGGGCGGAAGGTGGGCGTCAATCGCGGATTTACCGTCACCACCGGCGTATGGGCGCGCGGGATCCTGCAGCATCAATACGGGGTCGACCTCAAGCGCATCACGTGGGTGCTATCCGGCGACGAGCACGTCGCGGAATGGAAGCCGCCGGCGCACGTCGTCCCGCTCGAGCCGGGAAAGAAGATGGAGGAGCTGCTCCTGTCGGGCGAGATTCCGGCGGCGATCGGCGTACAGGTGGACTGGCCGGATATCAAGCCGCTCATCCCGAACGCACGGGACGCCGGACTCGCGCTGTTGCGCGAGCGCGGCATCTGGCCGATCAATCACACGGTGGTGATAAAGGACGAGCTGCTGCACGCGCACCGCGAGCTCGCCGCCGATCTCTTTCACGCGTTCGCAGAAGCAAAGCGGCCGTACCTGCGGCGGCTCGCCGAGGGCGAACTCGCACCGCCCTCACAAGACGACGAGGTGTTTCGAGCGGTGATGGAGGTGATCGGCGATCCGCTCCCCTACGGCGTGGCCTCCAACCGGCGGATGCTCGAGACCGTGATGCAGTATGCCGTCGAACAGGGGATCATCGCGCGGCCGATCGCGATCGAGGACCTGTTTGCGCCGCCAACGCATGCGTTGACGGGCTGACCGGCACGTGCGGTCACGCTGACACCAGCGAATACGGAGGATTGAAGTCCACGCCAGTGGCGTCGACCCGGCGCCGCACGCTCATCCAGCGAAACGCATACGCTCGCCGCGGATCGGTGTACGACGAGGGCTTCAGCAGATCGTTGGGCACCACCTCCAACAGGAGGTGGGACCCGGCGCCCGCGAACAGATCGATGTCGATGTCGACCTTGTAGCGGCCCTCATCGTCTGTCTTCGCGAAACTGAACTGCACGTTCCCCTCGGGGTACCGGCTTTCCTTGAAGCTGACGAACGCACCGTGGTGCAGGAAAGGCGGTGCGCTGCTGAATACTGTGGGACGCGCCTCGAGCCACGGGACGAGGGTCGTTCGCGTCTGCGCAAAAAGCCGATCGGGCTTGAGCTCGACGAGCACGTCCACGAAGTCGAGCGGATGCTCCGGCGCGAAGCCGCCAAACGCGCTGGCGATGTTCAAGAGCGTCATCAACGCTTCGGCATTCGATTCCTGCAGCCGCCGGTACGCCGCCTCGTCGGACGCGCCGACGTGCCGCGCGAGGTAATCCTCGACGAGCGGCCGGAGCTTCACGTGGACGCGATCGAGAGCGGCCAGCGGCTCGAAGACGGGCCTGGTACGCCTCGGCAGCAGCATCAGGTCGACGGTCGAGCGGACGCTCTCCGAGATTCGAATCGCACGCTGCCCCGCGTCGCGATGATCCGTCGCCCCGGCGACGACCCGATACGTGTCGACCGGCCCGTTGGTCACCGGGATCGAGAACTCGACGTTCGGGCGCGGGTGGAAGGCCCAGTGCACCCGCCGCTGGGCTCCGTCGAACAGGCTGACGACCGTCTCGGTGCCGAAGGGGCGGCGCGCCCCGTCGAAGAGCCGGACGAGCAGTGTCGCGTCGCCCATCTCAGAAGCTTCGTACGCGGATGCGGTCGCCGACGTCCGGATCGTCCGCTCCGCGCCGCTCCTGCTCTTCCTTGCGCGCCACGACGGAGCGCAGTCCCGTGAGGTTCTTGAGTGCCGTGAACCAGAACGGCGCGCCGAGGCTCAGCAGCACGACGCTGAGGAGCATGCCGAAGGGATTGAACGGACGAAACAGGAGCGCGTCGATGCCCTGATCCCGCGGCACCGCAGCCGCAATGCTCTTCGCCACATTCTGCAGATTGGCTCGATCGTCCTCGGTCAGCCCCGATGCCTGACTGAGCGACCCGGCGGCGCCCACCAGACCCGAGCGCATTGCCGCGTCGGCCCGCAGCACCCTGACGATGTGCAGCGTGTCCATGCCGATGCCCACGGCGAGCAGCGTCGCGATCACGACGGAGTAGGCGCGCATCTGCACCGCAAACCGCTGCGTCGTCCTGTCCATCACCGAGTTGAACCAGGGCTCCGTGATCCGGTGGTTCTCGCGCAGCCATGCCAGCGGGGCGGCACCGCCGGTCTGCTCGCCGAGCAGGTGAATCACCTTGAGGAATTCGTCGAACCGAATGGCGGACGCGCGGCGCCACCAGAACCGCGGCAGCCTCGAATCGGATACGAGGCGGTGTCTCAGCACCTGGTCGACCGCATCGGCCGCCTGCTCGTTCAGATCGTTGCCAAAGAAGGGGACCTTCGTCTCGGGAGGCCTGAACCTGTCCCGGTGCAGCTCCTGCACGAGCACGCTGAGGCCCCACTTGAGATTCATGCCTCGCAGACCGAGCGCCGCCGAGACCGCCTGATTGGCAACCGTCACGATCAGGCTGAGGCCCAGCATGATGACCGCAAGGCCGATGAGCACATCGAGATTTGCCAGCATCGCAACCCTCCGTACTCGCCCCTACCAGCACACCGTTACTTTGCCAGCCGGTTTTCCCGCTGCTGGTCGATTTGGCGCTTGAGCGCGCTCGAGACGAAGCGCAGGAAGCCGTCCTGCTCGTAATGGACGCCGAACTGGACCCGCTGAATGGATTCGGCGAAGGCCAGATTGTAGTAGTCCTGCCCACCGTAGAAGCGGCCGAACAGGCCCCAGCCGCCCTCGTTGGTGAACGTGCAGGCGCCATCGGCCTGAATCGCCACCGGCCCGACGGTGTCCGGAGGGCCGCCCACGTAGATCACGGTCACGCCGGTGGAGAGGCGGCTCCGGCACAGACGGGGAATCCGCGTCGCCACGAACACCGATGCTTCAGCGCGCGTCGTGCCATAGAACGGCTTGATGCGCGGATCCGTGTGGAAGTGCTGCTGAACGTCGACGCCGATGGTGAGCGCGCGCCTCCCGATCTGCTCGTCGGGCGAAATCCGTTCGAGCCACTCGCGACGGTACCGCGCGCCGACCTTGACGAAGTTCGTGGAGAAGCTCCCGTCGATCCGGTTGATCTTGGTCAGGTCCGGCGGGCCGACACAGCTCCTCTCGCCGTTCGCGTCGGTCACCTGGACGTCGGTGGTGAACAGGCATCCGTCCTGCCCGTTCGAATGATGGCCAACGGTGACCATCGCCGCCCACAGCCCGACGCGCTCGCCGGACTCGCCCCTGAAGAAGAGGCCGGTGAACGTCCCCTTCGGCATGTACGAAGGAGTCCGAACCGGCGCTGAGTGGGCTTCAATCATGCGCAGGCGGACGCGAGGCGATCCGGAAATCGAGAACGCGTAACGCGGGCGGCCGGTGAGCGACTCCTCGATCACCAGCTTGTCGGCAAAGTTCTGCTGGACGACCAGGTTCGGCTGAATGTCAGCCTCGAACCGGATGTCCGAGACGGGCACGTTGCGGAAAATGTAGGTGTTCCCCAGGAATGGGACGATCTGACGCCGATCCGAATCCGGCGCCTGCTGCCTCGCCTCGGCGGGCGCGTGCAGAGCGATCAGACAGAGAAAGGCAAGACACGATCGGTGTGGCATGTACGGGGAAACGCCGCGAACGGACATTCCGAACGCGCGAGGCTGTTTCTTCGTGCTAGGACGGATGCTGTTCCAGAAAGTCCAGCAGGCGCGGCGGCACGGTCTCGGCGGTCTGATGCTCGACGGCCACATCCCAGTACTCGGCCCGCGGGAGGCACTCCTCGAGGAACCGCGCGGCGGAGGTGGCGTGCGACTTGTCCCGGCCGGGAACGACCAGTGCCGGGACATCGAGCCGCATCAGATCTTCCGGCTCCGCGCCTGGCGCCGAGTCGCGGTCGAACAGGTTCCGGCGGATTTGCGCGACGAGCGCCGTGTACTGCGTGACGTCCTGTCGGACGTAGGCCTCCGCGAACGCCGGGTCCCGGCGGATGACCGACGCCCAGATGCCGCCACGCGGGTCCTGATTGAACGGCTTCCCTTCTGCGTTGACGAGCGACACGATGCCGTCGAGACCGTGCTGCTCGAGGTACGTCAGGTGTTCCGCGAGCCGCGCGTGGCTGTTGATGCGGTAGTGCGCGCCGCCCACCGGCCAGTAGAGCACGAGGCTCGCGACCGCCTGCGGATGCGCGACGGCCAGCGCCATCGCGGGCGGGCACCCCATACACGCGCCCAGGACGTGCGCGCGCGCGATGCCGAGATGATCGAGCAGCCCTTTGCCCTGCGCCGCATAGTGTGCCCAGGCGATCGCCTCCAGCCGCCCGCCCGACTCGCCGCTTTCGCGGCGGTCGAAGACGATGCAGCGGTACTTCTTCGAGAGGTGCTCGACCGGACGGATCTTCGCGTAGATCCCCTGCGTGGTCCATTTCTCGATCGTCGCGTCGAAGCCGCCGGGCGCGAACATCAGCAGCGGAGGACCGGACCCGATGACGTCGTAGCGCGTGGTGATGCCGTCGATGGCAACGTGTGGCATTCATTGACCCCGGATTTGTCTTCCGGCTCTCACGTCCTCGGCATAGGCCTGAATCGCATCGAGGGTGATGCGCGCGATATTTGCGTACCGATCCAGCGTATCGTCCAGCGCCGCGGCCGAATAGCCGACGGCGTTGCCGATGGCGCGCACGCGGCCGTCGAGCCACGGTCCGCCGCCGAGACCGCCAATCACCGGGATCGCGACTGCCTGCGCGACCGCGGGACCCGCGACCGGACCCGAGTGCGTGAAATCGAGCAGCGCCGCCCCTGCCGCTTCGAGAAGTCTGGCTTCCGCCACGAGATCGTCCGTTGCCGCGGCCGCCCGCGTGCTGTGCGGGGTGGTGCCGAACTGCGCCCAGACGGGGATGCCGGCGCGCGACACCGCGCGGACGGCCTCCGGATGCTCCGCCGCCGCATCGAGCTTCACCAGGTCGGCGCCGCCTTCTCTCGCCAGGCGCGTCGCCGCGCGCACCGCCGCCTCGGCGCCTTCCTGCACCGGCCCGTACGGCATGTCGCAGCTCACGAGCGCGCGCTCGACGCCACGACGCACGGCCGTGCACGCCAGGAGCATCTGGTCGAGCGTCACCTCGCGGTCGTTCTCGTGCCCCCACATGTTCACGCCAACGGAATCACCCACCGACACGAGGTCGACGCCGGCGCGGTCGACGATCCGCGCCATCGGGTAATCGTAGACGACGACGGCGACGATCTTCCGCCCGTCGCGCTTCATGTGCTGCAGCGCATCGATGGTGACTCGGCTCTTCACGCGGGGCCCGTTCGTCGCCAATACTATCGTGCATGCCTGAGATTCCGCGCCTGAACACCATGATCCGCGCCCTCGAGGAGGGACGCGTCCCGATTGCCACCTTCTCGCCGCCGACGACGGACAGCGCCGTCGCGCTCTCGACGGCGGGCTACGACGCGGTCATCTTCGAGTCGGAGCACAACCCGTTCGACATGTACGTGCTGCGCGACTGCCTGCAGTACATGCTGAACCGGCGGCAGATCGTCGATCGCGGCACGATCGTTCCCGCCGCGACGCCGATGGTCCGCGTGCCGGTCAACGGCGCCGACATGAACCAGTGGATTGCCAAGCAGGTGCTCGACCTCGGCGCATACGGGATCGTCTTCCCGCGCGTGAGCACGGTGGAACAGGCTTACAACGCGGTGGCGGCGTGCCGGTATCCGCGGCCGAAGGGGGCGCCGAACTACGAGCCCGAGGGGCAACGCGGCGACAACCCCGTGCACGCGGCGCGCTATTGGGGCATCTCGCAGCAGGAGTACTACCAGAAGGCCGACGTCTGGCCGCTCAACCCGCACGGCGAGATTCTCGTCATCATCCAGTGTGAGCAGGTGCAGGGGATCGATAACCTGCCGCGGATTCTCACGGAAGTGAAGGGGATTGGCGGCGTGCTCATCGGCGAGGGCGACCTCTCCCAGAACCTCGGGTACCCGCGCCAGTACGATCATCCCGCGGTCGTCGAGGCGATGGCCGCGATCCGGCGCATCTGCGCCGAGCACGACGTCGCATGCGGGCACCCGCACGTGAGCGACAAGAACGCGGCGAAGGTGCTCGGCGACGGCTACAAGTTCGTCCTGGCAGCGCCCGCCCGCACCTTCGCCGGTCTGGAGGCCTGCCGGAAGCTGGCGGTGACGGAGTGAGGCGCGCACGCTGAAGCGTGCGCGCTACATGTGCAGCGTAGCGCGCAGGCTTTAGCCTGCGCGACGATTAGAACGGCCACGGGAAGCGGCTCGCGCGCGAGCGCTCCCGGCGGTCGCGGTCACGATCGCGGTCTCGATCCCGATCGCGATCGTCATCGCGGCCCCACCCGCCCCAGTCGCGATCCGCGCGGTCCCAGCCCTTCTCACGGCACCACTCCCAGCCGTGCACCGGATGGCCGGCGCCGCTGCGACAAAACGCCGGCCCATTGCCAGTGCGGTCCTTCGCCTTCGGCCCGCGCCGCTGCGCATCCGCGTCCGTCGGCGCCACGAGCAGCAGCGCCGGAATCAGCATCCACAACGTCGGACCCTTCATCGATTCCTCCAATGAGAGCACTCGAGGTGCTCCGCGTGGACGAGGCTCCATGGCGCGTGCCAGCCTGACGCGCGCGGGAAATGGCCGATTTCCGGGGCTTTTACGGCTGAGCGTCCTACCTGAAGGACCGCAGGATGTCCTCGACGTAGTCGTCCGCGTTGGCGATGACGACCATCAGCGACCACGGGCGCACCTCTCCGAGCGTGCGCGACAGCGCCGCCTCGGAGACCGCCGCCGCCCTCACGACGAACGTGGCGGTGTGCACGCGGCGGTCACTGCAGGCTTGACCGATCGCCGCGGCGGGCGATGCGTCGGCGCCCGCGGTGGCCACCATGACGACGAGATCGGCGGTCGCGATGTCGGCGAGGAGACGGGGCGTGTGTGTCGTGACGGCGGACGAGGGAAAGAACCGCGCATTCGTCCACGACCCTTCCGACAGCCGCGCCACCACGTCGTCGGCCGCGGGATCGAGCGCGGTGATCGTTATCCTGCGCAGTACGGTGGCCGGTGTCTGGAGGCGGAAGCGCGCTTCCGCGGCGGTGCTCACCCGCGCGGATTCACTGAGCATCTCATACCGACGCGGGCGCAACACCGGGCTGCGCGATGAGCGCCTCACGCGCGCCGTCCTTGTACGGCTGATCCTTCGGCAGCACGATCGCCGCCGAGCGGACGCGCTGATGCGTGACGTCGACGCCGGGCGGGACAATCCCGTCCTCGACGAGCGCCTTGGCCGCGCGCAGCAGCCGCTGGCGGCACATGATGATGCCGCTGTCAGTCGCGACGAGCGTCTCCTTGGTCCGGTCGACGACGGGGCCCATGCTCTCCTGCAGCGACTGGTCCTGCATGGCGAATCCCTCCACGCCGCTGTACGTCTTGCCCGCCTTCTGCGCGGCGCGGTCCATCAGGTAGTCGTTGTCCTTGTTCGCAACCGGCCGGAACGACCCGTCCGTGAGGACCTTGGCGTGGATCCCCTTGCCGCTGCGCATGGCGTCCACTTCCGCGTCGGTCAGCGGGCGCGTCGGATGGTAGTCGAAGCTCCACGTCCAACAGTTCTCGTCGTCGATCGGGATCCAGAAGTGGCCGTGGACCGAATGATTGCCGCGCGGCGGGATCATCGTGAACGACGGCATCACCCACTGCGTGATGCGCCAGTAGTAGCGGCCGTCCTCGGTGTGGCGCCGCGCGCCGATGTACAGGCCGCCGGCGCTCTCGACCACTTCGAAGACCGGGCGCAAATCGGAAAGGTTGTACTGGTTGCCCCGAGAGCCCTTGAAGAGCGGATCGGTGTTGATGTCGCCGCGGTGCAGCCACGAGACGTGGCTCGAGTCGATCCCCCCCTCGAGCGCCTGCAGCCAGTTGCACTCCTGGAACCGCTTCGACATGAACGAGTGCGACGCGGGGACGGTCGCGAATTCCCACTCGGGCAGCGGCGGCTGCTGTTCGGGCGGACCCATGTAGGTCCAGAGCACGCCGCCGCGCGCGACGAGCGGATACGACTTGAGCTTCACGCGCTGAGGGAAGGTGGAGTGCTCGGGTTCCGAGGGGATCTCGGTGCACTGGCCCGTGACGTCGTACTTCCAGCCGTGGTACGGGCAGCGCAGCCCGCATTCTTCGTTGCGGCCGAACCAGAGCGAGATGCCGCGATGGGCGCAGAACTCGTCGATGAGGCCCAGGCGTCCCTTGCTGTCGCGGAAGGCGATCAGGCGCTCGGACAGGAGCTTGACGCGGACCGGCGGGCAGTCGTTCTCAGGAAGCTCCCCGGCGAGCAGCGCGGGAATCCAGTAGCAGCGGAACAGGCGCCCCATGGGTGTGCCCGGTCCGGTCTGGGTCAACAGGTCGTTCTTGTCTTTGGTGAGCATGCCCGGGGTCTCCTGCCTGCGATCGACTGCATTATGCTGTAACGCTCTGAAGTTGTCAGTTGCCGGTTGTCGGTTGTCGGTTTCGGCCCGCTACCACTGGCAACTGATAACCGGCAACGGACAACTGACCAGCATGTCCTCCGATCGTTTCCTCCTCGCCGGCGTCATGGGCTGGCCGGTGATGCACTCGCGGTCACCGATGCTGCACACGTACCTCATGAAGCAGCATGGGTTGATCGGAACGTACGTGCCACTGGCAATCAAGCCGGAAAATCTCGCACCCGCGCTGCGCGGGCTCGCGCCGCTCGGTTTTTCGGGCTGCAATATCACCATCCCGCACAAGGAGCAGGCGCTCGGCATCGTCGACCACGCCGACGAGGTGGCGCGGCGGATCGGCGCCGTGAGCTGTATCACCGTGCGGGCGGACGGGAGGCTCGCGGCGACCAACAACGACGCGTTCGGGTTCGTGCAGAACATCCTGCAGCAGCAGCCGGCCTGGCGCGCCGATGCCGGACCGGCGGTCGTCGTCGGCGCGGGCGGCGGCGCCCGGGCCGTCGTGTACAGCCTGGCCGAGCGCGGCGCGCGCGAGATCCGCCTCGTCAATCGGACGCGGGCGCGGGCCGACGCGCTCGCGCGCGAGTTCGGCGATGCCGTCTCGGTGGTCGAGTGGACCGACCGCGGCCGCGCGCTTGGCGACGCCGCGATGCTGGTGAATACGACGAGTCAGGGCATGGTCGGCCAGCCGCCGCTCGACCTTGCGCTCGACATGCTCCCCTCCCGCGCGCTCGTCTGCGACATCGTCTATGTGCCGGTGGAGACGCCGCTCCTCGCCGAGGCGCGGCGGCGGGATAATCCCACGGTCGATGGACTCGGGATGCTGTTACACCAGGTACGTCCCGCCTGGCAGGCGTGGTTCGGGATCGATCCGCAGATCACGCCAGAGCTCCGCGCGTACATCGAAGCATCGATCCCCCGGTCCGGCTGAAGCCGGACGCCACGACTCGATTCACGCGGCCGGCAATCGTGGTGTCCGGCTTCAGCCGGCCCCGAGATCGTGGCGTCCGGCTTCGGCCGGCCCAGACATCCCCTGGCACCCGGCTTGCCATTCTCCCCCGCGTGTCCCCCGGTCACGCTGAGCATCTCAAGACGTTCGACTACGTCGGTCGGCACCGATATTTCCTCACGTTCTGCACGTTCGAGCGACGCACGCTGTTCGTAACAGATGCCGCGGTCACGAACGTTCGTACGCAGTTTTTGCGCGCCGCAGACAACGAGCGGTTTGCAATAATTGCGTACTGCTTCATGCCTGATCACGTGCATCTACTCGTCGAGGGGCAGTCACACGATTCGGACGCCTGCCGTTTCATCGCGCGCGCGAAACAGTTGTCGGCGTTCCACTACGAGAAAGCGTTTGGCGAGTTGCTTTGGCAGCGATACAGCTACGAGCGTGTCTTGAGATCTGAGGAAGCGACCTTGAGCGTCGCGCGCTACATCCTCGAGAACCCTGTCCGGGCGGGTCTCGTCACGCGTACCGCGGACTATGCGTTCTTGGGCTCACACACGTACTCCGTCGATCACATCCTAGGAGGGTATCGATGAATCGTGGCTGGTACACCGGGTCCGGCTAGAGCCGGACGCCACGTCCGACACGGTGCGGCGAGAGCCGGATACTACGATCGAATTTTCGAGTGATAGTGATCCCAGGTCTTCTTGAACAGACTGGCGGCCCAGAGCTTCTCGCGGCTCGCCTGCTGCTCGGCCTCGCTGAAGACGTACGGCTTGCCGATCTGCATCGCCATGTACTGCCGGTACGCGTTCTCCTCGATGTAGGCCGCGAGCGCGAAGCATTCGACGATGTCGGCGCCGACCGCCACGGCGCCGTGGGCCTTGAGCAGGACGGCCGGCCGCCGCCCGAGCGCGGCGGCGAGCTTCTCGCCCATCGGCCTGGTATTGATCGACAGCACCGAATCGAGCACCGGCAGATCGCCGACGAGCACGCCCTGCGCGTACACCGGCAGGTACGGCGTGCCGGTCATCGTCAGATACGTCGACCACTGCGGATGCGTGTGCATGACGGCGTTGACGTCGGGCCGTGCGCGATAGATCTCCGAGTGGATGTGGTACTCGAGCGGCGGCTTCGCGGTCCCTTCGACGAGGTTGCCGTCGAGATCGACGGTCACGATGTCGTCGACGGTCAGCGCGCCGCGAACGGAGGCGCCTGAATTGATATAGAACGACGTCGCATCCCGCCGCGCGCTGGCGTGCCCGTTGTGATCGATGTAGCCGGCGCGCTCGAGCATGCGAATCGCGTCGACGAGCTGCTGCGTCTTCATCCGGTACTCCGCCTTTTCCAGAGCTCCCACGAACGCCCCACGGTCGCGAGATTGATCGCGTCCGCCTGGCGTCCTTCCTCGGCATCGAGCGCCGCAATTGGACCGCCAAGCGTCGCCGCCTGCAGCTGCACGCGGGCGCTCACCTCCGTGAAGATGGCGCGGAAGACGGCCGCCGGCAGCGTCGGTCCCACCGCCACGAACCCGTGGGCGCGGAGGAGCACGACGCACTTGTCGCCCAGCGCCTCGGCCAGCGCGGCGCCGCGCGCGGCGCTGCTGATGACGATATCGGTGGCGCCGAACTTCTCGCGGATGTCGAAGACCGGCACGCCGTACGCCAGAAACGCCGCGTTGTGATACGTCGCGACGAGCGGCGTCGGTACGAGACCGAACGGGACGACCGACGGCGAGTGGCCGTGCGCGATCGCCATCACATCGGGACGCGCGCGATAGATCTCCGCGTGCAGATACCGCTCGATGAAGGGCTGCCGCCCCGCGGCCTCACACGGCTCGCCATCGAGCGTGAGCTCCATGATGTCGTCGGAGGTGACGAGCTGCGGCGCCAGCGACCGCGACATGAGAAACCGGTCGCCGCGCCCCGGATGCCGCATCGACACGTGACCCGCGGCGTCGAAGACGCCCTGATCGACGAGGATCCGGCTGGCGACCGCGAGCTCCTCGAGGGTCGCCCGCGCGACGGCGCCGCCGGACGCCGGCGCGGCTACTTCCACGGCATCACCGACACGTGAATCGCACCCGGCGCGCCCTCGCCACCGACGGATTTGATTGCCAGATCGACGTCGGCCAGACCGAAGCGGTGCGTCATGATCTGCTCGAGCGGAAAACGCCGCGACGCCAGCACGTTGAGCGCGAGCTCGACGGCGCGATACGAATGGCCGCGCGCGCTCTTCAGCGTCATCCCCTTCCGCGTCAACCGCCCGATCGGAAAATCCGGAAACGTCTGGTTCCCCTCGCCCTGCACGACCATCGTGCCGCCCCGGCGCTTGGTTGCCTCGATGCCGAGCAGCACGGCTTTCGTCCCCGCGCCCGCCGTGCAGTCGACCACGACGTCGACGCCGCGGCCCTTCGTGAGCTCCATGACGCGCTCGAGCGGATCCTCTGTCTGCACGTCGACCGCCGCGTCCGCGCCGAGCGCCTTCGCAACTTCGAGGCGCCGCGCATCCTTCGACGTACCGGTGACGACGACCAGGTCGGCGCCGGCCTGCCTCGCGGCCATCAGACAGCAGAGCCCCTGCTGCCCGGGGCCTTGAATCAGCACGGTCGACGCGTAGCCGACGCCGCCGTCGAGCAGCGTCCACTGGATCCCGTTCGACATCGGTGTGGCGAGCCCGGCCTCTTCGGCCGTCAAGCCGTCGGGCACCTTGTGCAGCACGGCGTTGAGCGGCAGATAGACGTAGTGGCTGAATCCGCCCCACAAGCCCGGCGCGATGTCGAGCGACGTGTAGCCGTAGCGAATCGCCTTCGGATCGTAGAACCACTCGGTGGCCGCGCAGTGGCGGTACTCACCCGTGTGGTCCCACTCGCAGTGGCCGCACGGCAGGTAGTGCTCGAGAAAGACGCGATCGCCTTCCGTGAAACCCTTGTGCTTCTCGAACTCGCGACCCACCTTCGCGAGCGTCCCGACGTTCTCGTGCCCCATGATGAGCGGCGCGCCGCGGAGCGGGAGCTTGTACTGGCTGACGTCGGTGCCGCAGACGCCGGCCACCTCCATCTTCATCAGCGCGGCGTCGGGCGGAATCTCGGGGAGATCGAATTCGCGCAGCTCCGTGGTCGAAGGACCGACCTTCAGCGCGGCAAGTGTCTTTCCGGGCAACCAGCACACCTCCAGGTCCGGCCGAAGCCGGACGCCACGGCCGATTACGTCCGCGCGGCGAGCGCGGCCATCCGAGGATACGCTTTCCGCACGTTCTCCTCGAAGATCTTCCTCTTGTCCCCGTCGGTCAGCCACGCGATGCGGTCGACCAGCCGCTTGTTCTCGTCGAACGAGCGCCCGGTTGCCGGATCGGTGGCATTGACGCCGCCGAGCATCTCCGACGCATAGATGATCCGATCGACGCCGACGACGTTGATGAGCAGCTCCATCGCCTCCTGCGTGTAGAGCGTCGTGTCCCAGTAGAACCGTTTGACGAAGTCGTCGAACGGCTCCCAGTCGTGGATGATGCAGAGCGCCCGATAGCGCGCCGCCTGATATGGAACGTTGCCGCCGCCGTGCGCGAGGATGAACCGCAGGCGCGGAAAGTCCTGGAACACGCGCGAATCGAGGAGCTGCAGGAACGCGGTGCTGTCCACGTTCAGGTAGTGCGACCCGACGGTGTGAAACGCCGGATTGCACGTCGCCGAGGCGTGAATCATCGCCGGCACGTCGAGGGCCTGCAGCGTCTCGTACAGCGGATACCACCATTCGTCGCCGAGCGGAGGATCGGTCCAGTAGCCGCCCGACGGATCGGGATTGAGATTGCAGCCGACGAAGCCGAGCTCCTTGACGCAGCGCTCCAACTCCTCGGCGCACGCCGTGGGGCGCACACCCGGCGACTGCGGCAGCGAACAGACGCCGACGAAGCGCGAGGGAAACAGCTTGCACGCGCGGTGAATCAGGTCGTTGTTGACTTCGGTCCAGTGGCGGCTGATGAGCGGGTTGCCGAAGTGGTGGCCCATCGCCGACGCCATCGGCGAGAAGAGCATCAGGTCGATGCCCCGCTCGTCCATCAGCTTCAGCTGCCCTTTCTCGAGCGACGCGCGGATCTCGTCGTCGCTGATGGCCACGGGCTTCTTGACGGGCTTCCCCATCTGCGAAATCTGCAGGGCCCGGAAGACCCGCAGTCCGGCGGGCACGGTCGTGTAGTGGCCGTGGGCATCGATGAGCATGGGAAAGCATTATCATAGGCGCCACACCCGGGAGGTGCGCGTGCGTCAGACGAACTTCTTCGCGGCCCTGGCCTTCGGCGCGGCCCTGACGATCACCGTCGCCGCGCAACAGCCCCCGCCGACGGCGCTGACCGGCGTCGTGAGCTCGCCGGAAGAAGGGGTGATGGAAGGCGTGCTCGTGAGCGCCAAACGCGCCGGCTCCACGATCACGACGACCGTCGTCAGCGACGCGGAGGGGCGCTATAGCTTCCCGCGCACGCGGCTCGAGCCCGGCACCTACACGATCCGTATCCGCGCGGTCGGCTACGAGCTCGACGGACCGTCGAGCGTGAGCGTGACCGGCCGCGACGCGACGCGCGTCGATCTCGCGCTGCGCCGGACGCAGGACCTCGCGTCGCAGCTCTCGAACGGCGAGTGGCTCATGAGCTGGCCAGGCAGCGACGCGATGAAGCAGAACTTCCTGAACTGCACGCAGTGCCACGGCCTGCAGCCGATCGTCCGTTCACGCTACACCGCCGCGCAGTTCGCGCCCATCATCGAGCGCATGGGGCGCTATTCGCAGGGCAGCACGATCGCGCGGCCGCAGCTCCGCCCCAATACGCGCGGAGGCGCCGCGGCCGGTCCGATCATGGGCGAGGCGGCCGATGCCGGCCGCGAAGGTGAACGTCCGGCGTCACAGTCGCGCACGCAAGCGATGGCGGCATACGCGGCGACGATCAACCTCAGCTCCGGACCGCACTGGCCCTACGCGTTGAAGACGCTGCCACGCCCGAAAGGCAAGGCCACACGCGTCATCGTGACGGAGTACGACCTGCCGCGGCCCGAGACGCTGCCGCACGACGCCGCCGCGGACGCCGACGGCAACATCTGGTACGCCGACTTCGGCACCCACGTGCTCGGCATGCTCGACCCGAAGACCGGCCGGGTTACGGAGTACCGCATTCCGATGACGAAACCCGGGGCGCCGCAGGGATCGCTCGACCTCGTCTTCGACGCGCGCGGCGACATCTGGATGGGCACGATGTACCAGGGCAGCCTGGCGCGGTTCGACCGCCGGACGAAGACGTTCCAGACGTGGGGATCGCCCACCTACATGGACCGCGACGAAGCGCGTATCGCGATGGTGATGCCGATTCACACCGACGTCGACGGCCAGGTCTGGATTGGCGGCGACAACGAGTATCAGGTCGACGTGAAGACGGGCATGTGGAAGACGATCGACTACTCCATTGGCCTCCCGGCGGGATTCCGCGACCAGCTCAGCTCGTACGGCGTCGCCTCGGACTCGAAGAACAACTTTTACGGGATGAACCTGAACGGCACCTACATCATCAAGGTCGACGGGAAGACCGGCACGGTGACGCCGTACGGGACGCCCACGCCGAATTCCGGCCCGCGCCGCGGCCACATGGACGCGCAGGACCGGCTCTGGTTCGCCGAGTTCCGCGGCAACCGGATCGCGATGTTCGACACGAAGGCGGAGACGTTCCAGGAATGGCCGATCGCCACGCCGTGGACCAACGTGTACGACGTGATCGCGGACACGGCCGGCTACGCCTGGGGCGGCGGCATGAACAACGACATCGTCGCGCGGCTCAACGTCCGGACGGGCGAGATCGTCGAGTACCTGCTGCCGAACGCGACGAACATCCGCCGTGTGAACGTCGACAACTCCACGAATCCGCCGACGTTCTGGGTGGGCAACAATCTGGGCGCCACGCTCGTCACGGTCGAACCGCTCGACTAGAGGAGGCACGTATGGCCGATCGCTCACGCGAACTGCAGAAGCTGCACGTCGAAGCCGCCAACGGGCTGCTCCACCGCCGCGCGTTTCTGACGAGCGGCGCCACCCTCGCCGCAGCGATGACCGGCTACACGCTCAGCGAGAACGTCGCGGCACAGGCATTGACGGACGACCCGTGGAGCCGGAAACAGGGGCTGCGCGTGGAGGAATACGGCACCCCCTCGGCCTACGAGAAGCACGTCGTCCGCACGCTGAGCAACCCGCAGGGGCAGCCGCGCACGCAGCACGGGCGTACGCCGCACCACCTGCTCCACGGCACGATTACGCCCAACGGGCTGCACTTCGTGATCTCGCACAGCGGCAACCCAGATATCAATCCGGCGCAGCACAAGCTGGTAATCCACGGGCTGGTGCGCCGGCCGCTCGTCTTCACCCTCGACACGCTCGCCCGCTACCCGATGGTGACGCGCAACACGTTCCTCGAGTGCGGCGGCAACAGCGGCCTGCTCTTCTCGAGCGAGCCGTTGCAGGCCAACATCCAGGCGATCCACGGTCTGGTGTCGTGCGCCGAGTGGGCCGGCGTCCTGCTCTCGACGCTGCTCGAGGAAACGGGCATCGATCCGAAGGCGAAGTGGGTGATCGCCGAAGGAGCCGATTCGCTGGCGCTCCACCGCAGCGTTCCCCTCACGAAGGCGCTCGACGACGCGATGATCGCGCTCTATCAGAACGGCGAGCGGCTGATGCCGGGCAACGGGTATCCGATGCGCCTGCTCCTCCCCGGATGGGAGGGCAACATGAACGTCAAGTACCTGCGGCGTCTGAAGCTGACCGATCAGCCGGCGCTCGGCTTCTACGAAGCGCGGACGTACGCGCCGATCCTGCCGGGCGGCAAGGCGTATCAGTTCTACTTCCTGCAGGAAGTGAAGTCGTTCATCACGCATCCGTCGCCCGGGCTGCAGATGCGCGGACCCGGATACTACGAGATCTCGGGCATCGCCTATTCGGGCAACGGCCGCATCGCGAAGGTCATGGTCTCTGCCGACGGCGGGCGGACCTGGGCCGAGGCCGCGCTGCAGGACCCGGTGCTGCCGAAGGCGTTCACGCGCTTCCGGCTGCCGTGGCGATGGGACGGCCAGCCAGTCGTGCTGCAAAGCCGCGCCTGGGACGAGGGCGGCCATGTGCAGCCGACGCGCGCCGAGATCATCGCGAAGCGTGGGCAGACGTCGAAGCCAGTGACCAATCCGCTGGCCTTCCCGAGCCAGCACTACAACGGCCCGAGCAGCTGGGCGGTCGACGCCGCGGGCGAGGTGAAAAATGTGTACGCATAGCACGGTGCGGGGGTGCGCGGGTGCAATGGTGCGACGGTGCGTCCGAGGGTGCGTCGGTGCGATGGTGCTTGCGCTGCTGACGTTCGGCTCGGCGTTGGCCCAGTCGCTCGATGTGCCCAGGCCGAACCTCGGGACGCCGATCTCCGAAGCGGACATCGCCGCGTGGGACATCCACGTGCTCCCCGACGGCACAGGGCTGCCGCCGGGGAGCGGCACGCCGGAGCAGGGCGCAAAGATCTACGCGATGAAGTGCGCGGCGTGCCACGGACCCGAGGGCAAGGGCGGCACGAACGCGGCGCTCGTCGGCGGCCGTCCGCTCACCGAGGGCATCGACACGCCCAAGACCATCGCCAATTTCTGGCCGCATGCGACGACGCTGTTCGACTTCACGCGGCGGGCGATGCCGTGGACCGCGCCGCGGACGCTCACGAACGACGAGACCTACGCGCTGACGGCGTACATTCTGGCGCTCAACAAGATCATCGGGCCGAACGACGTGATGAACGCGCAGACGCTGCCGAAGGTGCGGATGCCGAATCGCGACGGGCTGATCCCGCGCTTCCCGGAACGCATGCCGTAGATCCAGCCGGTAGCCGGTAGCCGCTAAGTCGCAGGTGGGGGGCCGGTAGCAGGTGCTACAGTTCGCGCTGAACTTCGACCTGGCGGCCACGTCGCCGGAGCCCCAATCGCCGGGAGATTGGGGTAAGATGTCGCGCACATAAAAGCACCCCGACGCGCACAGTCCGCGCGTTGGGGATCCCGCCATGGGAGGAGGGTGTTATGCGCGTCGCCCTGCTGCTGTTCTTCGTGGCTGCGTTCCTCGCCTTACCCCCGACCGCGGGGGCGCCCGCGGCGCAGACGGCCAGTAATCCAGCAGAGAAGCTCCTCGACTTCGAGTACTTCCGGACGCGGATTCAGCCCATTTTCCTGGCCAAGCGCGACGGGAACTCGCGCTGCGTCTCGTGCCACAGCAAGGGGACGCCGATGCGCCTGGAGGAGCTGTCGGCCGGCGCGACGACGTGGAATGAGGAGCAGAGCCGCCGCAACTTCCAGGTCGTGGCCACGCGGGTGGTCCCCCGCGTCCTCATGCAGAGCCGGCTGCTGCTGCACCCCGCTGGCGGCCGAGTGGGGGGCACCTTCTACCACAGCGGCGGCAAGCACTGGAAATCGATTCTCGAGCCCGAGTGGCAGACGCTCGCCAATTGGGTCTGCGGACACAAGACGACCGACAAGAGCGTCACCTTCACCGGTGCGTGTGAGGAATGAAGGAGCTGACGATGAGAACTGATCACGCGGTTCGGCGCTCCCTGGTGGCCCTGGCGGTCGTGCTGCTCGCGGCGCCGCTGGCGTACGCGCAGCAGGTCCGGATCCTCCAGAGCAACGCCGCCGGAGACAGAATCCACATCATCGACCCGGCGACGAACAGGGTCGTCGGTGAGATTCCAGGCATCGAAGTCGCGCACGGGGTCACGGCATCACCGGACGGCCGCTTCATCTACGCGAGCAACGAGGCCGACGACACGCTCGACGTGGCCGACTACGCGACGCGGCGAGTGATCAAGAAGATTCCGCTCTCGGGCCGCCCGAACAACATTTCGATCAGCCCGGATGGACGCAAGGTCTACGTCGGGATCCGGCAGGCGGTTGGCAACAACCCGGGCGTCGCCGACGTCATCGACACGGTCTCGCTGACGAAGGTCAAGAGCGTCCGCACGGAGGGACCGGTCCACAACCTGTACTTCACGCCCGACGGCAAGCACGTGGTGGCGGGCGACCCGACGGATAACGGTTACGTGAGCGTCCTCGATGCCGTGAAGGACGAGCCCGCCTGGGCGATCAAGATGGGGCACGGCATCCGGCCGATGGCGATCTCCAAGAATGCCGACGGTTCCACCCGTTCGATCTTCGTCCAGATCGGCAACCACAACGGGTTTGCCGTGATCGATTTCGCCACGCGCAAAGAAGTGCAGCGGATCACCCTGCCGCCGCTGCCGGCTGGACGGACGGCGATCCCGACCGGCTCCGCCGAATCGCACGGCCTCGCGGTCACCGACGATCAGAAGACGCTCGTCGTCTGCAGCCGGCTGAATAACGCGCTCTACTCCTATTCGCTGCCGGACGTGAGGCTTGCCGGCACGGCGTACCTGAGCGGAAAGGGGTGCGCGTGGGTGACGGTGACGCCGGACGGCAAGCGCGCGTATGCGGCCGACCCGGTGGGTAACGTGACGCTCGTCGTCGACATCCCGACGATGAAGGAAATCGCGCGGATCCCGGTGGGCCAGGTGCCGAAGCGGAATCACACGATGGTGATTCCCGCGTCGCGGCCAGCGACCAACTGATTCCTGGCAGCAGAGGCGGACCTTCAGGTCCGCCTCTGCCCCTCAATGTGCCCCGACGTCGCGGCAGCTCCGACGTGTCTGCCGCAGTCTCTGCTTGACTCCAGTCGGGGATCGGCTATTCTCCACTTCCTTCGTCAATGAGCCGCACCTCGCAGCCCCCTGGCACCGCCACGATCTCGTGACGCCGGTGGCTGGGGCGTGGCTGCAGGAGTGCGTTCATGAACATCACGCGGCAGTCGTCCGCCCGGCGAACCATTCTCACCGCGCTGTTCCTTCTGGTGGTGCTGCCACGGCCCGGCGGGGCGCAGCAGGAGGCCAGCATCCTCGGACAGGTCACCGACGAATCCGGCGGCGTCCTGCCGGGCGTGACCGTCACGGCCACGAGTCCGGCCTTGCAGGTGCCGCAGGTGGTCGCCGTCACCAACGAGACCGGCGAATACCGGCTGTCGCCGCTGCCCATCGGCACGTATGTCGTGGAGTACGAGCTTGCAGGGTTCCAGACCGCGCGACAGGAGCAGCTGCGGCTCACGATCGGGTTTCAGGCGCGCGTGGACGTGTCGCTGAAAGTCGCCACACTCTCGGAGTCGGTGACGGTCTCCGGCGTCGCGCCCGTCGTGGACGTGACGTCCACGACCGCCCGCACGCAGCTCACCAGGGAGACCCTGGAGCTCATCCCCACGGGCCGGAACAGCATCATCGCCGTGATGGTCCAGGCGCCGGGCGCACGCCCGCAGCTCGACTGGAGCTTCGTCACGGGAAATCCGCAATTCAAGGTGTTCGGCCAGCTCGGTGAACAGTGGGTCGCGCTCGAAGGCGTGGTGACGAGCGGCCCCAAGACGGGCACGCAAGGCGGCAATCACTACGACTACGCGGCCATGGAGGAGTCGACCATCACGACCGTGGGGAACACGGCCGAGTCGCCCACCAAAGGACTGCAGATCAACGTGCTCCTCAAGTCGGGCGGCAATGATTTTCACGGCACCGGCTTCTACTCCAAGACGGGGCACCGTTTCGAGAGCAGCAACCTCACGCCTGCGCTGCGGGCGCGCGGCGTGACCAGCGGCAATCCGGTCAACAACCGCGAGGACGCCAGCGCCGATCTCGGCGGCCGAATCATCCGGGACAAGCTCTGGTTCTACTACGCGACGCGGCGGCGCGAGGAGCAGGTCGGCATCGTCAACATCTTCAAGGACGATGGCAGCCCGGGCACCAACGACCAGTTCCAGTATTTCCACACTGGCAAGGTGTCGTATCAGATGACACCGAACCACAAGTTCATCACCGCGGTGCAGTACGTCCGCCAGGGCGGCGTCGCCCCGGGAGCCGCCAATCTGGTGTCGTGGGCGTGGGAATCGCGCATCTACAGCCCGACCCAGGCCACGACGGGCAAGATCGAATACCAGGGGATCCGGGGCGACAAGTTCTTCTCCCTGCAGATGGGCGCGTGGGTGTGGAACGTGACCCGGCAGTGCTTTTCGAACAACGTTGCCACCATCGACCAGCTGACGCAGCACATCACCGGCTGCTACAACACCTACGGCATCGACTCCTTCGAGAGCCGCAATCACTCGAAGGGGACGATGAGCTGGTACAAGCCCAACTTCTTCGCCGGCAACCATGACTTCAAGATGGGGTTCGACTACGCGGCCGCGCATGCCGATCGGAAGATCAGCTCCCGGAACGGCACCAACAACAAGGCGACCGGGTTCCCGACGCAGCATGTCGGCAACTACGAGCTCGTCTTCCGGAACGGCGTCCCCTTCCAGATGGCGGCGTGGAACAACTGCTACAAGAAGGGCTCGCCGGACTGCGTGCCGAAGGACCTCACGCACACCACGTGGCTCTACGCGCAGGACAGCTGGACGATCGCGCGCCGGGTGACGCTCAACCTCGGCGCCCGCTACGCCCACGCGGTCGGGTTCATCCCGGAGCAGTGCCGCTCGGCCTCCGATCCTCCGCTCGCGAGCGTGTATCCCGCCCAGTGCTTCCCGCGCATCGACTTCCCGACCTGGAATTCGATCGTGCCCCGTATCGGCGCGGCCTTCGACGTGATGGGCGACGGCAAGACCGTCCTCAAGGGCGGCTACGGCCGCTTCGCCCACAACTGGCACTCCGACGAGCTGCAGATGGCGAACGAGAACGTCCACCTGCGGTCGCTCTACACCTGGCGCGACCTGAACGGCAACAAGCTCTTCGATCCGGGCGAGATCAACTTCGACCGCAACGGACCGGACTTCGTCTCGACGAGCCTCTTCACGGGCGGGGAAGACGGGCTGGCCGGCGCCGTCCCCAATCCGAACCTGCAGGAGCCGATGAGCGACGAGTTCAACGTGTCGATCGAGCGGCAGCTGATCCCGGACCTGGCCATCCGCGTCACCGGCATCTACTCACGGCAGCAGACCTTCCGGGTGCAGAACAACCTGCGGCCGTACAACGTGTACAGCATTCCGATCACCAATCGCGACCCCGGCCCCGACGGCAGGCTCGGCACCGCCGACGACCCTGGGACGCTCGTCACGTACTGGGACTACCCGGCCGCCTACCGGGGACGCTCCTTCCAGCAGCCGATGCTGGTGAACGATCCCGGGGCCGACCAGGAGTTCACAAGCTACGAGGTCGCGCTCAGCAAGCGCCTGTCCAACCGCTGGCTGGCGATGGCCTCCTACTCCTCGACGAACGTGGATATTCCGTTCGCCCAGAACACCGCGAGTACCGGCAACGATTTCACGATGCCCGGTCTCCAGGTCTTCCTGACGACGCTCGACCCGAACGCGGAAATCAACTCCGCGCTCAAGTACCGGGAGTGGACGGCCCGCGCCTCCGGAGCCTACATGCTGCCGTGGGACCTGCAGGTCTCGGCGAACTTCGAATCGCGGAGCGGCACGCCCTACGCGAGGACAGTGTCGTTCACCGGCGGCCAGCAGATCACCTCGCTTGCGGTGCGGGTGGAGCCGATCGGCACGCGCCGGCTGCCGACGATCAACCTCCTCCACATGCGCGCCGAGAAGGCGATCCGCCTCGCGCGGGGACAGAGCGTGTCGCTGCGCTTCAACCTGTACAATGTGACGAACATCAGCACGGCGCTGAGCCTGACGCAGTTGTCCGGGCCCAATTTCGAACGGCCGCTGTCGATCATGCCGCCCCGGATCGCCGAGCTGGGCGTGCAGTACACGTTCTGAGGTGTCCATGAAACAAATCGGAGTCGTGCTCTGCCTGGCCCTGCTGGCGGCGCCCGCGAGCGCCCAGACCCCGCGTGCGGAGATCTCCGGAGCCTACGCGGTCATGCGCGATCAGGATCGGGAGGAAACGTTCCCGGCCGGATGGGTCGCCTCCGTGTCGGGCAATATCAACAGCTGGATCGGGGTCGTCTCGGAGGTGGGCTCCAGCCACAGGGAGTGTGTGAACTGCCAGCGCGGTCCCTTTACGAGCGCCACCTTCCGCGGCACGGACCGCAGCCTGCGCACCTTCACGTTCATGATCGGGCCGCGGGTGACCGCGCGCGCGCTCGGGCGCGTCACGCCGTTTGCGCAGGTGGCGCTCGGCGGCGCGCATATCAGCGGGGGCGTCCAGTTCGACGGCGCGTTGACGACCGGGTTTTCCTACCAGCCCGGGGCGGGGCTCGACGTCATGGTGACGCCGACGCTCGGGCTACGGGTGCAGGGCGATTACCGCGTGACGCGAACCGAGGGCCACAACGGGAAGGCGTCGCGGATCCTGGCCGGCCTCGTGTGGCGGGCGGGGCAGTTCTAGCCGGTAGGTGGTAGCCGGTAGGCGATCGCGCCTACCGGAACGCCGCGTCGAGCCGCGGAATCAGCCTCAGCGCGTTGTCGCGGTCGATCGCGCGCATCGCGCGCTCATCAAACATTTTCAGGTCGGTCAGCGCCTGCGCCACGGCCCGGCTCGTCCCGCCGGGCGGAAAATCCGTCCCAAACAGTACCTGCAACGGCGTGACGAGCTCCAGGAGCGACGCCATCGCGCCGCGGTTGGCCGCGCCGGCCGTGTCGTAGAAGAACTTCTTCGCCTCGGCGATGAAGCCGTTCGGCATGCGGTCCTTCGCCGCGGCCGATCCCCCGTCGATTCGTCCCGCGAGAAACGGCGCCGAGCCGCCGGCGTGCGACCAGATGAAGCGGATGCCGGGAAAGCGCGTCGAGTCGCCGCTGAAGGCGACGCCGATGATCGCGCGCGTCGTATCGGTGCCGTACTCGATGCTGCCCGGCGCCGTGCCATAGTCGAGATTCCGGCAGCAGTTGGCGGCCGTCGGGTGCACGTGGACGACGGCCTTGCGGCGGTTCAGCTCCTCCATGACCGGCCTGAAAGCGGGATTTCCGAGCCACTGGTCTCCGTAGCTCGTGAACAAGCCGATCCCGTCGGCTTTGAGCGTGTCGTAGGCGTACTCGATTTCCCTGAGCGTGGCCTCGACGTCGGGAAGCGGCATCGCCGCAAAGAGTCCGAACCGGCGTGGATACTGCTGCACCAGCTTCGCGCCGTAGTCGTTGCACGCGCGCGCGACGCGCGCCGTGGCGGCGTTGTCGCCGAACCAGAGTCCCGGATTGGTCACCGAGATCATCGCCGCCGCCACGCCGCCGCGATCCATGTCGTCGATCGACTGATCGGGGGTCCACTTCACGTTGGCCGGCTGCAGGAGCGGCCGCCCCTTGACCTCGGCGATCCAGGCGGGCGGCGCGAAGTGATGGTGGATGTCGATGCGCACGCGGGCCGCGGGCGTCTGCGCGAAGAGCGACGCGCCGCTGCCGCGCAGCGCCGCGAGCCCGACGGCCGCGCCCGCGCCGATGAGGAAATGCCGCCGATCGAGGTTCGTCATGGCTTACCTGCGCGGATGCTACACCCGAAGTGTCATCGTGCCGGCAATGCCGGCGCCGAGGCGCGTGCCCCGGGCAATAGGCATCCGGGGCGAATGCTACACCCGAATCGGCACAATTTCGACGACGCTCCCCAGCGCATCACCCGCCAGTACTTGGATACCACGGTCGAACGTCGCGAGGACACCCTTCCTCGCGGCGGCCAGAGCCAGCAAGTATGCATCCGTCAACTGCCGATAGCCTTGGAGCCGGGCTTCCACCTCTTGTGCCGCCGTGGGCACAGCCAGGATGTCGGGCCAGAACGCGTGGCCGTGATGGACAAGATTTTCCGCGAGGAGCGCGAGCGCCTCGGTGGGCGAGAGCGCATCAGGCGAGAACGCGGGATTCGAGACGATCCGCACGAACGCAAGCTGCGTCAGCGGGCAGGTCGCCCACCGGGCGTTCCCGCGGGCTGCGAACCAGCGATGCGCGGCATCATGATGCTCATGCGCCGGCCACAGGAACGCCGTCAGGACATTTACGTCGAGCAGCGCCTCTTTCACGGCAGCTCGTCGCGAAGCTGCTCGATCTGTGCGGCTTTCACCTTTGGCGAACGCCGAGGGAGGCGGACCACCCGAAAGCCGTTTCGCTCGTCGGTGACGAGCGGCCGTTCCGCCGCTCGCCTGACCAGGTCGCTGACCGCCTGGCCGAGGGTCAGTCGATGGCGTTCGGCATGCGCTCTCGCCACCGCGATCGCATCAGGTTCGAGCTGAAGTGTCGTTCTCGGCACATTAGCATCATATCACGATCCATGATGCACGTAGGTGGTTCACGACATCTCAATCCACACGTGGTGCAGCAGCGAGGCACGTGGACCAGTGGCTGCTGCGCGTCGCCTTCCTGACGAGCGCAGCACCCAGCCGGGCGCCAGGGTCGCGCCGATCCGCGGTTATGTGCGTCTACCGCGTTCCCAGCAGATCGCCGCCGAAGTCGCCGCTGAACTCGCGGTAGATCGTGTGGATGTGGCCGACGGTGTTGTTGCGGATCTGCGCGTACTCGATGACGAACGCGGGCCCCTGCACGATGTAGGCGTGCGCCTGGCCAGGGTCGGTGCTCCCCGCCCACTGGAACGTGATCTCGTCGAGCGCCGCGCCCTCGAGGAAGCGCCGGCGGCGATCCGCCATCACGTCGGCGGGCGAGTTGTTCAGATATTCCTCGACGAGCGCGACGAGCAGCGCCTTCTGCTGGCCCGTCATCTGGCGCGCGGAGAGGCCCGGCGAGCCGATCGGCGTCACCCGCCGCGTGTTGATGCCGGTGATCATGTCGGCATCGCGCTTCTCCGTGCGGTCGAAGACCGCGAGCGCTCGCTGCTTGGCGTCGAGTGCCTGCACGAGCGCGCGCGCCTTGTCCTCTTCACCGGCGAGGATCCGCCCGGCCAGCGCCGGCGGAATCTTGTCGGCGGCCGCCTGCGCCGCGGGAGTCAGTTTCGCCGCGCGCAGGTCGTCCGGCTGCGAGCCGAGGAACATTGGCGCGGTGGAGACCTGATTGCCGCGAATCGTGAAGTGCGTAGAGATGTGATGTCCTTCGAACGTCCACCCCCACGGCGCCGTGGCGGACGGCGTGCCGAAGACCGTGATGTAGAAGAGGTCGGGCGCGCGCAGCGCCTGCCCCTGCGGCGTCTGCTGCAGCGCGCTCAGCACCGGCTCGCGTGCGATGCTCATCTGGATCTTCTGGTAGCCGCGCTCGCCGACGCCCGTGCGCAGCAGCGCCATCGCCAGTTTGCGCTGCGCCTCGGTCAAATCGCGCAGCACGACGCCGGAACGGACGCCCGGCGCCTCCTGCCAGACGAATCGCTCCGGGTCGTCAAAGCCCAGGGACGCCTTCGTCCGCTGCTCCGGCGTCAGCGACGCGAGGAACGCGGTGGCAGCCTGCGTCATGGCGCCCGCCGTCTTCGCCTGCGCCAACACGTCGACCGGCCACGACAACACGAGCAATAGCAGCACGACTCTCATTTTTCGTCTCCCCTCGTCTGGCAGCGTGATGCTGCCACATCGTTACCGCCGACGCCGCTATTGCGGCAGGGCGAACACGTAAATCGCGTTGCTCCCGCTGACGGTGTCGGCCTCGGGCGTCATGCCCAGTTGCACCGCCGCGAGCGGACCGCCGCCCGCTGAGATGGCGACGTACTGACGGCCATTCACGGCGTAGGTGATCGCCGTGCCGACGACCTGCGACGGCAGCCGCGTCTGCCAGAGGACGGTCCCCTTGTCGGCGTCGAGCGCGCGCAGATACCGGTCCATGGAACCGTTGAACAGCAGGCCGGAGGCGGTGGCAAGGATGCCCGAGTAGTTCACCACCCGCGTCTCCCAGCTCCACAGCGTCCGGCCCGTCTCGACCGAAATCGCGTCGATGCGTCCCACCTTGTCCTTGCCGCTGGCGAACTTGCCGACGTTGGTCGTGTTGTAGACGAACTGCGGCTGCGGCCCACGGTCGGCGCGCGCGGTCGAGTCGATGCAGAGGTTGGCGAGCTGCACGTACATCACGTTCGCGCGCGGGTTATACGCGCTGTACGGCCAGTCGCGGCCGCCGCCGTAGGTCGGGCAGACGTGATACGTCTTGCCGATGTCCTTCAGGACGACGTCTTCGTTCACCGTCACGTGTCCCTTGGGATCGATCTTCGCGACGAGATTCTGCTCGTTGGTCGCACGCGCCCAGAGGAACTCGCCGGTGGCGGCGTCGAAGCTCCACGCGATGCCGGTCTTGCACGGAACACCCGTGAGCGTCTTGCGCGGCTTGCCGCGCGCGCCGGGATTGACCGACAGCATGACGGACGGATCCGGATTCACCGGCGTCGTCATCGTCATCATCTCGAACGTGCACTCCTGATCCCAGTTGTCGCGCGGCAGCACCTGGTGCTTCCACACGACTTCGCCGGTCTTCGGCCGCACCGCAAAGCGCGTGTTCGTGCCCGCCATCGTCGCGCCTGGCATCTTGCGCTGCGCTTCCGAGGCGGGGCCGACGCCGCTCGATCCGTAGTAGACGAGGTCGAGCTCGGGGTCGTACGTGAGATGCCCCCACACGCCGGTCATCCACCGGCTCTCGAACGGCGAGCCGGCCCAGGTCTCGTCGCCCGGCTCGCCGGGGCGGGGAATCATCGTATTGCGCCACAGCTCCTTGCCCGTCGCGGCATCGTGCCCGGTCACATAACACCCATGGCCGGCAACCTGGCACGTGCTGCCCGCGACGACCACACCGTTGGCAACAATCGGACCGCTCGAGTTGCTGACGAAGAGATCACCGCCGCGATCCGTTTCCCAGACCTTCTGCCCGGTCCGTGCGTCGAGCGCCACCACCACGTTGTTCCACGTGACGGTGTAGACCTTGTCGCCGTACAGCGCGATCGTGCGCTTCCGCTGCCCGTGGTTGCTGCGGAAAGACGTCGCCGGCGGCAGCGGATGACGATACTCCCACAGCAGGTCGCCTGTCGCGGCGTCAATCGCCTGTATGACGTCGCCGGGGTTGCCCAGGTACATGACGCCGTTGTAGACGAGCGGCATCGCCTGGTTGATGCCAGGCTCCATCGCGCGCGACCACACCAGCTGCAGGTTTTTCACGTTGCCCTTGCCGATCTGATCGAGCGGACTGTAGCCCCAGCCCTGATAGTTGCCGCGATAGAGCTGCCAGTTCTCGGGCTTGGGCGCCCGGATGATCTGATCCGTGACGGGAACGAAATTCGCCACCGGCCGCAGCGTCTTCGTCGACCCCGGTGCGGGGGCTGGCGTCTGCGCGTGTATGCCGAGGACGAGACCACTGAGCGCGACGACGACGAGCAGGATCTTGAGCTTCATGGCATCTCCCTCGAGGCGGGCCGTGAAGGCCCGCCCTACGGCAATGCGAAGACGTACACCGCGTTGGCGCCGCTCGCCATGTCGGCGTCCGGCGTGACGCTCGTTTGCGTGCCTGCGATTGGTCCCCCGCCCGACGTGACGGCGACGTACTGCCGGCCGTTCACGGCAAACGAGATCGGCGAGCCCACCACTTGCGACGCCAGCCGCGTCTGCCAGAGGAGCGTCCCCTTGTCGGCGTCGATCGCGCGCAGGTAGCGGTCCATCGAGCCGTTGAAGAGCAGCCCGCCGGCGGTCGCCAGAATCGGCGAGTAGTTCGAGACGCGCGTCTCCCAGCTCCACAGCGTCCGGCCCGTCTCGACCGAAATCGCGTCGATGCGTCCCACCTTGTCCTTGCCGCTGGCGAACTTGCCGACGTTGGTGGTGTTGTAGACGAACTGCGGCTGCGGTCCGCGATCCGCACGCGCCGTCGAGTCGATGCAGACGTTTGCCAGCTGCACGTACATCACGTTCGACCGCGGGTTGTACGCCCCGTACGGCCAATCGCGCCCGCCGTTGTAGGTCGGGCAGACGTGATACGTCTTGCCGATGTCCTTCAGGACGACGTCTTCGTTCACCGTCACGTGTCCCTTGGGATCGATCTTCGCGACGAGATTCTGCTCGTTGGTCGCACGCGCCCAGAGGAACTCGCCGGTGGCGGCGTCGAAGCTCCACGCGATGCCGGTCTTGCACGGAACACCCGTGAGCGTCTTGCGCGGCTTGCCGCGCGCGCCGGGATTGACCGACAGCATGACGGACGGATCCGGATTCACCGGCGTCGTCATCGTCATCATCTCGAACGTGCACTCCTGATCCCAGTTGTCGCGCGGCAGCACCTGGTGCTTCCACACGACTTCGCCGGTCTTCGGCCGCACCGCAAAGCGCGTGTTCGTGCCCGCCATCGTCGCGCCCGGCATCTTGCGCTGCGCTTCCGAGGCGGGGCCGACGCCGCTCGATCCGTAGTAGACGAGGTCGAGCTCGGGGTCGTAGGTGAGATTGCCCCACACGCCCGTCATCCACCGCGTCTCGTACGGCGAGCCCGCCCACGTCTCGTCGCCCGGCTCGCCGGGGCGGGGAATCATCGTGTTGCGCCAGAGCTCCTTGCCGGTGCGCGCGTCGTGGCCGCTGACGTAGCAGCCGAAGCCGGCGTACTGGCACGTGCTGCCGGCGACGACGACGCCGTTGGCGACGATCGGCCCGCTGGAGTTGCTGACGTACAGGTCGCCGCCGCGATCGGTCTCCCAGACCTTGGCGCCGGTGCGCGCGTCGAGGGCGAGCACGTGGTTGTCCCACGTCACGGTGTAGACGTTGTCGCCGTAGAGCGCAATCGCCCGCTTGCGCTGTCCCAGCTGGTTGCGCATCTTCGCGAGATCCGGCAGCGGATGGCGGTACTCCCACAGCAGATCGCCGGTCGCCGCGTCGATGGCCTGAATCACGTCGCCGGGATTGCCCAGATACATCACACCGCCGTACACGAGCGGCGTCGCCTGGTTCACGCCGGCCGCCATGGCGCGCGACCAGACGAGCTGGAGCGTCCGGACGTTGCGCTTGTTGATCTGGTCGAGCGCGCTGTAGCCCCACGCCTGATAGTTGCCGCGGTAGAAGACCCAGTCGTCGGCGTTCGGCGCGCGGATCGTCTGATCGGTGACGGTCACGAAGTTCTTCACGGGCCGCAGCGTGCGAAGCGGCGAGGACGGCGCCTCCGGGGCCTGCGCGTACGCGGTCAGCGCGGCGGCGCACGAGACGGCGACACTCACGAGAAGGCGCTCGATTGTCATAGAAATTCCCTCACACTCCCAACTCTCAACTTCCAACTCCCAACTGCCAAACCCTCACATTGGAAGTTGGCGTCTTGGAAGTTGGGAATTGAGTCGGCTTGGTGTGGGCGGATGATCCGCCCGCCGACGCGGCGTGTCAAGGGGCCGGGACGCCCGGCTGCGGCGGGCGTGGCCTTTACCCGACGCGCTTGATGGTGATGCGCGCGGTCCCGCTGTTATTGAGGTACTGCCGATCCCATCTCGGCCACATGCCGTCACCGGGCAGGATCGCTGCCGGGAGTATTGCATCGTTGACGAAGAGGAACAGCTCGCCGGTCTTCCGCGCGGTGAACCGCGTCGGCTGTTCGGTCAGCGCGACCTGCTCGACGCCGGCGTCGTCGACGCGGGCGACCACGGCGAACCGGTTCGCCGTGAGGAGCCGCTTGAACGGAAGAAAGGCAAAGAAGACGGCGCGCTGCTCTGGGGCCAGGCCGGGAGAGTAGAACTCGAATCCACGTGCATTCGCGACCGTGACACCGCCGTCCTCCGCGGCCCCAAAGCTGGCGGCGACCTCATATCGCACCCCCCGCGTCAACTGAAGGCCCGTCGCAGCGCAGAAGGATGACGTCTGAAATTCAAACCGGTGCTCGAGGGCGGTCGCACCGACCGGCGCCAGCTCGCCGCTTTCGGCGCAGGGCAGGCCCGCGATGTTGACGGTCTCGAAGACGATCCGGTTGACGCCGCCGACGAACCACACGAGCAGCAGCACGCCGAACACGTGCGGCACGACGACGCGGCGCACGACGGCGAACGTGGCGTCGTACACGGCCTGGCGCCTGAGCCACGTGAGCCAGAACAGGAACGTGGCTCGCGGAAGACGGAGATCCGACTGCGGCTGTGATGCCGTCGAGTACCGCCAGATCGTGTGCATGCGGTTGCCGATGGCCGACTGGAGCTTCCGGCCGGTCTCCATGGTCACGCCCAATGCGACCACGCCGGCAAGGAGCTCGAGCGGCGCCGCCGCGTAGTACTCCACCCACCGCGACGCGGCCCCCGGCAGAACGCCGCCGACGATCTCGATCAACCGCAGGCCGCCGCCGTTCTGAGCAACGCGGACGACCGCGTCCGCGCCCTCGCGGAGCGGCCGCGCCACGAGTGCCACCGACACGACGAGCGACGCGAAGTACACCAGTCGGCGCCACCAGACAAGGTTCCAGCACACCTCCTGCGCCCGAACGCGACCGGCAGGCGTGATCGACGTCTCGTACGGTTTCGACAGGCTGTCGACGATACGTCCATCGTCCTCGACAACGGCATAGCGCTGCGGCAGGCCGATCGGCGCGTAGAAATCGGACCCGGCGTCTATGCGGGTGAACACGCTGTGGTGGATTTTCGGCCGCGTGATCGTCACCTGCGGCTTCGGCCAGCGGCCGCCAAACAGCCGGCGCTCGTGCGCGAGGCCGTTGGTCAGGTGCTCGATCCGGCGCGGGTGGTACCTGTAGAACGCCGCCAGCCCCCAGCGCGAGTCGTAGATCTTTCCAAGCGGATCACGCCGGTCGGTCCAGTCGGCGAGCCGGTTCGCCAGGAAGATGATGCCCTGCTTCTCGGCTTCGCGGGCCATCCAGCGCAGCGACACCGCCGACAGCGCATCGTTGGGATAGCCGCCGCCGACGTTCGCGTGCACGCCCGCGAACCATACTTGCGAGAGGCGCTCGTGGTCCGTGCTCGTCGCGTTCTGTGGTTCGGTCGACTCGTCCCACAGCACCGGATGAAACGTGTGCCGCTCGTCGTCGAGCGACAGCGCGTGACAGGCGCGCCCAACCCTGTCCGACAGCGTGCAGTTCGGCAAGGACAGCGGCCAGAGCCACTTGTTCACACCTTCCGTCAGTTCGTCGACCGGCAGGCCGTACGCATCAACCGTGTCCCAGAGTCCGACGAACGTGATCTTCTTCGGCACGCCACGGGTATCCTCGTCCTCGAGGTGGTGGTTGCTGTGTGGATCGTATGGCTTCCGTCGAAAAACCGTGTCCCATACGATGAATGCCGCGTCGCGCAGCACGCGTGCCAACCAGACCGCCCACCGGACGACCCAGGTCGTCTGGTTGAACCGGTAACGGTACCGTTGGTACGCGCGCCTTGCGAGACGGCGCAGCTCGCTCGCCGTCATCGTGCTCCGCGCGGCCGCCGGTTTGACCTTGGCGCCCTCGGCCTCGACCACATCGGCATCGACCACGTCGACGCCGGCGCTGATGGCGCGCTCGACCAGCCGCCGCGGAACGCCGGGTGCCGTCGAGGGCGCGGCCGCCGCGGCGGCGGGATATTGATCGGCCTGGACGCGGATGATCCCCTGATTGGCGACGAGCGCCATGAGCACACGGATCGTGAACGCGCCGCGGCTGAATCCGAACGCGTAGATCCGATCGCCGGGCCTGTACTGCTCGCACAGGAATCGATACAGGCGAAGGACGTTCCGCTTGAGGCCGAAGCCGAGCGCGCCGCCGACCAACGCGACCGGCCGGAACGTGGACGTGCCGACGCCGTTGTCGTAATAGGCGACCTGCTTCGTGGGGTCTGTCAGGTCGAGCGCGTCGTAGATGCGCCAGACGTTCGTCTTGAACAGTTTGGCGGCGCTGTTGCCCGTCCCGTCCGAGAGCAGGACGATGTTCTTCGGCATGCGTCCGCCGGCGTTGTCAGCCATAGGTCTCCCCACTCACGCACGATTGGGCCCGTCTCCATGCGGGACGGCTGAAAAATGTGTGAAACACACGCGCCGGTTGTGCACAATAGCGCAGCCGAGCCGACGCGCGCTGGCACGGGCCCACATTCTGTGCAATGGCGCGCAGGAAACGGACAGGAGGGACGACCCATGCTGACCCGGCGCCAGTTTCTCCACGCCGCCGCCGCGAGCGCGGCGGTGCTCGCCCGCCCCGCGGCCCGGCCCTCCGCGGCGCAGTACGACCTGATCATCCGCGGCGGCCGCGTCATCGATCCCTCGGTGAAGCTCGATGGCGTCCGCGACATCGCGATTGCGGGCGGCCGCATCGCCGCGGTCGGGGCCACTCTGGCGGCCGACGCCGCGGAGGTCATCGACGCCCGCGGCCGGCTGGTCGTGCCCGGGCTGATCGACATCCACACGCACTACGGCCGCGAGAAGGAGGGTCCGCTCGTGGGACTCGCCGACGGCGTCACGGGATGGATCGATGCCGGATCCCAGGGCGCCGATCGCATCGCCGACATCGTCGCGACCGCCCGCGCCTCGCCGCAGCCCGCGCGCGTCCTGATCAACATCGGGCGCGCCGGCATCCTGCCCGAGGGCGACACGATGGACCTCACGCTCGCCGACGTCGCGGCCGCGAAAGCGGCGATTGCCCGCCACCGCGACTACATCGTCGGCATCAAGGCGCGGCTCACCAAAGGTGTCGCTGCCGACGACGTCGAGGTGCTGCGGCGGGCGCAGGAGGTGGGGTCCGCCTTCAACCTCCCGGTGATGATCCACATGGGGCAGACCGTCTCGTCGATGTCGACGCTGCTCCCGCTGCTCAAGCGCGGCGACATCGTCACGCACATGTATGCGCCGCCGCCGCACAGTATCCTCGACGAGAACGGGCGCATCCTGCCCGAGGTGCTGGCGGCGCGGAAGCGCGGCGTGTGGTTCGACGTCGCGAACGGCCGCAACGGCCACATCCGCTGGGACACGGTCGACCAGATCGTCAAGACCGGCTTCTGGCCCGATACGCTGTCGACCGACGGGAACTCGATGAGCCGGACGACGGGCGTCATCGATTTTCCGAACGTGATGTCGAAGTTCCTGATGGTGGGGATGACGCTCGCTCAGGTGGTGGCGTGCGCATCGCTGAACCCGTCGCGCATCTTCCCGCTCTTCGGCGATCGCGGCACGCTGAAGGTGGGCGCGCCGGCGGACGTCGCGATTCTCGAGCTGCGCGAGGGGACCTTCGAGTTCCTCGACAACTACAACAACACCCGCGTCGGACCGCAGCGGCTGTTTCCGAGCGACACGGTACTCGGCGGAAAGCGAGTCCAACGCTCGTAGTCAGTTCCTGCGCTGGAGCACGTCCACTCGAATACCCGCGATGGTGAGATATCCGCGGCGGTCGACGTTGGTCGAGTGCGACTCGAGATCGACGCTGACCGCCGCGCTGCCGTTGCCGCTGGGCGTCAGCACGCGAATCCAGCTCTCGCTGGCTGTCGCCGTCCACGGGCACTGGTGCTGCGTCGTCAGCGCGATCTGCACGTTCCCGCCGCCGGGTCCCTGATCGAAACTCGTCGGGTTGACCGCGTAGGAGCAGACGAACCGATTCTGCGTCACGCGATACGGCGCGCCGTTTACGGTCACCGTCGCCGTGCGCGAATCGTCGTGCCGTGTGTTCTGTTCGACGGTCAACGTGAGCGTCGCGTTCCCTCGACCGCTGCCCGGCGCCACATCCGCCCACGAGGCATCCGACTTCGCCGTCCAGTCGCACGTGGACGCAATCGCGATCGAAAACGAGTAGCGCGCGGCATCGGCCGACACTGATGTCGGCAGGCCGGTCACGGCGGCGGAGCAGCTTGTTGGAGCGGGAGGAGGCGGAGCCGCAGTGGGAGGCGTTGGCTCCGGGGATGGAGACGGCGAGGGCGCCGGCGATGCGGGCACCGGCGACGGACCCGCAGGGGTGTCGCTCGAGCCGCTGCAGGCGATGACGGCGACGCATGTCATGAGCGGCGCCAGGCGGCAGGCGAAACGTCGCAGCATCTCCACGCCGGCGTGCACGCCGCCAGCCACCGCCCAGGTCGATCGTCGCGGCGGCGATGTCTGATTCGCAAGTGGCACACGTACAAAGGCTTACAGCGTGATGTCGGGCGCGTACCGGCACCGACGACCGGTCGCCGCCGTTTCGAGACTGTCGATCCTCACGACATTCTTGAAAATCTCGATTCAGCTACAATCCGCCCCACGCGACCGGAAGGAGAACTGAGATGGCTGTCCATCGAGTGGCCTCGGTGCTGGCGGTAGGCGTGACCGTCTTTGCGCTCGTCTCGAGCGTGGAGTTTCACGCACAGTCTTCGACGACGAATCCTTTTCGCGCCACGGTCGGCTGGGAGAAGATGCCGCCCGGGCGGCCGATGGGGACCGTCAGCGGTGTCTTTCCCGATCCGGACGGCCGCCACATCTGGATCCTGGACCGCTGCGGCGCGAACGAATGCGCAGGGACGAAGCTCAATCCGATCATGAAGTTCGACCTCCAGGGGAATCTGGTCGAGAGCTTCGGCGCCGGCCTCTTCGCGTTCCCTCATGGCTTCTACCTGGACCACGAAGGCTTCCTGTGGGTGACCGAAGGCGGCGCGCACGGCGACGATCGCGCCGTCCTGGGCGAGAAGCTCGGCATGGGGCATCAGGTCTTCAAGCTGACCAGGCGCGGCGAGGTCGTGATGAGGCTCGGCGAGGCGGGAAGGTGGGGCGACGGTCGCACCCGCTTCAACGGCCCTTCGGGCGTCGCGATCGCCGCCAACGGTGATATCTGGATATCCGATGGACATCGGGGTGGGAACAACCGGATCGTCAAGTTCTCGCGCGACGGCAAGTTCCTCCTCGAGATCGGCGGCGGCGTCGGGTCCGAGAGCCGCGAGGCGGGCCGCTTCAGCGATCCGCACGACATCAAGATCGATTCCCGCGGCCGCGTCTACGTCGCGGATCGCGGCAACAGCCGCATTCAGGTGTTCGATCAGAGCGGCAAGCAGTTGTACATCTGGACGCACTACGGCAAGCCGAGCGGCCTCTTCATCGATCGCAACGACGTCCTCTATGCGGGCGACGGCCTGTCGGGCATGGTCCGGACCGGCCCACCCGATCCGTGGCGCAGCAACTTCGGATGGGAAAAGGGCATCCGCATCGGCAGCTTGCGGACGGAGCAGGCGTGGGTCACGCACTTCATTCCGCACCACGAGGAGGAGACGGGGGCGGGCATCGAGTTCCTCGGCGTCGACTTCAACGGCAACATCTACGCCGGCGAGGTCGCGCGGCAGCGGCTGGTGCGCTACGTGCCGTTCAGGCCGCCCGAGGTGCTGTGGAACCCTACGGAAGCCGCAGGGCGGCGAGCGACCCCGGATGGTTCCGCCCCATGACCTGGACGACGATGTACTGCCTGCCTTCGTGCAGGTAGGTCATCATCCCGTACTGGCCCGGCGCCGGGAGCTTCACCGTACCGAGGCGCTTGCCCGTCTTCTTGTCCAGTGCGTACAGCACGGACTCGGTCCCGCCGGGGGCGGAGAGAAGCAGCGTCTTCGTTGCCAGGAGCACCGGGTGACTCTGCTGCCCCGTGTTCGGAATGTTCACGCCCTTGAGCGCCGGATGATTCTTGATCTGCTCCGGTGTTTCGCCATTCGGGATCGCCCAGACGTGATCGCCGGTGTTCATGTCGATGGCGACGATCCGGCTGTACGGCGGCTTCCAGATCGGCAGCCCCTGCGGACCGCGGAGGTCTCCCCGGTTCGCCACCACCCACCGCGACAGCGTCTTCCCCGTGGTCTTCGGGTCGTCGGGCTCGTCCATCTGCTGGCCGGGCACGAGGTTCTCCGCGCGGCACGACCGCTCGGTGCCGACGTAGACGATGCCGGTCTCAGGGTCGGCGACGGTCGGCGAGTAGATGTTGCTGGCGCCTGACGGGCAGCTCACGAACGAGCGCAGGCCCGACGGATGGCCGACCTGGATGGGCGGATTGAAGAGCGGACCCACCTTGTAGTGCTTGATGATCTCCCGCGCTTCCTGCTTCAGCGCCGGCGTGAAGTCGATGAGGTTCTCGTCGCTGAGCTCCTGGATCTCGAACGCCGCCGGCTTCGTCGGGAACGGCTGCGTGGGCGACAGCTTCTCGCCCGGCAGATCCGACTGCGCGACCGGACGCTCGACCATCGGCCAGATCGGCTCGCCCGTGTACCGATTGAAGACGTACGCAAACCCCTGTTTCGTCGTCTCGACGAGGATCGGCGTGCGGCGGCCGTTGACGTTCACGTCGAGCAGGACCGGCGCGTTCGGATTGTCGAAGTTCCAGATGTCGTGGTGGACGGTCTGGTAGTGCCACACGCGTTTGCCGGTCTTGACGTCGAGCGCCAGGATGCTCGTGCCGAACAGATTCGCGCCCGGGCGGAAGCCGCCATAGAAATCGATCGTCGGCGGGTTCGTGGGAATGTAAACGAGCCCGCGATCCGGGTCGGCCGACATCGGCGCCCATGAGGAGACGTCGCCCGTTGTCTTCCAGGCGTCGTTCTCCCACGTCTCATGGCCGAACTCACCCGGGCGCGGAATGACGTGGAACTTCCAGACGTGCTTTCCGGTGCGCGCGTCGTACGCCAGGATGTCGCCCGGGATGTTCTCGATCCGCGTCTGGTAGTACCCCTGCTCGTGGACGTTGCCGACGACGACGACACCATTGACGACGATCGGCGGCGACGAAGTGGAGAGGTTGCCCAGCTCGCGCGGGATCCCCTTCTCCGCGTCGTAGCGGTGCCCCGATGTGAGCCAGGGCTCCCAATCGCGGACGAGATCGGGCAGCATGTCGACGACGCCGCTCGGCGGGAAGCCGGCAATTGGCACCCGCGCTCCCCAGTTCTCGAGGTGCTGGCCGGTCTTCGCGTCGATCGCGTGGAGGAAGAACGCGGGCGAAGTATAGAAGATGACGCCGCGGCCGTTGACCTCACCGTAGGCGACGCCCTTGCCGTAGTTGTTCCGCATGCCGCGCGCGTAGCGGGTCGTGTGCGGCTCGCGGTAGGTCCAGAGCGTTTCGCCCGTCGCCGGGTCGATGGCGGCCACGGTGCGGCGCGCACCCGCGACGGTATAGAGCATGCCGGCGACGTAGAGCGGCGTGGAGCGGAACAGGTAGTCGACGGTCGGTCCGAAGTTGTCGCCGCGCCACACCCAGGCGACCTGGAGCTTCTCGAAATTGGAGGCGTCGATCTGATCGAGGGGCGCGTAGCGCGTGTGGGCGGCGTTGCCGCCGATGTACCGCCATTCGCCGGCCGGGGCGGATGGATTCTGGGCAACGCCCGCCGGTCCGCCGGCCAGCACGGCGACCGCACACGCCAGCAGACATCGTGCCTTCATGGTGTGGCCCTCCGCGACGCGGCAATTATATAGGTGCGGTCTTCACGCAGAGGAGGACGACATGCGCGCTGCCCTCGGTGGCCAATAGCCAGGTCGTATAATCGGTCTGGAAGGCCCCGATGACCACGATTCTTCAAGAGGCTGCGGCAGGTCGCGCGAGGATTGTGGCCTGGACGGTGGAGCAGTATCACCGGGCCATCGAGAGCGGTCTCATCCCCGACGACACCGGCGTCGAACTGCTGGATGGATTCATCGTCCGCAAGGACAGGGCGAAGGCCGGAGAGAGTCCGATGACCATCGGCGATCGGCACCGAGTCGCGGCGGTGCGACTGGCGCATGCCGCTCCACTCTTCGAGCCGTTCGGCTGCTACGTGCAGAGCCAACAGCCGGTCTCGCTGCCTCCGGTCAACGAGCCGGAGCCGGACGCAGCGGTCGTTCGCGGCCGCATCGATGATCATCTGGAGTCACCGCCCCGGGCGGCCGATCTGTTCTGTGTAATCGAAGTGGCCGACAGCTCACTCGCCCTCGACCTTGGCCCGAAACTGCGGGCGTATGCCGGGGCGGGTATCCCTCAATACATCGTCGTCGATCTCGTAAACGATCGTGTCCTCGTCCACGAGGAGCCGGCGGGAGAATCGTACGCACGCGTGACACCGCTGGCGCGTGGTGAGACGGTCCGAATCTACGCCGGGAGCGGCCACGTGCCGATGGCCGTCGACCGTCTGTTGCCCTAGACGAAGCTCACGACGATCACGAAAGCGATGACTTGACAATCGTGTTCTTCGTGGCCTTCGAGGTGTGAGTCCCTTCTTCAGGCGAACACGCCGAGCGGCTCAAATCGCCCTTTCAGGATCGCCGGCGTCTCGCGGCAGCCAAGCCATTCCTCGATCGCCGTCGCGTACACCCGCCTGAAATCCGTCGTCATCTTCAAATTCCCGTCGTCGAGGTCGGTCAGGCTCGGGTGGCGGCCGTAGAAGCCGCCTCTGACGCCGCGGCCGACGAGGAACATCGGCGTGGCGGTGCCGTGATCGGTCCCCGCGCTGCCGTTCTCCTCCACGCGGCGGCCGAACTCGGTGAACATCATCACCGCCACCTCGTCGGCGCGGCCGAGGCGCTTCATGTCCTCCATGAAGCCGCGCACCGCATCGGCCGTGTACATCAGCAGCCGGCTGTGGAGATCCGCCTGGTGGACGTGCGTGTCGAACGCATTGCCGCCGTAGGTGACGTAGTACAGACGCGTGGGCATCTTGGCCGCAATGAGCGCCGCGATGCGCTGCAGGTTGGTCGCCAGCCCGCCGCCGCTCCCGTAGTCGACCGGCGTTCGGTACGACGCCGACGCCTCTCGGACGAAGTCGGAGCTCTCGGCCGCGTTCTGCGCCGTGGACGCAAGAAAGGCCAGCGCGCTGTTGGTGGTCGAGCGCGGCCGGCTCATCTCGACGAGGACGCGCTTCTGTTCGTCGGTCCCGTCGCGGCGGAAGCGCGCCGGGTCGTCGAAGACGAGCGGCGAATGCGTCTGGCCGCGGACGGCCAGCGACTGCGACGGGCCGACGTTGACGATCAGATTACGGGTGGCGGGCTGGAACGCCTCGTCGGCGAGGCGCCCGATCCACCCGAGCGGCTCACCGCTGTTCGGCACCCCGGTGTGCCAGTAGCTCATCGACGAGAAGTGGGACAGGCTCGGACGCTCGTAGCTGCAGCCGTGCACGACGGCGAGGAGGCCATCCTTGTACAGCCGCTCGAAGCCGACCATCGACGGATGGAAGCCCAGACCGTCGGCCACCCGGATCACGTCGCGGCCCTTGATCGCCAGCGTGGGGCGGACCCGGTAGTACTCGGCGTCGCCGAATGGCACCACGGTGTTGAGGCCGTCGTTGCCGCCGGATAGTTCGATGACGACGAGAATGCGGTTCGGATGCGCCTCGACGCTGGTGCCGGCGAGCGCCTGCGCGGCGAGCGCCGCGGACGTGCGCTCGAGCACGAACGGCAGCGCAGCGCCCACGCCGATGCCGTACAGCCCACGGCGGAGAAACTCACGACGCGAACACGAGCAGAGAGGCGACATATCGCTACCCCAGTTGGTACTCGGGTGTGCTGAGCACCAGATACAGCAGTTCTCGAAGGCTCGTTTCGAGCGTGTCGCTCGGCCGCACCGCCGACGACCCAAGCGTGCCGCGGAGGAAGCCGACGAGCGCCGCCCGTTCGGACGCAGCCAGCGGCACCCGCAGGAAGCGGTGGATGAAATGATCGACGACCTTCTCGGCCGTGTCGGCGCGCGCGGTCCGGATTATCGCCGTCAGGTCGATGGCGGCCGTGCGCCGCGGGATCAGCTTGGTCCGCTTGAACGCCATCTGGAATCCCGCGTACCCCCCGTAGCGCGTGTTGTAGTCCTCGTCGCGCTCGACCATCATGTTCGACTCGGCGTCGCCCTCGCGCGTCGCTTCGGTGATGCTCATGCCCTGCGCGAGCCGCTGCCCGACGCGCTCGTCGGTCGGCGACATCGCGCGGTCGGGTGGACGGAAGCTCTTGACGTCGGGGAACAGCACCTCGCGGAAGAGATTCCCGCGCTGGAGGAGCGTCGCGGGCGTGATCCAGGTGCGTCCTCCGGCCCACCCTGCCACGTTCGGCGGCTCGAACAGCACCTGGCCGAGCGCGAGGGTGCTCCGCCCGAAGTCGGGGATCGTCGGGACCTGGCGCAGCCCGAGCTTCCTGTAGGTCGAGACGACCAGCTGCACCGGGCTCTTGATCTGCGTTCCAGACGAGGCGGCGCTGTAGAAGTCCTTCGACAGGAAGATGCGTTTCAGGAGCGGCTTCACCTGGTAGCCGCTCTCCCGGAGCGTGCGACCGAGGTCGCGCCGCACGCTGTCCGCCAGATCCTCGCGCACGAAGAACCGGTACAGCTTGCCGGCGACGAACTCCGCCGTCACCGGCTGCTCGAGGATGATGTCGATGATCTCCTCGCCGTCGAAGCTGCCGGTACGGCCGAGAAACGTCTTGGAGCCGAAGTCGTGGCGCTCGCGGTCGAACTTGAACTCCAGCACGTCGTTCGTCCAGCCGGTGAAGGCGCGCGCGCCCTCGCGGATGTCCCGCTCGGTGTAGTTGCCGACGCCCATCGTGAACAGCTCGAGCAGCTCGCGCGCGAAGTTCTCGTTCGGGTGCTCCTTGACGTTCTCGCCGTTGTCGAGATAGACGAGCATCGCGGGGTCTTTGAGGACCCCGACGAGCAGATCGCGGAACCGGCCCGACGCGTGGCGGCGGAGCATCTGGTTCTGCCGCAGCATCATCCGGTAGTCGCGCACCTTGTTCTGGCCGGTCGCGAAGTGCCCGTGCCAGAAGAGCGTCAGCTTCTCCTCGAGCGGACGCTCGGTGGTCAGCATCCGGTTGGCCCACCAGAGGCCGAGCCGCTGCGTCTCGATGTTGTTGGCGGCGAGCGAGTAGAAGAACTTGTCGACGATCGGCTGCAGACGGCGCGGCGTCCCCTCGGGCAGCACCTTCTCGCCCAGCCCCTCGCCGCGCTCGCGGGCGATCCGCACCGCCTCGGCGCGGCTTGGCGGAAACGGATCCATGCCGGGATCCCAGATGCCCGATTCGTCGAAGGGCGGCTGCCGGTCCGGGATGGCCTCGTAGTCGACGAGCGCGTCGACCGCGTGCGACGGGGTCATCGACGCGAACCGCGCGATCTCGTCGGGTGCGGCGCCGAAGCCCGCGCGCTCGATGAGATGCGCCGCGCGGTCGTACGTCCAGTCGGCGCGTGCAATCGGGGAGAGGTCGTTCGTCCAGGCCGCACGGGTGGAACCCGGCGTCTGCGCCCCGAGAACGATGACGGACGCGATGAGAAGGGCGGCAGCCGTGGTGGCGCTTCGTCGAGTCACACGCACCTCAGGCGCCGCCCAGTATACGCCTCAGAACGTCGCGCGGAACCCGAGCTGCAGCATCCGCGGCCAGTAGGCGACGTTCGGGCTCGGCTGCGGCAATCCAAAGTTGCGGTTGCTCTCCTGCACGGTGTACAGGCCGTAATTCTCGTGATTGAAGACGTTGTACACCTCGGCGATCCCGTCGACGGCTGCGCGGCCGAACAGACGGAAACGCCGCTGCACGCGCAGGTCGACGCGATGGATGGGCGCCCCGACGAAGCTGTTGCGGGGCACGATCGTGCCGTCGGGCCGCAGCCGACCGCCGCCGCCGGCGCTCGCGCCCGTGTTGCGGCGATCGCCGCCGTAGGTGCGGTTGAAGCGCTCGCCGGAGCCGTAGAAGTACAGTCCGCTCAGCTGGAAGCCGTACCCGATCTGCCAGATCCCATTGAGCGTCGCGCGATGGCGCTGATCGGTGATGGCCAGCGAGTACTCGCCGCCGAGGTCGGCGGCAACCGGGAACGTCACCCGCTTGATGCCGCTGATCGGGATCGGGTCCATGTCCCAGAGGCCTGAGAACGTATACGTGCCCGAGGCCTGCCACCGCTGACTCAACCGCTTCGTGAACGCCGTCTGCAACGAATGCCGGTTGGAGCGGCCGCCCATGACGTTCATGCCGACGACCCCCCAGTCGGGGAATGCGCGGCGGCTGATGTCGCTGAACGGGTAGTTGAGGCCGGTCGCCGGATCGAACGTCAGATTGACGTTGCGCTGAATGGCGCGCTCGTCGCGGCCCCCGACGAAGACGTAATCCGCTTCGATGGCCAGCGTGTCGGCGAGCTGCCGCTCGACGCCAATCGACGCCTGGTGGCTGTACGGCATCTTCGCGTACGGCGGCGGCGGGACGAGATTGTCGCCGCCGGTGTCCTGCCTGACGCAGCCCGGGACCTGCGCGGTCGAGCAGAACCGCTGCACGAGCTGCTCGTAGGTCGGCCACGGGCCGTTGAACGGATTGGCGGCGAAATCCGGTCGGCCATCCGGCCTCACCTCGACGATCGCCACGTTCACCTGACGGAGCGTGTGCGAGACGATGTTCGTCAGCAGCTCGCCGTAGTAGCGCCCGTAGCCCCCGCGAATCACGGTCCGATCGTTCCACCGGTAGGCGAACCCGAGTCGCGGCTGCACGTTGTTCGTATCGTTGGGACGTCCCGCCTCGAGCCACGGCGGCAGCGCGATCCAGTTGCCCCAGACGTCCATGGCCAGGTCGTACCGGACGCCGAGGTTCAGCGTCAGGCGCGACGCGACCGCCCAGTCGTCCTGCAGCCAGCCGGCGTAGTTGTGCTCGGTGAACGACTGCCGGAACGTCCCAGCGCCGAAGGTGTACCGCCGCGTGATCGGCGTCAGCGCCGCCAGGTTCCACGTCGACACGTCGTTCCAGACGGGGAACAACGCCTCGATGTTGTCGGGAATGGGGCCGCCCTGCGCGTCGATGAGCCCCATGCAGGTCGCGCAGTTGTTCGATCCCAGGATGGTGTAGATGTATTCGCCCCCCGCCTTCATGTCGTGGCGGCCGCGCATGTTGAACGACGCCGAGAAGTCGTTGCGCAGCGAGTAGGCATTCGTGCTGTTGTTCTGCGGCGTGCTGTCGTTGCCAAGAATGCCAAAGCCGGTAAAGCTGATGCGCGGGCCGCCGTACACGACGCCCCGGGATGCCGCCGGATGATCGGCACGATAGGCGTTGCTCTGCGTGCGGTAGTAGAACGAGTTGAACCCGACGCGCGTCTCGTTCATCGCCCGGTTGCCGAGCACCTGCGTGAGCGACAGGAGAACCTCGTCGCTGTGCCGCTTGAAGCGTTCGGTCGCCGCCGGGTGGCCGCCGGCGTTGGCACCCTCGTATGGCTTGGTATGGTCGAAGATGTTCCACCGCGCCATCACGCGCCGGCTGGGCGACAACTGGTAGTCGAGGCGCGTGCCGCCCATGTCGACGCGGCTCGTGCCCGTGAGCTGCACGTTGAACGTCGGCCACGGCGTGTTGAACGTGATCGTCTGCGGCTCGCGCTCGTACTCGTAGTTGGTGAAGAAGTGCAGCCGGTCGCGGAGGATGGGCCCGCCGAACGTGGCGCTGACCTGCTGGTTCGAGTACGGCAGGACGTTGCCGGCGATGAAGTCGGCGGCGTTGAAGTTGTCGTCGCGGAAGTAGCCGGACAGGGATCCCGCCGGCGTGTTGGTCCCCGACTTACTGATCGCGTTCACCTGAATGCCGGTGGAGCGCCCCTGCGTCGCATCGAAGCGGCTCGACAGGAACTGGAACTCCGCAATCGCATCGCGGCTGAAGCGCGGCTGCCCGCGGTTGCCGGCCTGCGACACCGACACTTCCTGGCCGTCGAGGTTGAGCTGATACTCCCGATTGGCCGACCGCTCGTTCGGCCCGGTCGGGTGCACGTCCACCGCGTTGCCGCGCATCCCCGGCGCGAGCGCCGTCAGTCCAACCCAGTCGCGGCCGTTGATGGGCAGCTCCTGCGTCTGGCGCGGGTCGACGTTGCCGCCAAGGCTCGACGAGGAAAAGTCAACGAGCGGCGCGTCACCCGTCACGGTCACCGACTCCTGCAGCGCCGCCGGCGACAACTGCAGGTTCACCACGACCTGCTGGCCGGCGAGCACTTCGATGCCGCTGCGCGTGGCCGTGCTGAATCCGGGCAGGACCGCGGTAATCCGGTAGACACCCGTTCGAGTGCCGATGCGGAACGTGCCGCGCTCGTCGGTCACGCCTTCGAACGTGTTCCCCGACGCCTCGTGTACGGCGGTGAGCGTCACGCCGGGCAGCACTCCACCCGTCGTATCGGTGACGGTGCCACTCAGCGTGGCTTCCTGCGCCGCTGCAGCAACCGGCAGGGCCAGGACTGCGGCGGCCACGACGAGCCGCCAGGACGTGATCGCGACCATGACATCCTCCTCCTTTGCCCGTAGCTGGTAGGTCGCCGGTCGACCCGACGCGTTCGTGGCTACCGGCTGCCGGCTACCGGCTACCGCCTTGTTGGTCAGAACGTCGCGCGGAACCCGAGCTGCAGCATCCGTGGCTGATAGGCGAGGCTCAGCAGCGGGATCGGCTTGCCGTAGTTCGCGTTGCTCTCCCGTACTTCGTAGTTCCCGAAGTTCTCGTGGTTGAACAGGTTGTACGCCTCGAGGATGCCGTCGAGCGACACGCGGCCGCCGAGCCGGACCCGCTGCTGCAGCCGCAGATCCACGCGGTGGATGGGATCGCCGACGAAGTTGTTCCGCGGCACGATGGTCCCATCCGGGCGCAGGCGGTCGCACCCCTGGCCGCACAGGCGCAGGTCGCCGCCGTACGTCGTGTTGTAGCGCTGGCCGGAACCGTAGAAATACAGTCCGCTCAGTTGGAGCCCGCGGCCTATTTGCCAGATGGCGTTGAGTGTCGCCCGGTGGCGCTGATCGGAAGTCGACAGCGAGTAATCGCCCCCGAGATCCGGCTGCACGGGGAAGGGCACCGGCTGCGAGCCGCTGAAGGCCGGCGCCGACATGTCGTACAGCCACGACAGCAGATAGGTGCCTGACGCCTGCCAGCGGTTGCTCAACCGCTTGGTGAACGCCGTCTGCAGCGCGTGCGAATTGGACCGGCCGCCCATGACGTTCATGTAGATCGGACCCCAGTCGGGGAAGGGACGCCGGCTGATGTCCGTGAACGGATAGTTGACTCCCGTCGCCGAATCGTAGGTCAGATTGATGTTGTTCCGTTGCGCCCCCTGGTTCGCCCGTTCGTCCCGTCCCCCGACGAAGACGTAATCCGCCTCGACGGCCATCGTGTCGGTCACCTGCCGCTGCACGCCGATCGACGCCTGATGCGCGTACGGAATCGTCGAAAACTCCGCGGGAGGCGCCACGGCGTTCTCGCCCGTGTCACGCCGGATGCAGCCCGGCACGCGCGCCGTGGAGCAGAATCGCGCTTCGAGCTGCTCCCTGGTCGGCCACGGCCCGTTGAACGGGTTCGTCACGAAGTCGGCCCGGCCATCGTTCGGCACTTCGACGACCGCCGTATTCGCGAGCGCGTTCATCTGGCCGGCAGGGCCGGTGATGAGATCGCCGTAGTACCGCCCGTAGCCGCCGCGCATCACCGTGCGATCGGTGAGCGAGTACGCAAACCCGAACCGCGGCTGGAAGTTGTTGGTGTCGTTCGGACGCGGCTCGGTGATGATCGGCGGCAGGATGATGTCGTTCGCATACACATTCATGGCGACGTCGTACCGCAGTCCGAGGTTCAGCGTCAGCCGTGAGGTGATCTGCCAGTCGTCCTGCACCCACCCCGCCGAGTTGTACTCGGGCAGGGAATTGCGGAACTGCCCGGTGCCAAACGTATAGCGGCGGACGATCGGCGACAGCGCGTTGAGGTTCCACGTCGACACATCGTTCCAGACGGGAAACAGCGCTTCGATGTTCGCCGGAATCGGCCCTCCCTGCGCATCGATGGCGCCCATGCAGTAGAGACAGCCGAACGCGGCGTTGATCGCGTACAGATACTCCCCGCCCAGCTTCATGTCGTGGCGCCCGCCTTTGTTGAACGACACCGTCAGGTCGTCGCGAAGCTGGTAGACGTTCGCGCTGTTGTTCTGCGGCGTTCGGACGTTGCCGCCGATCTGGAAGCCGCGGAACGTGATGCGCGGATGTCCGGCCGTGATGCCGTTGAACGCCTGCGGGTGATCGGAACGGGTCGTGTAGTTGCCGGTCCGGTAATAGTGGCTGTTGAAGCCGACCCTGACCTCGTTCAGCATCCGGTCGGTCAGCACCTGCGTCAGCGTCGCAAAGACCTCCTCACTGTGCCGCCGGAAGCTCTCGACGCTCGCCGGGTGTCCGCCGATCTGCTGGCCCGTCTGCTGCGCCTCGTACGGATTCGTATAGGTGAACAGATTGCCGCGCGTCATCAGGCGCATGCGCGGCGAGAACTGATAATCGACGCGCAGCCCCGCCATGTCCGTGCGCCGCGTGCCGGTGAGCTGGATGTTGAAGCTCGGATAGGGCGTGTTGAAGGTCTGCGTCCCCGGCTCCCGCTCGTACTCGTAGTTGGCGAAGTAGTGCAGCCGGTCCCTGAGGATCGGCCCGCCGTAGGTCGCGCTCAACTGCTGATTCGAGTACGGCAGGACGTTCCCCGCGAGGAAGTCGGCCGCGTTGAAGTTGTCGTCGCGGAAGTAGCCCGAGAACGATCCGGCGGCAACGTTGGTGCCCGACTTGGTGATGGCGTTCACCATGAGGCCGGCCGAGCGTCCCTGCGTGGCGTCGAAGCGGCTCGACAGGAACTGGAACTCTCCGATCGCGTCGCGGCTGAAGCGCGGCTGGCCGCGATTGCCGCCCTGCGCGACCGACACTTCCTGGCCGTCGATGTTGAGCTGGAACTCGCGGTTGCCCATGCGCTCGCCCGCCGTCGGCCCGAGATCGGTCGCGTTGGCGCGCATGCCGGGCGCCAGCGTGGAGAGCGCCATCCAGTCGCGTCCGTTGACCGGCAGCTCCTGCGTCTGCCGCGGGTCGACGTTGCCGCCCATGCTCGACGAGGTGAGATCGAGAAGCGGGGCCTCGCCCGTCACCGTGATCGACTCCTGCACGGTCGACGGCGCCAGCTCGAAGTTGATCGCGACCTGCTGCCCCACGAGCAGCTCGATACCCTGGCGCGTGACGTTGCCGAACCCGGGCATGGCCACGGTCAGCCGATATACCCCGGCGCGCCCGGCGATGCGATAGACGCCGCGCTCGTCGGTGACGCCTTCGAAGGTATTCCCTGACGCTTCGTGCACCGCGGTGAGCGTGGCGCCGGGCAGGACGCCGCCCGTCGTGTCAACCACCGTGCCGCTGAGTGTGGCTTCCTGCGCGAATGCTGCGAGTGGCAGGAGCAGAGAAACCCCGACCATGAGAAGCCGCCGGACGACTGCACGCATTGAATCCTCCTTGCGTCAACGAGTGACCTCACCACGACCCGAATGGGAACGACGAGTCGATGAGACCGACGCCGCGAGAACCGAGGATTCGGTATATCCGGTCCGGACCCGACGAAAGGGTTGCGTAACGGGCCGATTATACGCCTGTGCAAGAGGGGGGACGTATAATCGGCCTTCGCGAAATGACGAGCCACGAGAAGGATACGTCACGCAGTACCGAGCGCCGGCGGACGGCGCGCGTTCGCCTGACGCTGCCCGTGCGGGTCAACGTGACGAACAAGGGGACGCTGGTCGACGTGAGCGAGGGCGGGGCGCTCGTTCTGGTCGGACGATCCTATGATGTCGGCAAGCAGATCCCGGTCGCCATCGAGGCCGCGACGGGGACCGTTCATCTCGCGGCGCGGGTCGTCCGATGCGTCACCAGGACCGCGCGACCTCAGCACGCGGGCCTCGGAGAGACGTCGTACTTCATAGCCGTGGAATTCCTCGCCCTGCCGCCCGGCGCCGCGGAGGCGCTTCGTCAGCTGATTGGCAATGACGAGGGACGCACCGTGCTCTGGCGCCGGCCTGGTCGGTAGGCGGCAGCCGGCAGTTTAGAACCAGAGCTCGATCGCGGCGGTGCTGCCCGGTCGGACGATTACCGTGTCCTGCGCCACGACGCTTCCCGCAAACGGATTCGACGTCTTGACGACGCGGACCGCGTGGAGGCCCATCGGGATGTTCGAAAAATTGAATGGCGCCGATTCGGCCGAGACCGAGGTCTGGCTGCCGTTGTTCGCATAGAAGAGCTCGACGCGATAGCCGGCCGGGTCAACGATGATTTTCTGGCCCTGCATCGTCTTGACGGTGACGGCGACCGAGCCCGTGATGGCCGGCGGCGTCGGCGGATAGACGATGTCATCGGCGGTGTTGGCGACGCCGTCGACGCCGGCGCTCCGCACCTGACCGGTCGACGAACCGGTGTACGGCCGGCCGAACCCGTCATTCAGATAGTCGGTCGGCGCTGTGCCGACATTGACATAGGGGCCGCGCCAGCCCATCCCGATACTGCGCTCGGTGGCCGTCGTATACGCCGGGAGCGTGCCCTGCTGCACGAGCTCCTGGAACGTCGACGGCAGGCGGCCGATGTCGCCGACGAAGCCGAAGCGCGTCTCGCCGGTCGACGGGCCGACCATCGCCTCGTACAGCACGCGCGCCTCCGCCTCGGTAGCCTGGACGCGCGCCTGGCCGATTTCCTGGACGAACATGGGAGCCACCGCCGCGGCAAGGATCGCGAGGACGCCGACGACGACCAGCAGCTCGAGGAGGGTGAAACCTGCCGTTCCGGGTTCCGGGTTCCGACTGCCGGGTTCGCATTCGACGTTCGCGGTTCTCATTGGATCGCTCGCAGCAGCTGGAAGAGGGGCAGATAGAACGCGAGTGCCATCAGCACGAACGTGCCCGCCAGAACGACCAGCATGATCGGCCCGAACAGCGTCAGCGACCGCTTGATGGTGCGATCGACCTCGGCATCGAAGTACTTGCGCGTATCCTCAAGTGCCTTCGACATACGGCCGGTGCGCTCGCCGAGCGCGATCATCTGAATGACAAGCGGCGGGAACTCCCCGACGGTTCGCAGCGCGTGGGAGAGCGACTCGCCGGCCATCACGCGCCGGACGGCCCGCTGGAACTGTTTGGCAAGGTACGCGTGGCCGATGAGCTTCTCGACCAGCGCAAGCGAGGGCGCCACCTCGACGCCGGACTGATGCAGCGTGGCAAAGTAGTGCGCGAACCGCGCCAAGGCGATCTGCCGGATGAGCTCGCCGACGATCGGCAGCCGTGAGAGGAACCGCGAGAGCCGCACCGAGCCCTCCGGCGTGTCGCCGTACACGCGCAGGGCCACGAACGCCGTCAGGAGCCCGCTCACGAGGACCGGCCACCATCCGCGGATGATCGTCGAGGCCATCATCACGGCGCGCGTCGGCAGCGGCAGTGGAATATCCGAGTTCAACCGTTCGTACACGCTGAGAAACCGCGGGATCGTGAAGCCTACCAGCACGAAGGACAACACGCCGAGCATCACGATGACGATGATTGGATAGGTGGCGACCTCGCGAATGCGGTTGACGAGCTCCGCCTGCCATTCGAGCTGCGCGACGAGATCCTCGAGTGCGCGCTCGATGCTGCCCGTCGCTTCGCCCGACTTGACGACGTTGACGTACAGGTCGCCGAAGACCTTGGGGTGTTTGGCGAGCGCCGCGGACAGCTGCTCGCCCGACTCGATGTCGCGGCGCAGCGCGGCGACCACGCGCTTCATCGCCGCCTTCCGGAGTTGATCCTCGATGTCGCGGAGCCCCTCGACGAGGTTGACGCCCGTGGCCATCACGGTCGCGAGCTGTGTCGTGAACACGATGACGTCCCGCCGCGTGATCCACTCGAGCACTCGTATCTCGGCGAGCGACCTTTTCGCCTCCGACACCGTCGACGTCCGAATGAGATAGTGCCCCTGACGGCGCAGCACTGCGGCGAGCTGGTCTTCGTTCTCGGCCGCGGCAGTTCCGCGCACTTCGAGACCGTTGTCGTCGACACCCACGTAGCTGAAATTCGGCATGCGTCCCTACTCGTACGCGACTCGTAACACTTCTTCCAGCGTCGTCTGGCCGTTGGCGGCCTTCGCCAGCGCGTCGTCCATCAGCGTGGTCATGCCGGCCGCGACGGCCGCCTGCTTGATCTGGCGCGAGTCGCCACGCTCGCGAATGAGCGCGTGAATCGCCGGATCGATCACGAGCACCTCGAACACGCCCGTCCGGCCGCGGTACCCGGTCTCGTTGCAGCGCGCGCAGCCGCGGCCCTTGTAGAACGCGAGCCCGGTCTCGGGCTGCAGGCTGACCTTCTTCAACGTCTCGGCTGGATAGGACGTCGTCGCCTTGCACTGCTCACACACGACGCGCACGAGCCGCTGCGCGATCACTCCGACGATGCCGGAGGCGAGCAGATACGGTTCGAGCCCCATGTCCATCAGACGAGGCACGGCACCCGCCGAGTCCTGGGTGTGAAGCGTGCTGAAGACCAGGATGCCTGACAGCGCCGCGCGCAGCGCCAGCTGCGCCGTCTCCGGATCGCGGATCTCGCCAATCATGATGATGTCGGGATCCTGCCGCAACAGCGCGCGAATGGCCGTGGCATACGTGAAACCCGCCTTGGGACGGACCTGCGTCTGCCGAATGGTCGGAACCTGGTACTCGACCGGGTCCTCCACCGTCAGGATGTTCCGCTCGGCGCTCCCCAGATAGGCCAGCGCGGAGTACAGCGTGGTCGTCTTGCCGGCGCCCGTCGGCCCCGTCACCAGCACGATGCCGCGCGACTTGCTCAGAATGTCGCGGAAGATGCCGTAGGTCGCCGAGCTGAACCCCAGCTCGGCCAGGCCGCGAACGAGCTTCTCCTTCTCGAGAATCCGGACCGCGACCTTCTCGCCGAACGTCGTCGGGAAGGTCGCGACACGCAGGTCGACACGGCGCCCGTTGACCATCTGCGAGATCCGGCCGTCCTGCGGCAGCCGCTGCTCCGTGATGTCGAGGCCGGCGAGGACCTTGAGACGGCTGACGAGCGGCGCGTGCAGCTCCTTCGCAATCGTGTCGCTCGGAATCAGCACGCCGTCGATCCGATGGCGGACCCGAATCGTCAGATCCTCGGGCTCGATATGGAGGTCGGTCGCGCCCTTGGCGATCGCGTCGTTGATCAGCAGCTCGAGCAGCCGGACGACGGGCGAGTCGGCAGTGGCGACGTCGAGCTGCGGCGTGCTGAGCGCCTCGACGCCTTCCTGCACGAGAGTGCTGACGCTCGATTGATCGGTGTAGCAGCGCTCGATCAGGTTGAGCACGCCCTGCGACGTCCCGCAGTTGACGCTGACCGGCCGCGAGACGAGCCGCTGGACCTCGTCGACGGCGAGAACGTCGAACGGATTCGCCTGCAGAATCTCGAGCGCCCCGTGCTGGAGTCCCACCGGCACGAGCATGTACTGGCGCGCGAAGTGCTCCGGCACCATGGCGACGACGGCGGGATCGGGGGCGAGGCCGTCGACGCTCCGGAACGGCACGCCCGCCTCCTGCGCCAGCGCGCGCGCGAGATGCTCCTCCGTGACGAAGTTCAGCGCCAGCAGGATCTCGCCGAGCAGGGCTCCGCTGCTGCGCTGCTGCGCGAGCGCCTGCTCGAGCTGTGCGGCCGTGATGACGCCGTCTCGGATGAGTCGCTGTCCCAGCACGATGGCTCCGGCCCGGCTAGTTCTCCACGCGCTGGGCCTTCAGGCGAGACACCTCGATGCGATGCTTCTTCACCAGGTGCCACACCGATCGTTCGGTGATTCCCAGCAGCCGCGCCGCGGCCGCCTGGACGCCGCCCGCACGCGCGAGCGCATCGATGACGAACGCCCGCTCGAGCTGCGCGACCTTCTCGTCGAGCGAGAGATTCTGCAGCGCATCCCATCGGCCCTGGCTGCCGCCCGCCGGCGCCTCGGCCGGCCGAATCGGCGGGGGAAAGCTGCCCAGGGCGAGGACGTCGCCGTCGTTGACGACGACCGCGCGCTCGATCATGTTCCGGAGCTCGCGCACGTTGCCCGGCCAGCCGTGCTCCATCAGCGCCGCCAGCGTGTCCGGCGCCAGACGGGTGATGCGGCGGCCCAGCCGCCGGTTCGCATCGGCGAGGAAGTGATCGGCCAGCTCCGGGATCTCGTCGCGGCGCTCCCGCAGCGGCGGCACATGAATCGTCACGACGTTGAGGCGGTAGTACAGGTCGTCGCGGAACGTCCCTTCCCGCACGCCGCGCTCGAGATCCTTGTTGGTCGACGCGAGGATGCGCACGTCCACCTTGATCGTCTGCGTGCCGCCGACGCGCTGGAACTCGCGTTCCTGCAGCGCACGGAGGATCTTCGCCTGTGTGGCGAGCGTCATGTCGCCGATCTCGTCGAGGAGGAGCGTGCCGCCGTCCGCCTGCTCGAACTTGCCCGGCTTGCGCCCGACGGCCCCGGTGAACGATCCCTTCTCGTGGCCGAAGAGCTCCGATTCGAGCAGCGTCTCGGGAATCGCCGCGCAGTTCAACTTGATCAGCGGCCGGGCGCGTCGCATCGAGTGTTCGTGGATCGCTTCGGCGATGAGCTCCTTGCCCGTGCCGCTCTCGCCCAGGATGAGGACCGTCGAATCGGTCGGTCCGACGCGGTCGATCAGGCGCATGACCTCCAGCATCGGGCGGCTCGAGCCGACGATCCGCCCGCGGCGGCCGGCCGCGAGCAGCTGCTCGCGCAGCCGCTCGACCTCGGCCATCAGCCGCCGCCGCTCGAGCGCGCGCCGAATCACGACCTCCATCTCGTCGAGACGGAACGGCTTCGTGAAATAGTCGTACGCGCCGCGCCGCACCGCGTCGAGCGCGGTGTCGCGCGTGCCGTGGGCGGTCATCACGATGATCGGCGTCCGCAGATCGATCTTCTGGATCTCGTCGACCGCGTCGAGACCGCTCATCCCCGGCAGCCGGATGTCCATCAGGACCAGATCGAACTTCGACGCCTTGAGCGCGGCCAGTGCCGTCTCGGCGTTTTCGGCGACGGTGACGGCGTACTGCTGCCGCTCGAGCGCCTCCTTCAGAAAGAACTGCATCTGCGGATCGTCGTCGACGGCGAGGATGTCGTACTTCGACCTTTCAACCTGCATAGGCGCCCTCTGAGATCCTCACGTCGCCAGCCTCGGCCGCGCTCGTCGCGAGCGGCAGCTCCACGACGAAGGTCGTGCCCGCATCGGGACTGCTGTCGACGTCGATGCGGCCGTCCATCGACGTGACGATCTGCCGCGCGATCGCGAGGCCGAGGCCTGTTCCGTTCGGTTTGGTGGTGAAGAACGGCACGAACAGCTGCCGGCGGACGTGCGGCGGAATATACGAGCCGGTGTTGTGCACCGACACGACCGCCTGCCCGTTGCGCTGCGACGCCCGCACCGCGACCGTGCCGCCGTCCGGCGTGGCCTGTGTCGCGTTCAGCACGATGTTCGTGAAGACCTGCAGCAGACGCTCGCGAGTGCCGCGCACGAGGAGCGGCCGGTTCGCGGCGGCCGCGACAGTGAACGCGACCGGCCGGCCGGCGAGGCCATGCTGGGCAAGCGAGACGGTCTCCTTGACGGCTTCGGCCACGTCGAGCTCGACGCTGTCCGCCGGCCGCGGCGCCGAAAAGAGCAGCAGGTCCTCGATGAGCCGGTTCAGCCGGTCGATCGAGTCGAGCATCGTCTGGACGTAGCGGCGGCTGGTTTCGTCCGCGCCGAGCTCGCGGCCGAGGAGTTCCGCCAGCCCTCGGAGCGAGGCGAGCGGATTTCGGATCTCGTGCGCGACGCCGGCGGTCACCGTCCCGAGCGCCACGAGCTGATCGGTCTGCTGGAGCCGCGCCTGCAGGCTCCGCATCTGGTTCAGATCCTTGAAGGCGATCATGACGCCGACGATCTCGCCCGATCGCCCCCTGGGGCCGGCGCTCTGCTGGAGGTACGACGCGGAAATCCCGATCCGAACCGGCCGGCCGTCAGCAGCAAGGATTTCCATGTCTTCGAGCGAGACCGGTTCGCGCCGCGCGATCGCCGTTTCCACCGCCGTCAGCGACGCACGGCTGCCGGATGCCGGCGTGAAGACCTCGCTGAACCGCCGGCCCACCAGGTCTTCCTCGCGATAGCCGAGCGTCGCCTCCGCGGCGGGACTGGAGCCGATGACGCGCCCCTCGGTGTCGAGCGTGATCACGGCGCCCGTCATGCTCTGGAAGAAGTAGCGTTGCAGCGCGGACAGCGCGTCGTTGAAGGCGCCCCCGAGCGAATCGAGCTCCTTGGTCGAGGCGATGCTCAGCGCGCCCCGGAAGTCGCCCGATGCGAGCGCCTCGAGCTGCTCGGTAACCTTGCGGACGGGCCGCGTGACGCCGAGCGCGATGCCGAAGCCGAGCAGCGCCGCCACTATCGAGATCGCCGCAATCAGCACGCCAAGCTGCGCCAGCATGTCGCTGCCGACCGAGTCCGGACCGTAGAACACGTAGAGACGGCTCGTCATGCTGAGCGTGAAGAAGCCGGTCGCGGCGACCAGCAGCGCCGTCGTGAGCGGCAGCACGACGAGCAGCTTCGCGCGCGTCGCGCGGGTGGTGGCGGTCAGGCCGGGGCCCCCCCCGCGCGGATTGCGCGCGGGGGGGTAGAGCGGGCGTTCCGTCACGGCACCCTCGCGGTCGTCCCCGGCTGCCTCAAACCGAGCGCGCGGCGGCCCCGCTCTGGCGATTCCACGACGACGGCATTCGGCAGGATGTCGACGACCTTCGCCCCCGCGACCATGTCGCCGACGCGAACGATGCGCCCCTCGATGAGCGCCAGCCGCCGATCCGGCGAGTGCAGGATCGAGGAGATGTGAGGGTCTGCGAGCGGCACCTCCGCCACCGGCGCCGGCGCGGGGGGTTCGACCGCCACGGGCTTCAGCCGCGAGTGCTCGAACGGATTGCGCGTCCAGACGGGTGCGCGATCGAGCGCGACGTCCGGCAGCTGCCGCACCTGCGTCGGATCGGCCGCACCGCGTGAGGCGCCGATCGACCCCGCGTCCTGCGGGACGGCCGTCGGGGGCTCGTCCGCGGGAGTGCGTCCCGACGCGGGGCGCGTGAATACCCAGACGTTGTAGAGAATGCTGGCGACAAGGAGAACCAACGATGCGATGACATGCTGGCGTCCGAGCTTCACCGCAACTCTCCTGTCGGCGCGCCGGTCGCGTCGTGCCGTGCAAAGGCAAACAGCGAGAGCGTCACGTGTACCTGGCCGTCCCCACCCGTGACCGGCGTGAGCTCGAGCGTCCGAATGTCGATGACGGTCGGCAGATCGCGCAACTGCCAGAGGAGTTGACCGGCCCCGGCGTACGTGGCGTCGAAGGCCATCGTGATCGGCAGGTACGTCAGCGGCACCTCGAACCACGCAAGGCGCGGATCGGCGGCCGCGGCCATCGGCTGCGGACCCGCGCCGCCGGTCACTACCGCGCGTTCGCCGGTCTCGATCGCCAGGTTCGACACCTCCGCCTCGTTTGCGACTCGAGCGAGGCGCTCGAACACCCGCGCCGATGCATCCCTGGACGCGACGCGACGCTCGAACGACGCGCGCGCGTCGACAACAACGTCCGCCGGCGGCGGTTCAGCCAGCGACCTGCGCGCGTCGGCCAGCCGTTGCTGCAGCCCGGAGAGCTGCCGCGCAAGCTCCGACCGCTCCACCATCGCCGGCCGGATGAGAAGCAGCCAGCCCAACACGGCGACCGCCAGCGGCAGCGCCAACGGCGCCACACGCTTGAGACGCCCGGTGTCGAGGTTCACACGCGCCTCGCGATCACTTCAGCACCCGGAAGTGCAGCGTGAACTCCACAGGACTCATGCCGACAGGAATCAGCGATGCAGGAAGCTCGTCCTCCTCCGATCTCGATCGGAACGAGGCGACGCGCAGCACCGGTGGCTGCTCCGGCGTCCCCAGATAGGGCGACGCTGAGGCGCGGTCGATCAGCAGGTTGATCGCGATCTGGCCGGAGGCGGCGTCTGCCGTCACCGTCGCGCCGCTGACGGTGACGCGCCAGTACACGTCCTCCGACGCGACTGCAACGCCCGTCAACACCACGTCATCCGGAACCGAGGCAGACAGCGCCTCGGCGATCCGCGCCAGCCGCGGACCTTGCGAGGCGAACGCGCCGAGCGCCGCCTGGCGAACGGCGGCGAGCGCCGTCGCCCGCCGCAGCTCGTCGAGCCGTCGTGCCTCCGGTTCGATTGTCGCGAGCTGCGTCTCGAGAGGCCGCACCTGCGCGGCGTATCCGGCCGCCGATCGGTGCGCCAGCGCATAGGCTCCGAGCGTGAGCATCAGGCTTGCGGCGGTCGCCGCCGCCACCCGCCGACGCTGCAGGCGTGCGACACGCGCCGACAGGATGCTCGCCGGGAGCAGATTGGCCGGCGGGCGCACATCGGCCCCTGTCGTAATGACGAGACGGAGACCCGCCACCGCCGAGCGGAACTCCTCTGCGGGCTCGGGCACATGCTCGGCATCGATGCCGACCAGCGAGTCGAGCGTCTTGACCGGGATCTGCAGCTCGGCGCCCAGGGGGGTCGTCAGGACGCGGAGGTTCGGCACGTCGCCGCACAGCACCAGCTGCTCGACGCTCGCGCGAAACGTCTGCTTGAAATAGAGAACCGATCGCTTGATCTCCGCGGCCAGCCGCGCGTGCAGCGCCTCCTGCCCCTGCGCCGACCAGTCGGCGTCGTGTCCCCACGGCATCTCGCGGGCGAACAGCACGATGCCTCTGCGAATGATCGCGACGCACGTCGCGCGCGTGCCGAGCGCGACGTACGCCGCCGCGGGCTCCGGCGACGCCTCGCGATCGGCGCGCGCAACCGTGGCCAGGGCCAGCGCGGGCGTGAGAACACCCTCGACGACAAAACCTGCGTCGACGAACGGCTGAATGCGGCGCGTCACCTCGTCGCCCGCCACCGCGACGATTGACACCTCGCGCCGCCGCTGGCTGCCGACCTGGACCTCGGCACCGACGGCAACGCTGACGCTCGCAGGAACACCGCCCGTCTCGAGCGGCGCGACATCCTTGCGGGCCTCACGGATGGCGAGCGCTTCGAGATCCTCGGGCTTTGCAGGCGGCAGCCGAAGGAACTGCTGGACGGTCCGCAGGCCCCAGATCGTCACCCAGGCCCGGGGCGCCAGCCGTCGTTCCTCCCGAACGCGAGCGAGCTCCCGCGTCAGCAGCGCTGCGTCGTCTGTACTGAACACTTCGCTGATGAAAGAGCGGACGCGTGCGTCGCCGTCGGCCCTGCGGCGACGAGGGAGCTCAACCTCGACGAGGCGGAATCCCTCGGCGTGCAGCTCAATGCTGGTGCGGAAAATCATGATGAGCGCTGTCACACATATCGGCGGGTCGCCGCCATTCCTACAGCTTTTGTAGGACACGACAACAAACGTCGAACCTTTTTCGCCCGCCAGCTATGACAATTTTGGACTCTTTGCGCTTATTGGACTTATCGGACCTTCCGCTGAAACAAGGCACGCCCGCCGCATCAGCCTGTCAGGACGCGCGGTGCGCTGCGAGCCATTCCGAGATGGAGCTGCCAAGATGTGTCGCAGCGCAAGGCGTTCGCGCTGGGCGTTGCGTTCACCGCCGTCTCCTCGACGACGATGGAGGGCCTCGCGCAATTCGGTCGAGGGTACGCCCGTCGGGGAGGGGAGCGGAGCCCTGAGGCGTCTCCGGTCGTTCTTACTGGAGACGCAGGGCGATATCGTCGCCACCGACGACGCCGACGGTGATCGACTGGGTGTAGGCCGTCTCGATCGTCCCGTTAGGCCCGGCGGTGATCACCCAGACCGCGTTCTTCGTCCCACCACCGGCCGCCTGCGTTCCCTGGGCGGTATCAAGCAGCCCCACGTTCACCATGTAGCGGTTGTTCCACGGGTCCGGATTGATGACGTTCGATACGTACGGACCGTTCCAGCCGAAGGCGGATGTGGCCGTTTTGGTGGTGTAGGCCGGCGCGTTGGTGACGAGCTGATCCTCGAGCGCATCGCTCGTGCCCGTCGTCCACAGATTGGGCGCCGCGACGGCCGGGATGTTCCCGGGGCCGATGAGGAGATCGACCTTGTTGGCGTTGGTCCCCGGGCCGCCGGCGTTCGACATGCTCCACTGCGGGAAGAACCCGTTGTCGCGATAGAACTGGATGATCGCCGCGCCGATGGTCTGCGCATCGTTGCGCGCGCGCGCCACGCGCGAATCGTTGATGAAGTTGATGACCGACGGCGTGAGGACGAGCGCAAGCGTCACGATGACCGCAAGGACCACGGTGAGCTCGATGAGCGTAAAACCCCTCGTGCCCTTCGCGATCTTCGTGTCCGTCGTGCGGCGCACCGCGGCCATCTTACGCGCAGGGATCTCGAACTTCAAGTTTGGCGTCATCGCGTGTTCCCGGTGATCACGTAGATCACGTCGTCGCCGCCCGGCGTCGTCCCACCGCTCGTGAGGCCATTGCCTTCCATGTCGGTGCTCACTGATCCGTCGGGGCCGGCCGACAGCACGAAGGTGTCGAAGTTGGTCCCCGTTCCTGTCGTCGTCGAATCGGACGACGGGCCGAGAAACACGGTGTTGGCCGCGTACCGACTCCCCCATGGGTCGGGCCCGACCGGGCCGGTGAGATAGGGGCCGCGCCAGCCGAGCGCAACGAGCGGACCGCCGGGTGCCGGATAGGCAACCAGCGTGTATGTATCCTCAAGGCTATTCGCGTTGATCGTGTTGTACGCGATGTGGAAGTTCATGTTCGCGATCTGGTCGGATGCGCCGTTGGTAGCGTCCCAGTCGACCGCTGCCGCAATCATGTAGCCCGAGTTGCTGCCTGTGATCCCGAGGTCGTTCGACGTCGGCGCATTCCCGTCGCCGATGAACAGATCGACGCGATTGGTCGCCAGCCGCAGGTTCGCAGGCGGTTCCCGCGGGTTCAACACCGGAAATGGCAGACCGGTGTCGCGCAGGAGACGGACGATGGCCGTCCCGATCGCTTCGATGTCTTCCTTGGCTTTGACCTGTCGCGCGTCCGCCAGGTAGTCGCCCACGACAGGCGTCAGGACTCCCGTCAGCAGGAACAGGACCATGAGGATGATCGTCACCTCGACGAGCGACAGGCCGGCTTCTCGGGACACTGTGGCTCAGCGCGTCGATCCGGACATCACGTAGATGACGTCATCGCCGACGCCGGTCGTGCCACCGGTTCCAGTCGAACTGGCGAATGCCGTTTCGATGGTGGCGTTTCGTCCGGCCGAAATCACGATCGCGTCGTACCGCCAGCCGCCGCTCGTCTGGCCTTCGCCGGTCCCGGTCACGTTGTTCGCCACGCCGAGGAAGACCGTGTTGGCCTGATACATCGACCCCCACGGATCCGGACCCACCGGCGCCGTGATGTACGCGCCACGCCAGCCGATGCCGCTTCGAGGCCCGCCGGCGCCGTAGGATGGATTGCCGTACTGGTTTGCCGCATCGTCGTCGGGCGTGTTCTGAATCAACTGATTCGCGGCGGTATCATCCTGCGACGGCTCATTCGAGCTCGCCCCAAGCCAATTGATGGCGGTCCCGGTAATCGCCGAATTTTCGATCGTGTATTGGGTGGCGGTGACCGTTGGTTCCACACCGTCCGTGTAGAGCGCATCGACACGATTGGCTTTGGTGCAACTGTTGTTGCTCGCGTCCATCAACAGGCAGCCTTCACCCGAGTCGCGCAGCAACCGGAGAATGGCGGTGCCCAGCGCCTCGATGTCCTCCTTCACCTTCACGTCACGCGCGTCATTGGTGTAGTCGCCGATGGTCGGTGCGAGCACCGCGGTGAGCAGCAGCAACGTCATCAGAATGATCGTCGCTTCGACGAGCGACATGCCCTGCTCGTTCCGGGATTTGCGGATAGCTGTGAGCTGCATAAGACGAGTTACTCCTGACCCTGGCCTCAAGGCCGAAGTCCGCGGTCGGAACGACGGTTCAGGTCAGCAAGAAGCGGTCCGATAGCGTGCCAGTCGCTCGCAGGCAGCGCCTAATCCATTGGCACCATGGGACTTGCCGCAGCAGTGCCGAATCGCGGCGACGCGGGGGCCGCGACACTTTGCGGGGATAGACCACACGCCCGAATCGCGGGTCGTTCTCGAGCGTGGCGAGTCGAACTGCTTCTATTACAAGCAGATAGAAGAATTCCCACAAAACATGTCGGTCAGCCCACGCAGTCTGTAGATGGCCAGGCGCGCGTGCGCGTCATTGCACGCGCACCGCGATGTCGTCGCCGCCTGTCACCGCACTCGTGATTGGCTGACTGTAGACCGTTTCGATCTGGCCATTTGGTCCGGCCGAGAGCACCCAGACCGCATCCTTCGTTGCGCCGGTGCCGGTCTTCGTTCCCACCGTCGGGTCGATCAGGCCGACGTTCACCGCATAGCGGTTGTTCCAGGCATCCGAGGTCACCGCCGTCGACAGATACGGACCATTCCACCCGAAGGTGGCTGCCGCGGATTTCACCGTATAGCTCGGCGTGTTGCTCAGCAGCTGGTCGGTGAGCTCGTCGCTCGTTCCGGTCGTCCAGGTGTTGGGACTCGAGACCATCGGCACGTTGCCAGGGCTGATGAGCAGATCGACCTTGTTCGTCGACGTTCCCGGACCGCCCGCGTTCGATGTCGACCACTGCGGAAAGAAGCCGTTGTCCTTGTAGAACTGCGTCAGCGCCGCGGCAATCGTCTGCGTATCGGTGCGTGTCCGCGCAATGCGGGAGTCGACGATGAAGTTCGTGATCGAGGGCGTCAGCACGAGCGCCAGCGTCACGATGACCGCGAGGACGACGGTGAGCTCGATCAGCGTGAAGCCCTGCGCGCCCGCCCGCTGCTGGACGTGCGACCCGTTACGCGCGGTGCTGGTCACGACACGCTCCATGCGGCAAGACGACACCTACGATACCGACAACCAAACGCGCCGGCGACGCTATCGCGTGGCGCCCTGCACCACGTAGACGACGTCGTCGCCAACCGCCGCGGCGCCGGTCGAGCCGAAGGCGGTTTGTACGGTGCCGTTCGATCCTGCCGAGAGCACCGTGACGTTCTGCGTCCAGCCGCCGCGCAGTTGCCCCGTGCCGGTCCCGTCGGCGGCGTTGGTCGCGACGCTCAGAAAGATCGTGCTCGCCTGGTAAATGTACCCCCACGGATCGGTGCTGACCGGCCCGTTCAGGTATGCGCCGCGCCAGCCGAGGCCGGCCTTGGGTCCGCCGCCGCTCGTGAAGCTCACTGCGGTGTAATCCGTGCCCGGCAGGGCGTTCGTCGTCATCTGATTCGTGACGAGATCGCGACTGGTATCCGCGACCTCGTTGGTTCCGCCAGCCCAGTTCAGGTTCGCTGCCGACGAGATCGTGGCTCCGGCCGCGTATGCCGCTGTCACGACCGTGGGCTCATTCGTGTTCACGGCGTCACCGCTGACGAGCAGCTCCACCTTGTTGGCGATCGCGCAGGCGCCGCCCGCGCCCGCGGTATCGCGCGTGAGGCATGGCATGCCCGTATCGCGCACGACGCGGTAGATGGCCATACCGATGGCCTCGACGTCCTCCTTGGCCTTCGTGTTGCGCGCGTCCTCGATGTAGTCACCGGCCGATGGCGCGATGACGGCGGTCAGGACGGCCAACACCATCAGAATGATCGTCGCCTCCACGAGCGACATTCCGCGCTCGGCCCGCAGCCTAGCGTTCATAGCACTCCTCCACAGCATGTTCGCCTGCATGCATTCACCTACCGCGTCGCGCCGCGGAGCACCCAGATCACATCGTCGCCAGACGCCGAGACGCCGCCCGTCGCCGTCCCGCCAAACGACGTCTCGACGATGCCGTTGGCGCCGGCAGACAGCACGAGCACGTCGCGCTTCCAGCCCGCTTCGCGCAGGCCTTCCTGCGACTGGTCAGGGCTCATGGCCGTATCGGCGGCATCGGTTGCGACGGCCAAGAACAGCGTGTTCACCTGATATTTCGCGCCCCAGGGGTCGCCGGTGACCGGACCGTTCAGGTACGCGCCGCGCCATCCGAGCTTCATCTGCGGCCCGCCACCCGTGGTGAAACTGACGGCGGTATACGGCGTGGCGTTGTCGTTTTCGATCAGTTGGTCGTCGACGGTGTCCTGCTGCGTGGGGGCCTGGGCGTCCGGCAGCCAATTGACGGTGCCGTCGGTTGCCGCTTCCGAATCGGGCAGCGTGATGTCGGTCACGGTTGTCGCGATCGCTCTCGGATTGGCGCCGCCGCTCACGAGCAGATCCACGCGGTTGGCCTTCGTGCAGTCGGTCGTCCCCGCAAGCCGCAGGCAGCGCGACCCGGTATCGCGCAACATCCGCAGCACGCTCATCCCAATTTCCTGCGCGTCCTCCGACGCCGCCACCTGGCGCGCGTCCCTGACGTAATCGGCCGCCGACGGCGCGATGACCGCCGTCAGCAACGCGAGCACCATCAGGATGATCGTCGCTTCGACCAGCGACATGCCTTGTTCGGAATTCCTAGTCCGCATCGCAATCTCCTCCGCGTCCTTTTCCGCGGTGCGCGCCGGCTCGTTCGGGGAGCCTGGCACTGGCTGACGATCTGGCAGCTCGATGGCTGGGCTGCGAGCAACGTCGGTGCCACCGCTGAATTCACCGGCAAGTGCTTGCTTTATAAGTATTTTCATGATTCGTCCGACCGCGTCCCTACGAAAACCGAAGCCTCAGGGCGCCCGCCCAATCTACAGACATTGAAGCCCTGCGCGGTACTCAGCGCGTGCCTCCCGATACCACTGCGACGATGTCGTCGACCCGGCCCGTCTGCCCGTCGACTTCGAAGGGCGTATCGATCCGGTTGTTCACGCCGGCCGAAATCACGACCACGTCCATCCGGCTCCCCGACGGCGTGGTTCCCTGTGTGCGTGCCAGGAACTCGACGTTCACCGCATAACGCTCGCCCCACGGGTCGGGGCCGATCGGCCCGGACAAGTACGCGCCGCGCCAGGCGTGCTCCGAGTGGAACGTCCGGCCATCGTCCGGGTCGAACTGCGCGGTGACGCTCATGTCCGAGGCCGATCGGTAGGCGTTCGAGGACGAGTTGCTCGGCGTGTTGAGCACCAGGTAATAGTCGAGCTTCTGCACGGCGGCGTTGTCGACCGGGTCGTCCCAGTCGGTGCCCGCCGAGCGTGCCGTGGCCGCCAGGACGGGAGTCGTACCGTTCTCGCTCACAAGCATGTCGACCCGCTGCCCCGCGGCGCGCGACGGCGCGTCGGTGGCGGCGGCGCCGTTGCCGTCGCGAAGCACCCACGCCTCACCCACATCCGTCAGCATCTTCGTCAGCGCGGCGGCGATCGCTTCGACGTCGCGCTTGGCCGCAGCCTCCTGCGCGTTGATGACGTAGCCTGCAATGGCAGGAGCGAGGATCGCGCTGAGCGCCGCGACCACCGCCAGGATCACCGTTGCCTCGACGAGCGACATACCCTCGCCTGAGCGAGCGCGAGCCGTGAGGCCGCCGCGCGTCGAATGGCCGCGCTCACTTCGCATGCGAGCTCACCAGATGGATGAAGTCGTCGTCGCCCGGCACGGCGCCGTCCTGAGCCGACTTGGTGTCGATCTCTTCGTCGGCGCCGGCCGTCAAGACGAATACGTCGAGACGCGCGTAGTCGGTGCTCGCGGTGAAGCCGGCGGTGATGCCCGACACCGTATCGGTCGGTGACGGGTCGAGGAACGCGACGTTCACGGCGTACCGGTTGCCCCACGGATCGGGATCGACCGGACCGCGCAGGTAGGGGCCGCGCCACGCATACGGGGCATTGAAGCCGCTCGATTCGGTCCGCGCGAAATCGATGTTCTGGCTGCCCACGGACGACAACGCGATGTCGGTCGGGTTGCGGTATCGGTTCCCGCTGGTCTCGGCCGGCAGATTCTCAATCAAGTGGTTCGACAGGGTGTCGACGCTGGAGCTGTTGACCGCCTGCGTCCAGTACGACTCCGTCGAGACCGCGGTCGCGAGCGTCGGAATATCGCCGTCGCTGACGAGCAGATAGACCTTGTTGGCGTCGCCACGGGTCGGCGGCTCCTTGTCGCCGTACGTGGCGCCGTTGCTCCCATTCCGAAGGAACTGGTGCTCGGCGTTGTCGGCGATGAAATCCTGAATCGCTTCGGCGATCGTCTGGATGTCCTCGCGGGCGCGGGCCTGCCGGGCCTGCTCGATGTAGCCGTTGATCGCCGGCGCGAGCGCAGCCGAGAGCACGGCCACGACCGACAGGATGATCGACGCCTCGACGAGCGACATGCCGCGCTCCGCGCGCCGTGTTGAGTTCTTCATGGCACCGTCTTGCCCACGTCGCGCCGCACGACGCTGATGAAGTCGTCGTCGAGCGGGCGGGCGCCGTCGTACGTGTAGCCGGTATCGGCCTCCTCGTCGGGTCCGGCCGACAGGGCGAACACGTCGTTCGTCGTCGACGTCTTCAGGTACTCCACGTTCACGGCGTACCGGTTGCCCCAAGGATCCGGGTCGATCGGCGCGTTGATATACGCGCCCTTCCAGCCGCCGGCGGCCGTCGAGTAGGAGCCGACGCCTCCCAGAGAGCTGTTGGTGACGAGATGGCCCTCGAGAAATGCGACGTCCACCGCGGCCGCGCAGCAGGTCACCACGTCGTCCCAGTTGGCGCCGCCGCCGCTGCCCAGGGTCGGTATGTCGCCGTCGCTGACGAGAACCTCGATAACGTCGCCGCCCGAGGCGCCCGTGGAGGTGAACGGCGTGAAGAGCGTGTGCTCGTCGATGAAGTTGTCGATGGCCGCGGCAATGGCATCCACATCCTCCTGGGCGCGATTGATTCGCGCGGTATCGAGCGCACGTGACGTCGCCGGCCCGGCTGCGGCCAGCAGAATGGCTGCCACCGCGAGAACGACCGTCGCCTCGATCAGCGACACTCCTCGATCCGAGCGGAACGATCCGAACGGCCCGAACGAATTCCTGCTCATGGGACGCTCGAATTGCGGTCGCGCAGCACCTGCACGACGATGTCGTCGTCGCCGGGCGTCAGGCCGTTCACTTCGAACAATGTGTCGAGCTCCTCATCGGGTCCGGCCGACAGCACGAACGTGTCGTTCTTCGTGTTCGACGGGTTGATCAGGTACATCGAGTTGAACGCGTAGCGGTTTCCCCAGGGATCGGCGTCGATCGGCGCGTTGATATACGCGCCGCGCCACTGGTTACCACCGGAGCTCGGATAGTCATTCAGCGAGCTGCCCCTCGGGTTGTTCGTCACGAGGTGCCGCTCGAAAAAATCCGTGGTGATGTTGGCCCCCTGGTTGTCCGCGGTGTCGTTGTCGGCGACCGGCTCGTCCCAGCGCATCAGGGTTCCAGCCACCGAGCCGTTGTCGTCGGCAATGCCGGCCGCCGGAATGTCGCCGTCGCTGACCAGCACTTCGACGACATGGCCGCTGGAGAGGCCATCTTCGGTGAACCCCTGGAACACATCGGCGCGAAAGTTGACGATAGCGGTCTTGATCGCCTCGGCGTCAGAAACACCGCGCGCGATTCGCGCCCGGTCGAGCGCGCGCGAGGCCGACGGCGCCGCCACCGCGGCCAAAATGGCGACAGCGGTCACGACGATGGTCGCCTCGACGAGGCTGATCCCCTGTTCGGCAGCGCAGCGCATGTCTATCCCTCGACCAGCACGATGAGGTCGTCGCCGCCTGCGCTGAGCGACACGGCTGTGAACTCGGTGTCGATTTCCTCGTCGGGCCCCGCCGACAGGACGACCACATCGTTCGTGCTCGCCCCCAGGTACTGCACGTTCACCATGTACCGGTTGCCCCAGGGGTCCGGATCGATCGGCGCCGTCAGGTACGAGCCCTTCCAGTAGGCATCCGGCGTGGCGCCCTCGTCGTTCGGATAGTCATTGGCCGCGCTGCCGCGGGGCGCGTTGGTGACGAGGTGCCGCTCGAGGAAATCAACCAGTCCCGTCGTGCTGTTGACCGTCGCCTGCCATGACGTACACGCGCCCGCAGTGGCGGAGCAGTCGCGCGGAATGTCCCCGTCGCTCACGAGAAGCTGGACCTGCGTCCCGGTGGTCGTGCCGTTGATGGTGAAGTACGAGTAGCCGATCGGACCCAGATCCGTCGAAATCATCGTGATGATCTGGTTCTTGAGATTCGTCATCGCCGTGTTGGCGGCGGTGGTCTCCGCATTTCGGACGACGGCCGCCAGCGTCGGCGCCAACGCGCCAACGATGGCGACGGTGACGGTGAGTACCAGCGCCACCTCGATCAGCGTCACGCCGCGCTCGACCTTCATCACTGAATCCTGATCACGATGTCGTCGCCGTACGCGCGGGCGTCGGTGATCGCCTGGTCGAACGGCGTCTCGACCACGCCGTTGTTGCCCGCCGAGATGACGAAGACGGCGCGGCGGGGCCGGCCGTCGGCGTCAGCGGCGGTGCTGCCGCCGTCGAGCCACTGCGAGTTCACGAGGTACCGGTTGCCCCAGGGATCGCCCTTGAGCTCCGCACTCAGGTACGGTCCGTTCCATCCACCGTACTCTCCAGGCCTCCGCAGCCGATAGCCCTTGCGGTTGGTCCTGAGATGGTCGTCCAGTGATTCGGCCGCCGTTTCCCGCCACTTCCGCCGCTCGGCCGGTGCGACATCGTTGTTCGAGTTGCCAGACTTCCCCGGCCGGTCGAGAAGGCGCACGACAGGCAGGAGCGACGCCTGGCTGACGCCCTCTCCCGCGTCCTCGGTCCGCGGCGGCTCGCCGGCACTCGCCAGCACTCCGGGCAGTCGCGTCGCGGATGCGGAGGGCGCGATGCCTGTACTGCCGAACGCCAGGCCATCGCTGCTCCGCAGAGGCATCGGTCCGCCGATTTCCGCGCCGCCGTAGTTGAGCGCGTCGCCGCCGAGATCTTTTTGCAGGTTGATCAGCCCCATCGCGATCATCGAGGCGTCGTTCTTCGCCTTGACTGCACGGGCCGTCGTCACCGACTCGGACACGATCGGCGACAATACGCCCGCCAGAATGAACAGCACCGACAGAATGACCGTTGTTTCGATGATGGTGATGCCGCGCTCACTCGATCGCTGAACCACGCTCGTTCTCCAGCGTTATCGTGTCCGTTGTCCGATGCCTGGGTTCGACCCGGGTTGTCGTTGCCCGCGCGGGGTGACGCCGGAGCTCCGGCTCCGCCCCGTCACTCGATCCCGGCGATGCCCGACGTCTCGGCCCCATCAACCGGCGCGCGTTGCCCTCGGCTGAGCAACCGCCATGCCCGGCGCATGGGACTCTGTAAATAACTGACTGATAGGTGTTTCACAGCTCTAAACGCGAGTGCGAGCTACACCGTTTGATGAGCGTGGAGGATGACGGGGCCGACGCGCGTCCTACAAGATTTGGTGGGCCAGCTAACTGACCCGCGCCGTGAGCACCGTCTCGACCGGCTGCGGGGCGCAGATCGTCCGCACGCGGATGCGGATGCGTCCCTCGCGAACGGGAGTGAGACGTCCTTGCGCCAGATCGGGATCGTCGGACCGCAGCTGTACGACGGGCGGAGAGACTACCTCGGCCTCAATGGCAAGCGGCACGTCGCGGACGGCAATATTGGCGGCGTTCACGGCCACGACGTGGAGCGAGCTCAGTGGGAACCGCTCGCCCACGCGGAAGCCGAGGGTCTCGAACGGAGTGTCGAGCCGGGCGACTGGCCGAACGGCTGCGCAGACCTCGGTGCGCTGAAAGATATTGAAGCCGCGCGGCACGACGCGCATCGGCTCGGCCAGCGTCGGCGCCGACAGGCCCTCGGCAATGAGCACATAGTACGGATCCGCTTCACCGCGCGCGGCGCATGCGGCCGCGAGCACGCACGAGAATGCCAGACACGGAACCATCGCGCCGCGCACGCGCGTATTATGCGCTAATCCGCAATGGGTCTCGTTCCACTCGACGAGACGACGGCGACGATGTCGTCTCCCGCGGTCGGCAGGGCGTCAAGCTCGAAGGGTGCTTCCGCGATCCCGTTCGGACCCGCGCTGAGCACGAGCGTGTACGCGAAGGTCTCGCCCATCGCCGAAATGTTGACGGCGTAGCGATGACCCCATGGATCGGGCTGCACCTGCTGCTGCAGGTACGCGCCTCGCCAGCCGAACAACGCGCCTGGTTCGCGGCGGGTGTATCCCGCGGCATTCGTGACGAGGTGGTCGTCCAGAAGACCGACCGCGCTCGTGTCCGGAGAGGCGGCCCACATGGCGGTGTCCGCTCCACCGGTCGCCGGGGCAGCGCCGCCGCCAACGAGCAGGACGTAGGATCCCCATCCCTTTTCAGCCGTGCGCTCCGCGGCAACGTCGTTGAAGAGGCGTATCAGGACGACCGCGAGCGTTCTCACGTCGTGCGTCGCCCGGACAAGCTTCGCGTCTTCGACGTAGTCGTCAACGGTAGGGGCAGCGGCCGCCGTGAGAAGACTCACCGCGGTCAGGATCGTAGCCGCCTCGGCGGCAGAATACCCTCGAGCCTCGCGAAGACACGAACGTATGGCCGGGCACATGCTGCGGTGCGACGCAAATCTACCACCACTCGAGCTCTTCAATCGAGCCCAGGCTGGTTTCCGGGATCGACGAGGTCCGACGGGGCTATCAGTTTGTCCGACGGGGCTATCAGTTTGAAGGATTCGGCCCCGGCTGCAACGCCCTGAGCGCCGCCACGACCGCCGGGTCGAACTCCCGTGCTCGCTCTCCACCGAGGATTTCGAGCGCACGCGCGCGACTGTCCGCCGGATAGCCGATCCCGGAGACGAGCTCGTCATACGCGTCGGCGAGCCCGACGATCCGCGCGCCGAGGGGAATGTCCTGGCCGCGAAGGCCGCGCGGAAAGCCGCTGCCGTCGAAGCGTTCGTGCGCCGCCACCGCAATCTCATTGGCTCCTGCCAGAATCGGTACGCCTTTCAGGATCGCATAGCCGCGCAGCGGATACGCCCGCACGCGCGCGAGATCCGGTCCCGACAGCTCCGCGAGAGGACGCTTCACGAGTTCGTCGGGGAGGGTGAGGCGCCCCAGATTGTGCAGAAGCGCGGCCCGCTCGATATCCGAAAGATGCGGCTCCACGATCTCCATCGCCATGGCCAGATTGACCGACAGCTTCGCCACGCGATGGGCGTGGTCGAACGACACGGCATCCCGCGCCTGCAGCATGGCGAGCATGGCGTCGAGCGCGCTGGCGGCGTTCAGCTCGAGCTCCGCGAGCGCTTCGGTGACCTGGGCCCGGCGCCGCTCGAGCTCCCTCAGCATCGAGCTGTGCGCGCGGCGCGCCCGGTGTACCACGACCGCACGATGCATCGCCTCGAGGAGACGCTCGCGCGGGAACGGCTTCGACAGATAGTCGACCGCGCGCACCCGCAGGCTCGTGACCGCCGCATCGAATTCATGAACGGCGGTCGAGATGACGACCGACGTGAGCGGCGAGACGCCCTAGAGCTGCTCGGCCATCCACAGACCGTCGTTGCCGGGCAGCCGGATGTCGCACACCGCGACCGCCACATCCGTCTCGGCGTCGAGCAGGACCAGGCCCTGCTCGGCGGTCGCGGCGTCGAATACGGTCATGCCTTCCGCCTCGAGCCACGTGCGGAGCAGCCGGCGAACTCCTGGCTCATCCTCGACGATGAGGACGCGCACGCCCGCCAACTGGTCAGCAACCGTCGGGGTGGCGAGCGCGACTGAATCGGTCACCGTGGGGGTCTCCTTCGGATCTTACTCGCGCGTGAGCAGTCGCGGCGCGATCAGCTCGAGCCGCCGCCGCACATCCGAGAGCCGCACGCCGTACTCCGGACCGGCGTGCTTCAGGAACTCGTTGTAGTGGTCGTACGCGCGCGCGATGTCGCCCGATTCCTCGTACAGGATCGCGAGGTTGTAGTGGGCCGCCGGATGCGACGGCTGGTAGCCGAGCGCACGGATCAGCGTGCCGCGCGCCTCATCCGATCGACCGTGCGCTTGCTCGACCAGCGCGAGGTTGACGTGCAGATCGACGTTCCGCGGCTCCAGGGCGAGCGCCGCCCGCAGTTCCGCCCTGGCTTCATCGAGCCGGCTGCCGTTCATGAGGACAACGGCGAGGTTGCTGCGGGCCCTGACGTAGCGCGGATCGAGGAGGATCGCCCGCCGGAACTGCTCGATCGCCTCCCCCGCGAGGCCGCGTTCGTGGTACAGCAGTCCGAGGTTGTTGCGCGCCTCGACGTTGAACTCGTCGGAGGCGAGCAGCGTCGTGTAGTGCGCGAGCGCCTGCTCGAAGTTGCCGAGCGTCTGGTGCCGCACCGCGAGGTCGAAATGGTTCACCGTCGGCGCCGGCGTGGCGGGGACCGAGGCCACCGGCGGCGGCACGGCCGCGAGCGGTGGCGGTGCCGGCTTGGGTACGAGCGGTCGTGCCGCGCGGCGGACCGGACGCGGTGCCGCGGTGCGCGGGGGCGTCGGCGCGCTCGCCGGCGGGGGTCCGGCGGTGGGACTCGGCGCGATATCCGCCGGCGCGGGCGGCGCCGGTGCAGGCGGTGCGGCCGGAGCGGCCGCAGGGGCCGGTGGCGGCAACGCCGCCGCGATCGACGACGTGGCGGCCGGCGCCGTGCGCCGCTGCCACCACGGCAGACCAAAATGCACGGCGGCCCCTATGGCCGCCGCGACCGCAACGACGACCGCCAGCAGCGCCCACCGCGTGCGGGGACCCTCGGCCGATCGGGGCCGCTCAGCACGCGCCGCGTCCGGACGCAGGGCCGCTGGAATGTCTCCCCAATCGGATGGCCCGGGCGATCCACTGTCGTCCGGCGTCCGCGGCTTGCGCCGCGCCCGGCGTAGCGCCTGCAGGATGTAGCTCACGACGCGCGGGCTCTGCCGAAGCGCCACCACGACCGGCGCTGTGGAACCGCCACCAGATCGAGGCCTTCGGCCGCCTTCGAGACGATATCGGCATCGATCCGCGTGGTTCGGGCCGCGAAGCCGCCAAGGAGGGCGCGGTCGCAGACCAGATTGATGAGACGCGGGATGCCGCCCGAAGACTCGTGCACGAGTCCGAGCGCCTTCGGCGTGAACATCACCGTGCGGGTGCTGTTGGCGATCGCCAGTCGATGGGCGATATACGCGGTCACCTCGGCCGGCAGCAGGGGCTTCAACTGATACCGGATCGCGATGCGCTGATCCAGCTGGCGGAGATCGGGCGCGCGAAGCAGCGACAGAAGGTTCAGCTGCCCGAACAGCACGATCTGCATCAGCTTCTCTTTGTCCGTCTCGAGGTTCGACAGGATGCGGATCTGCTCCAGGATCTTGAGCGGCAGGTTCTGGGCCTCGTCGATGATGACGAGCAGGCGTCCGCCCTTCGGCAGGATCGAGAGCAGGAAGTCGTGCAGAATGCTGATCAGATCCTGGGTGGTGAAGCGGCGCGCGGCGACCCGTTCGTGATCGCGCGACAGCACGCCGACGTCCTGAAGGATCGCCTTGAGGAGATCTTCCTCGGACAGGAACGGGTTCAGCAGGAGCGCCGTGTACGTATTGCTGCCAATCTGCTCGAGCAGGGCGCGGCACAGCGTCGTCTTCCCGGTGCCGATGTCGCCCGTGACCAGCATGAACCCCTCGCGACGGCCGATCGCGTACTGCAGCAGTTCGAGCGCGTTGGCGTGCGATTCGCTGCGGTACAGGTATTTCGGGTCGGGCGTGAGGCTGAAGGGCGGCTCCGCGAACCCGTAGTACTGCTCGTACATCACCGGCTCCGTTCCGCCGCTTTCTGCGCCGCGTCGAGCCGCCGCAGCTCATTCGACGTGGTCTCGGCGATACCGCCGGACGCTCCCATGAGCGCCGGCCGGAGCAGCACCACGAGGTCCGTCTTGACACGCCGGCGCTCGGTGCGCTTGAAGAGGCTCCCGACGACCGGGATGTCGCCGAGCACCGGCACCTTCGCGGTGTCGTTACTGGCGCGATCCTGCATCAGGCCCGCAATGACGATCATCTCGCCTTCGCGGACGCGCACGAGCGTGTCGGTCTCACGCACGCTGATGATCGGGACCGTGTCGCCCAGCCGCGACGTGGCCTGGCCGGTTCGTTCGGTCACGCTGGGGTTGATGCTCATGTGAATGAAGCCGTCGGCGCTGATCTGCGACGTGACGCTCAGCACGACGCCTTCCGTGATCGTCTGCGGCGTCACCGTCGTCTGCAGAATCTGCCCCGTGTCCGGGTTCACCTGCGTCGTCGTCGTGAAGAAGACGTCCTGCGTACCGATCCGCATGATCGCCGGCTCGTTGTTCATGGCGGTCACGCGCGGGCTCGACAGGACGTTCACCCTTCCCTGCGTGGCAAAGGCATTCAGCAGCGCGTTGAAATCGGCGCCGGGGACCGTCAGCGTAAACCCGCCTGACGTCGACGGCGCCAGCCGCTGCGCGAGCGTGGGATTGCCCGGCAGGAACCCGAGCACTGCATTCCAGTTGATGCCGGCCGAGAACTCGTCGCGCAGCTCGACTTCCACGATGCGCGCCTCGATGTGCACCTGCCGCGTCGCGCGTATCATCATCGCCTGCAGGTACTGCTCGACGCGCTCGAGACGGCTCGGGCGGTCGGTCACCTGCAGCAGCGCCGCCGTGCGATTCAGGTTGAAGTTGCCGTCGGCCGAAATCAGGTTCATGAGCGTGTCTTCGAGCTCGCCGAACAGGTCGGGGGCATCCGTGCCGCCCACCGACGACGAGCTGCCGCCGCCGCCCCCGGCCGCACCGGCTGTACCGCCAGCAGCGCCCGCTGCGCCAACACCTCCCACAGCGGCTCCCCCCGGCGCACCGCCACCGGCGGCCGCGCCGGCGCCTGTCGTGGCGCTCATCGACCGCGTGCCGGCGCGTTGGGTAATCACATAGTCGACGTTGTAGAGGCGCGTCTCAAGCTCGCGAGGAAACACGCGAATGACGGTCCCCTGCACCGTGTAATCGAGGCCAAGCGGCTCGAGCATCAGGTCGAGCGCTTCCCGCAGCGTGACGTTCTTCAGCTCACCAATGAACGTCTGGTCGAGCGCCGGATCGGGGATCAAGCTGAGACTGGTGTCGGCGACGAGCAGGCGCAGGATATCGATAATCGGTCGCGGTTCGCTGAAGCTCAATGAAAACCGGCGGCCATCCAGGTCGGGATGGAACTGACGGTCGTCGAGCTGCACGACCGGCGCGGGCGGCAGCGGCGCCGGTGGACCGGGCGCCGGCACCTGACCGCCGGCGACGGCGCGTGGAGAGGCCGGTGCCGGCGTCCCGCGGACGCCCTCATGCCCTTCGATCTGAATGACCGTAAGTGGTGGCATTGGAACGACTTGCCTCGCGTCAACCGCGCTCGCGGCCAGCAGGGCCAGCGCTACCACAGGGGTCATCGGCCTCGGCTGCACAGATTTACCCTCGCTGAGGGTTTCGGCGCGAGATCTGCGCCGAAATAGGGGCTCCGCTCAACGGCGGCTGCGGAGGTACACAACGATGCCCGCGGCGAGAGGGAGCAGCGGCATCAATCCCAGGTTGATCAAGTACATCCACGCGCGCGTCCGCTCGGTCAACTCGAGGCGCCGGTTCTCCCGCGGAGAAACCGCGACGACCGTCGCCTCCTGCTCGCCGAGCAGCCAGGCGAGCGTCCGCAGGAACAGATCGCGGTTCCCCTGCCGCCGGAGCAAGGCATTCGACACGAAGTCGGAGTCGCCAAAGACGGCGAGGCGGGCTTCCTGCTCGGGCCGACGTCCGGCGCGCATGGTCGTCGCCGCCGCCAGCACGAGCGGGCCGCCGCGATCGCGCGCCTCATCGAACGCCGGCTCCGCCGCGGCCGCCGACGTCGCAAAGGCGCGCGGGCTGCTGAAGGCCAGGGCCGCCGCCGGCCGGCCGCCGAACTCCGGCCGCGCGACGATCTGCAGCGGCCTGACGTCCTCATACATCGACGCCACGTTGAAGCCGCGCGTGACGGGATGATCGGCGTACCGGACGGCGAGCGGCGTCCGCGGCCCACCACCAACCTGACGTCCGGCGCCGCTCGCGTCGACGATGGCGCCCGCCAGCGGTTCGACGCCGCGTGGTTTCAGCCAGTCGGTGAACGCCGGCGCCGGATCCGGTTCGAGCAGCACCGCGAGCCGCCCGCTGCTGTCGGTGTAGGCGGTCAGGCGCGCCAGCTCCTCGGCCGAGTATTCCTGGCGCGCGCCGGCGATCACGACCGCCCGGCAGTCTGCCGGGACGTCGCCTTCGAGCAGGCTGATCGGCCGGGTCCGGTAGTTGGAGGCCTCGAGCGTCGCCTTGAGCGTCGAGAGTCCGGTCGATCCGGCGTCGTCGAGACCGCGCTCGCCGTGACCGCTGACGAAACAGACGATCCGCTCCTCGTCGCTCGTGACCTGGAGGATGGCGGTGACGAGCGCCTGCTCGTTCGGATCCTCGACTTTGCGGAAGTTTTCACCGGCGATGACGACAACGGTGCCGAGTCTGATGATGCCGAAGCGCGTCGCCTGTTCGCGCTCGCGATCCGCGTCGGCGAATTCCACACGGATGCGGCGGCTCTCCCGCTCGAAGCTGCGCAGCAGCTGCTCGACGCGCGGATCCGCCGACGCGCGTCCGAACTGCCGCAGCGAGACCGGCTGCTCGAGGCGGGCGACGATGCGCCGCGTCTCCTCGGTCACCTGGTTGCGCCCCGACGCCGTCAGGTCGACGCTCCAGGGGTTGTACCAGACGGCGATGTTCAGCATCACGAGCACGGCGATGAGCGCCGCGGTCGAGATCCCGGTCATCACGGCGAAGAGCCCGCGCGGATCGCGGAACCAGGCGACGACCTCCTGCCGGTTCCATGCGGCTGTCACGGCGACGATCGACGCGCCCGCCGCGGCCAGCCAGAGGCTCGTCGCGTCCCACTCGACGTTCACGGTGGCGCGGATGAATGCGGCAATCAGCAGGAGCGCGCCGGGAATCGCCAGATACCGTTTCATGGCCGTCAGCTTCGCTTGAAGCGGATGGCTTCGATCGACCGCTGGGTCAAGAAGAGCGCCAGCAGCAGGAAGCTTCCGAAATAGGCGATGGCGCGGAGCGCGATCACGCCGCGCGCGAACTCGGCGTTGTGGTAGTGGAACGACAGGAACTGGATGAAATCGACCCAGATCGACCGGGTGAGCGAGGCGGAGGTGTCGATGAAATTGAGCGCCACGAGCACGCCGTACGTGCAGAGCGCCGACACCAGGATGTGCTCGCACAGCGAGGAGACGAACAGGCCGATCGCGATCATCGTGGCCGCCAGCAGCAGCAGGCCCGTGTAGCCGGCAAGCACGACGCCGGCCTCCCAATCGCCCCCCTGGGCCAGGAAGTACCAGTACGGCAGCGTCGGCAGCGACATGATGACGAACAGCGTGAGCGCGCCGAAGAACTTCCCGAGCGTGAGCTCCAGCGGCCGGATGGGCGACGTCAGCAGCAGCTCGAACGTCCCCTTCCGCCGCTCGTCGGTCAGCAGGCCCATCGTCAGGAGCGGCATGACCAGCAGCAGGACGAACGACCCCTGATTCTTGAAGAACTCCTCGAGGATGACCGTCGGGACGTCGAGCTGCAGCTCCGATCGCCCGAGCTGCTCGATCTGCCGGTCGGCAAGGCTGGCGACGCGGACGTAATAGACGACCATGCTGTTGAAGAAGTAGCCCGAGAGCAGCGCGAACGCCGTCATCGCGGCGTAGGCAATGGGCGAGACGAAGTAGGAGCGGAGCTCCCGCTTCGCGATCGCGGCCACGTGGCGCACGCTACTGGGCCTCCGTCGTGAGCTTCAGGAAGATCTCTTCGAGCGAGAGCGACTCCTGCCGCAGCGCGAGCAGCCGCCATCTCGTCGCGAGCACACGCGCCACGTCGGCGCGCAGGTCCGTCCCGAGCTCGCTCTGGATCCGCGCGGTCAGCCGATCGCCGTCCGCGTCGTCGAGCTCGACGCGTCCGACGCCAGGGAGCGCCGTCAGCGCCTGCCGCACCGCGGCCGCCTCGGCGCCGCCCACTTCCACGAAGATCTCCTCGTATCCGCGCAGCCGCTGGGAGAGATTCTGCGCCGAATCGACCGCCATCACCCGTCCGCGGTTGATGATGACGACACGGTCGGTGACCTCGCGCACTTCCGGCAGGATGTGGGTCGACAGCACGACCGTGTGCTCGCCGCGCAGTCCGAGGATCAGATCGCGCACCTCGACGCGCTGCTTCGGGTCGAGGCTCGAGGTCGGTTCGTCGAGGATGAGCACCTTGGGTTCGTGGACAATCGCCTGCGCGAGGCCGACGCGCTGCTTGAATCCCTTCGAGAGCGCCGCGACGCGTGTGTCCGCCACCTCGCCGAGGTGCGCGCGAGCCATCGCCCGCTCCACGCACGCCGCCCGGCGCGCGCGTGGGAGGTCTTTGATCTCGGCGACGAACTGGAGGTACTGACGAACCGTCAGCTCGGGGTACAACGGCGGATTCTCGGGGAGATACCCGATGCGCCGCTTGGCCTGGATCGGCTCGTCCCGCAGCGAGCAGCCGTCGATGACCACGGATCCTTCGCTCGGGGGGAGAAACCCCGTGATCATGCGCATCGTGGTGGTCTTGCCGGCGCCGTTCGGACCGAGGAAACCGAGGACCTCCCCCCGGGCCACCTCGAACGACACGTCGTTGACGGCGACGTGGGATCCGAACCGCTTGGTGAGGCGCTGAACCCTGATCACACCAGCCTGTACATCGGTCGGGGAGCTACGTCATTTTAGAGTGCCATGTGCAGATGTGACACATGAGTTCGCTTTTCGATCGCCGAAGGGTCAATGAGCGATCGTACGGGATCGTGGCCCGTGGGTGGTGATTTTCCAAGTTGGTGATGGCGCGCGACTTCTGGATGTAAGCCTCCGATTACCAACGCGTTAGTGAGTTCGGACCCCTCCACTCGCGTGCGCTGGAATCCTCTCGGATCGACCTCTCTCGTGGAGAACATCTTGGAGACGATTTCGTCGTTCACAAGAACTCGACGCGATTCGCCATCTCCTCCGCGGACAGGACGCCACCAATCACTTCTGTCGCAGGTGTTCATGACCGATCGGCTACCGCACACGTACGCGGAGCGGCAGAGGTGCCGTGAGACGCGTGTCGACTGGCTCCCCCATCTCGAGGCGTACCTCCTCGCCGCGCGTTGCCAGGACTGCGCCCGTTCCCGCCGCCGCCCCGATGGCTGCGCCTTTCGCGGCGCCACTGCCGCCGCCCAGCACGCCTCCCAACGCCGCACCTGCGGCCGCGCCGATCGCAACCTTGGTCGCGTCTTCGCCTTTCGTCGCCGCCGCCACCCGCTCCACCGCCTCGGTCCTCAGATCGTACTCATCTCCCTCATAGGTCAGTCTCGTAAACCTGAAGGCGACACGGGCGCGGCCCTTGACCCGTCCTGAACGCTCGACCTCGACGACCCGCCCAATGACGTCCACACCGGTCGGCAAGACGGCCCCATCGCCGAGTTGTACGTCCTCCCGCAGGGTGGCCCGCACCAAGTCTTCGACCTGACTGGCGTCAGACGCGACCGACGATGCCAATGTCAAGGGGAGGATGCTGCCAGCCGGGATCACCACTTCGCGATACTCCGGCACCGATGGTGGTGGCGGCGTGGCAGCCGGCGAGGTAGCCGGAGGGCGAGCGTCGCCTGACCCGTCAGGTGTGCGAGCGGCCACTGCCGCCTCAGATGCGCGCTCGCGCCGGGGCGCAGCCGTGGCACTGACATTGGTGTCGGCCGCCACGATCGGCGAATCGTCTATTGCCTGGCCGGACGGCGCCGGCGCCTCGGTGGCGCCGCACGCCGCCGCGAACACGGCGCTTGCCAGTGTCAACAGGAACAGGCTCTTCACGCTGGTCCTCCTCTATCTGACGTGCGCACTCCTGCCCATGACATCGCTGTGTCTCGACAGGATGCGCGCGCGTCATACACTTTCGGTGGTGAAACCTCCGAGAACGGCGTTCCTGTGACCACGTACTGCCAAAACCGCGCCTTTTCGGGTGCCTCGTGCGATCGAGTCGTTCGAGGCTCTTGCTAGAGACCCAGGTGTGGTCCCGTTTCAGATCCATCGGGCGCCGTTGCTCATCTCCGGTGTGGATCAAGGCTTCCGAACGGTAATCCGCGTACCATCGCTGTCGCCATCAGGGTCGTGGTTGATTCCGCCGGCATACGAGAGCGTGGAGCGTTGAATGCCCGTGACGGTGAGGGTGGCTGTGCGGGCGTCGTTACGGATGCTCCCGGTCGTCATGCTGCAGCGGCCGGCGCTGTCCGTCGTGCAACCGGCCGCGCCCACATAGCCGCCACTCCACGACGCGCTGACGGTTGCTCCCGAGACGGGATTGTGGCCGCTGTCGTGAGCCTGCACGCTGACCGCGCCTTTCCAATATCCGCCACCCACACTCGTGGCGCTCCTATCAAGGTCACCGACGTGCGTGGACGTCGGCGGGGCGCTGACGGTCACGGTCACTGTCGCGGCGGCGCTGATGAGAATGCCGTCGCTGGCTCGGTACGCGAAGGTGTCCGTACCGGTGAACCCGGTACTCGGCGAGTACGTAATCTGCGCCGTGTCAGTGTTGGGAGAGCCCGACGCGCAGGACTGATCGCTGACTGTCGTCACCGTGCCGTAGGCCGGTGCCGTGCTGACGGAGAACGTGAGATCACACGTTTCCGCATCCGTGGCGCTGAGGGTGATCGTCACCGGCATGCCGCTCGCGGTCGTCACGCTTTTGTCAGCCGCGGTCGGCGTGTAGTTGCTCGCGCTCAGCAGGTCACCAGGGACCTTGACCAGGAATGCATCGAGCCGATTGCCACCGAGGTTCGTCGTCCAGATAAAGTACCGGCCGGTGACGTCGAGATTGCCTTTCGGCATCTTCTCGTAGTCACCGCCTCCGCCGCCTGGAGCGTCGAGGTCCGTCATCACCTGTCCAACGATTAAGACATCCAGCGACCCGTCGGCATTCCGGTTCGGATTGAGCGAGAAGCACACAATTTCATCGGCCATGTCGCTCACGCGACTGGCGTTGCTCCCGCACGCATATTGTTCCTGAGGCGCGCGGCCGCCCACCGCATCGCCATGGGCAATGTGATTCGCCGCCACAATGTCCCAGCGTTTGTTGAAATGGACCACTGGGCCGACCGGCCGCTCCATACTGGCAGGCGGAAAGGTCAGCAGAATCGAGGCATTGGGCAACGCATTGTAATTGTCGGCGCCAACGGCATAGCCGAACCCTGTATCGAGGTGCCCCAGCGCGCCCTGCACGTCGGCGAGGCTCGTGGCCGTACCTGTGGTCGCGTCGATGATGCGGTTATCCAGCGCACCATCCTTCGTCTCGAGAACCATCAGCCACCGACCCGACTTGTCGATGTGACACTCGTCGAGCACGTAGCCAACGCGGGTGGGGACGTAGAGGAATCCAGTAGAGCGAGAGACGACACATCCGAGGCGCTGAAAACTCGCATCCTGCACAGTGGCCGAGTGAACGACGTCATCGTCGCTGGAATGCGGTTGATACACGAACGCCGCATTGCTTGGACAGACGCCCGGGCGAGGGCATTGATTCAGATCCATCGCAGGCGTGCCTTCAAACTGCCGGGCGACGACGTCATACCGACGGAGCGTCGTCCCACCTGGCAGAAACGTGTAGAGCCGCGACGGCATCGTGGCGCTGAAGTACCAGCCTTCCGCCGTGCTGTAGCTATACGGCCCGTCGGCAAAGAGCGGCCCGACGTTCTGAATCTGGTCGGTGACTTTGTTGTAGGCGAGCAACGAGGGTCCGGCTCCGCCGCGATTCCGGTCGAAACTGAGGACGATGTACATCGTGTCGCTGGCGACATGATTGTTCGTGTTTCGCCAGTAGGAGTAGCCCACGTACCACAAGCAATCCTGGCCACCGGCACAATCGGTGGCGTTGGTCAGCCGCACCGCCTGCGTGGAGTACGGTGCCGGGAAAGTGAACCGGCCCTTGGCCCCGTTCGCGGGTAAGAACGACGCGATCTGAGAGGAGGTAAATCTGGCTCGATACGTCTGCGCACCAGCCTTCTCGAGAAATCCTCCCGCCGTGATAGGCACGACGGATGCGATCGTCGCGCGGCGCACGGTCGCGCCGGCGGTCAGCAACGACGTGTCCAGCAGCAGCGGATATTGAACGGTTTTCGTGCGCTCCAGAAGTACGACCCCATTGCGGCTGTACTGGACCTTGCCGTTGACGATCGCGACGCGGAACACGTCGCCTGCGACGTACGCCGTATCACCTCCCGCGTACACGCCGTTTTCCAACACATCCGCAGAACCGGCACCGTTGAACCGGAACGCAAAGTCTATGTCGCTGTACGCCGTCCCGGTATCGCCGTGACTCAGGCCCGTGAAGAACACCGTGTTCGCTTCACCGACCGTAAACTCGACGTACCCGTCGCCGGAGCTGATGAACTGTACCGACACGGCACCCGCGTCATCGCAGCCGTTACAACCCGCGGTCTTCTGTAAAACGTCGCCGCCGACGGTGACGTTCGCGGTATTCGTCCAGGTGACCGCGACACCTGCCGCATCCGCGCGGGCCTCCCAGAGAGCGAAGAGTACGCACGCGATCGCGACGACGGGGCCGAAGTTGGCGAAGCAACGACGTACGGACATGCAGAACCAACCTTTCATGGTCGGACAAAGCGATTGTCAGCGTGAATGATGCAGCCGCGGATGGCGCGGACTACGGTCGGCGACAGATCGAAGCGCGATTTGAGCACCGAAAGAATATCCGACGCCGCCCGTTTTGCCACGCGAACGGCTTGCCACGCGGCCTGCCGCGCGGACATTGACGGGGCCTGCGGGAGGCGGACGGACTGGGACGGATGCCCGAGCCGACGATTTGCCAACGATTACGACCTCCGAATTGGCCCGCTTTGCGGCAGGCGCCATGGCAATCGCGGCGGCACTATAATTGGCCCCCATCACGTCCGTCGCGGGAATCCCCAAGGGCATTAACGAAGATCGTTCGGCTCGGCGCGGTTGACATCACAACCTATGTGGCGATGCACGCGCGATCCGTTTCGCTCGGAACCGAAGGGGACAATGCGCGCTCGACCTCTCGCCTTCTTGGCGGCCATCTCCCTCGCCCTTGCGCTTTCCTTCTTCCAAGGAGCGCGTTTGCGCACGGCAACTGCGCAGACGCCCGACAGCGCGTGCATCGTGACGACGCCTAGCGGGTCGGTGCGAGGGATTGCGCCCGGCGATCCTCGCCCGCGCGAAGCGGGTCCGGACAGAGGGGCTGCCTGCACCTATCTGGGGATCCCGTATGCTACGCCTCCACTCGGCGATCGGCGCTGGAAGCCGCCGCAGCCTGTCAGGCCGTGGGCGCCGGTGACCTTCAATGCGATATTGCCACGCCAGTGCCCGCAGATTTCGGTGCCCGCGGGCGTCATCGCAGGGACCGAGGACTGCCTGCTGCTTCACGTTTGGACTCCGCGGGTGCGGGACTCGCGTCGTCTACCGGTCCTCGTCTGGTTTCACACGGGCGCGTTTCAGGCGGCGAATGCGCTGAACGCCGCCTCCATCGGTGAGCGGCTGGCACAGGAACGCGATGTGGTTGTCGTCGCGCCCAATTACCGTCTCGGGCCGTTTGGATTCCTGGCGCATAGCGCGTTGACGACCGAAGATCCGACCTACCGGTCCTCCGGAAACTACGGTCTCCTCGATCAGCGGGCGGCGCTTGTCTGGGTGCGCGACCACATAGCGGCCTTCGGCGGCGACCCACGCAACGTGACGATCGCGGGCACATCGGCCGGCAGTCACAGCGTCAGCTTTCATCTGGTCTCGCCTGGAAGTGCAGGACTCTTCCACCGCGCCATCATCCAAAGCGGGTCCGCATCGTTTCGCTGGCCAGACGCTGGCGAGGCCGAAGCGCAGGGGGCTCAATTCGCCCGGGCGGTCGGTTGCATGGAGGAAGGCACGACGGCCGCATGTCTTCGATCGAGAACCGCCGAACAGGTGCTTCGCGCCCTGAGGATCGAGCAGCAACGAATCGTGGAACCGTCCGCTGTGGCATGGGGACCGACGATCGATGGAATCGTCGTTCCCGATCAGCCTCGACAGCGATATCGTGGCGGGCGGTTCAATCGGGTCCCCCTCATCATCGGTGTGAACCGTGACGATGGCTGGACGTTTGTCGACCGGAGCTTTCCCACTGGACTCGATGCGCTCCAGTACGAAGCGGTGGTGCGCACTGAATTCGGCGGCGATGGCCCCGCCGTCCTCCGAATGTACCCGTTGACCGCGTTTCCGTCGCCCAAGGACGCGTTGGCCGAGCTCGCCGGCGATGCGGAGTACCTCTGTGAGGCACGTCGGGTTGCCCGGTTCGTCTCGCAAGCGGGTGTTGGCGTGTTTGCCTATGTTTTCGGGTACACGATCGACACAGTGACGCCAGGCCGAGCGTTTCACGGGCTCGAGCCGAACCTCCTATTCGGGAATGATTTCGCCGCACCGTCGAACCATGTGCTGACGGCGGCGGATCTCGCGCTCTTTCACCGGATGAGCAGTTTGTGGAGGCGGTTTGCGGAGGTGGGACATCCCAATGCGCCAGCTCAAGGGATGGCGTGGCCTTCGTTCAGGGTGGACAGATATCCGATTCTGTCCGACCGGTATCTCGTCCTGAACGACACATTCAGGACCACGAACCGCCTCCACCATCGGCAGTGCGACTTTTGGGATCGCTTCGATTTCCGCTCGCTGGTTGGGCCCGTTCCAGCATCGGCGCGGTGATCTCGTCGTCGCGGGCGGGCAGGTACCAGATACTCAAATGAACATGCATGCCGTCGACGCACGTGTCAACCGCGTGGTTACGACCGTCCATGGCACTTTCGCCAACAAGGCCACGTGGATCGAGCCCGACTCGAAGCTCGGGAAGGCGCTCGCAGCGCGGTTCGGCTCCGATGTTGCGATTGTGCCGTTTCGGTGGAGCGGTGGCAACAACCCGGCAGCGCGGAAGCAAGCCCAGCAGGAGCTGCGCAACCATCTGCGCGCCCAACTTACTCGTTATCCAGGAGCGCAGCACTTCGTCATCGCGCACAGTCACGGTGGCAACGTTGCGCTGTACGCCATGCGCGATGCGGCGCTGCAAGAGCGGGTAAGCGGCGTGGCGTGCCTCGCGACACCATTCATCGTGGCACGGCGCCGGGCCCTCGGGAGCAAAGACACCCTTGGGCAGGTTGCGGGTGCTGCCGTGGCCCTGACGGTAGGCGTTGCGATTATTGCGCAACAGCTCCTGCCCGAGTTCGACATCTGGTGGCTCCCTCACCTGCTGCTCGTGGTGATCTTGGCAATCAGCTTCGGCCTGATCGCCTGGCTGCTTCCGGCGTGGAAGAAGTATGCGGAGCGGCTCGTTCCCGATCTTCAGCTTGGGTCGTTGTCGTCGCCCCAGAAGCTGTTGCTGATCCGCGCGCCGGGTGACGAAGCAGGCGCTGGGCTGGCCTTCGTTCAGTTCGTGTCGCACCTGAATGTCCGGGCCTACTTGATGCTCAGTCGTCGGCACGCGCTTGTGCGGAATGCGCTTCAAGGCTGGACGAAATACCGCGCGCGGCTGATCGCGACATTCTTCGCTGGCGTCATCGGGTATTTCGGTCTGATATCGGCACTCGTGATGATCGACGCGCCCATCATGCTGTTGGTTGCTGCTGTATTATTTGCCGGAGGCGTTTTCATCCTTCCGCCGGTGTTGACGCTTTTCGGCAGAACGGATGCGGCGGCGGCACCCCTCGAATTCGTCTCCTACCTGCTGTTGTTTGCGGTAATCTGCGCCTTGTCGGTGTTGCTCCTCCCCTTCGGGCGGCAGATTGCGTTGGCCAGCGTGTTCCTCGATGTCACGGCGGAAACGACGCCGCCGGGCGAATGGACGGTCCATCTCCTCACGGAGGAACCGAGGCTAGGGAGGGCCGGCGAGCTCCAGCCGCTGCAGCACAGCATGGTCTACGACAACAACGAAGCGATCCGCCGCATCTGCGACTGGATCGCAAGCACGCCACGTGCGCAGCCCCGAGGCACGGGCGCATCTCTCGGCCAGATGCTGCCGACCGGCGACCGAGCTGCGGATGGCGCTGGTGTGTAAGGCCACACTGTCGCACCGCCAAGCCTGGCTGCTGCTCGGCGAAGGTTGGAGCGCCGACTGCCACCCCACTTGCCGGCTCCACCGATAGGGAGTGGTGGCGGCACGGCCGGCGGTCAGTAGGGCCGCTCCCGTCGCGCTTTGGCAGTTCGTCCATCTGATATGCTCCCCGGCGCGCCTGGAGGTGCCTTGTGGCCGATGTTCCGAAATGGAGTGTGAAGGGTGACTGGTTCGACACGTGCAAGTGCAGCATTCCGTGCCCCTGCACGTTCGCGCAGCCGCCTACGACCGGGGACTGTGAAGGCATCCTGGCGTGGCACATCCGCACCGGGCATTACGGCGATGTCCGCCTGGATGGCCTGAACGTGATGGCGCTTGGCAGCTTCGACGGGAACATCTGGGAAGGCAAGAGCAAGGCCACGATGGGCATCTTCATCGATGAGCGCGCCGACGAGCGGCAGCGTGACGCATTGCAGATGATCTTCGGTGGCCACGCTGGCGGCTGGCCGGGCACGTTTGCTCAATTCATTGGCGAGGTGCGCGGCCTGGAGTTTGCGCGCATTGACTTTCACGTGGACGAGGATCTGGCGTCGTGGCGCGCCGAGATTCCTGGCAAGTTGAAGTCGAGTGCTGAAGCCCTGGGTGGGCCGACGACTCCACCGGGCAAGCGAGTGCAGGTGCACAATCCCGGTGGCTCTGAGACGGGGCCAGGTGGTGTGGCCACTTATGGAAAGGCGACTGCAGATCAGGCGGACGCCTTTGGCTTCAAGTGGAAGCGGACGGGACGGTCGAGCAAGCACATCGGCTTCGACTGGTCCGGACCCGACGCCTGAAGCTCTTCGCGCATTGGCGGATGCAGTTCGATTGGCAGAGTGGGCCTCTTCGCGAGCCTTCCTGCCGATGCTTCCTAGTGACAGACGCGCCCCCCGCGCGCCTCGATTGCCGTTCGCTGCACGCCCTCTACGCAGATCACGCCCGTGAGGGCGGGCGGTACCGACGCGCCTTGCGGGCCGCCCGGAGCCACCGACGCATTGTTCGTCGCGTCTACGGGGAGCCCGAGGGGTGACACCCCAGGCAAGGAGTGCGCCGTCCCCAGGCGTCGAAGACCGGGCGCATACCGGTGGCCTGCACCCGCGCAACGTGTCGGTTCTGTAATATCGGTCACGAAACCTCTACCGCTCGGCGATAGGCGGCGCCATCGGCCTTTCTGCCGCTGGCCTCGCCAAGCGCTCACGCCACGTTCGCCGGGTGACCGCGACCACGACGCGGTCGTCTTACGTGCAAGAGACACAATCGGGTCGTCCCGCCCGCGACGGCGCTGCCCAGCGGCGGTGTCCGCAGGGGGACGCTGGCGAGCGTATGCGGTCGACATCCATGGCGGAACCACATCTTTGGTTGGCATCGCCCACCGAACGTTGGGTTGTCAGGATCAACGTCCGTGGAGGTCGGCGCAACACCGAGGCAATTGGATAAGGTGCGAAATCTGCAACGCGATGTGCCGAGACGCGACATGCGGCCCTGTTCGCCCAGCCGCAAGTCGGGCAGGATTCTGCTACCGATTCGCCGTCGCTTCCCCTTGGCCGCCGCGTTGCCGTTCTAGCGGCGGTTCCTGTGACCCACCCTGCGATCGACGATCGCGTCTGCCCGCGGTGCCGTGGCAGCAAAACTCGCATCATCGGCACGACGAGCGCCCTCCTCGTGTATGTCCAATGCGACGTGTGCGGCCACACGTCGGCAACGGAACATCCCGACCGCGAGGCCGTGTCTGACTTGGCGAATGCACTGCAAGCGGCTCTTCTCTTGTCCGTGGAGCTGGAAGAACATGCCGGTCCCTGTGATGAAGTTGGCAGAATGCAGGAACAACTGAGACGAGCCATTGCGGCAGTACGGAGACTCCGACGTGGGTGAGTCACCGCCGACGGAGCAACCTGGAGGTGAAAGATGCGCGCTGTGAAGCACATCCCGCAGCGGTCTGTGGCTGAGTCGCGATCGGCCGATAAGAGCAGGCGAGGCCGGCTGTCGGGCCGCGCCGTCGGTTCATCCGAGTACGGCCAGAGCCTGGAGGCGCTGTGGAAGGCATCCGAACTGCGGTGATCATCCTGTTCGTGCTCATTGCATCGGCGCCGGCGGCTGCCCAGCAGAGGCACGCCGCCGCCGAAGCGGCCCTCGACCAAGCGATTGCCGATCACGTTCGGCAAAAGGCCGACGACCGCGCGGCCGTACAGCGCGTGCTCGAAATCGAGCAGGTCCGGGAGCTGGCCAACGGAATCGGTCTTGACCTGAAGCGCGCAGACGCCGCCATTGCGACGCTCGACGACGCTCAATTGGGCACCATCGCGGCTGAGGCCCGGGCCGCCAGCGACGCGCTCGCCGGCGGCCAGTCGACCATCACGATCTCGACGACCGCGATCATCATCGGTCTTCTCGTGTTGATTCTGCTCATCGTTGCGATCTGATTGGCGGGCAACGTACGACAGATCGCATCGAGGACAGCGTTATCGCACTGGGCCGACCCCGACAACTGGACGCCGACGGACGTGACGCGGGGATCGGCATCCGCGCGGCAGCTGCGAAGGCACGGTCGTACCTCGGTGGCGCCACCAAAAGCGCACCGTTGCCGATGATGTCGTCGTCCAACGCCCGTCGTTCTCTTCACCGGCCCGAACAAGATCGGCACGCCAACGGCAGCAGCCAACCTCCTGCACTCGCTCGTCACATCCCGGAGATTGACACCAGCGATCTCTCCACCCTTCCAATCGTTCGCCTCGAGCCTACGGAGGAAATGGCGATCGCCGGACTGGCCGCAGCGTCAGCCGAGGCTCGTGCGGAGGCTGATGTCCTGGAACGTCAGTTCGCAGCGGGTGCTGCGGCGATCGTCGATGGCTTCACGGCGCAGGTAGTGCCCCGTCAAGTGGTGGAAATTAGTCGAGCAGTTTCCGCAAGTTCACCACGGCGTGGACGCTGACGCGGCCGTGGACGGCAAAGAGCGCC
>Ga0209172_10000583_pt1 | contig 97855 bp, 74 predicted proteins | sample LarsenN4metaG_FD_184113 | JGI IMG/M metagenome (GOLD analysis project Ga0209172, IMG submission 184113) | Hot spring sediment bacterial and archeal communities from British Columbia, Canada, to study Microbial Dark Matter (Phase II) - Larsen... ... | reverse complement strand
GCCACAGGAGTTTTTACAGTGGGCCGAAGAGATCCTGAAGCTGGCCAAGAAACTCTCCCGGAGGGATCAGAAGCTCGAAGCGTACATTGGCCGGTCAGCGGCGGAAGAACAGAGTTCTGGCTGCGTCTTCGTCGCTCCGTAGTCAGGAGGCGTCCTCGCATGGCCGATTCTAGCTGCTGTATGCATGTTTATATCCGCGCTTTCGGGAGTACAGCTACTCAACGTAATAGGCATCGTCAGCGCGTGGACGGGCCTGCCAGAGTACTCTATGCAGATTGCTAAGATGCGGAAGCTGGCTAATGTCTGGCTTGGCGTGACTATCGCTGCACCGTTTCTTGCCGCATGGTTTTTAGGGGTCGGACGCACGACGACCGCTCCGCAATCTGGATCATCCCGCTTAGCGTGGAACGGATTCCGGCGGCGCACAGGCGACTACTTGCGTCTGTTGTTATCAGTTCTTGGGGCGGTCGGTTTTGGCGTCTTACTGTTGCTAATCGGGTTCCTTCTCTTTTCTGCAGACGTGACGCCCAATGAGTGATTCAGCGGGTTCCTCGTTCTCCTTTGTCAATCCACTGCACTCTGCCGCTGTGACTGAAAACTGTGGGAGGCGGCATAGCAACCGTTTTGATAAATATGTACAAGGCCGACCAAGGAACGCTGGGCCACGAAATCGCTCATCACTTGAACGGCGACACTACGTCGACCTTGAAGAATTATCTAAACGTCTTCGGCAGGCGAACGCGCCCTATGGCAACCGAGTGGATGCGATGCAGGATGCCTGGGACGACGAGCGGCGCGTTGCGACGCCCAAACGTCCTTCAATCCTCATGTCAGTTTTTGACGCCGGAAAATTACCAAGCTGTCCGGACCGGATACTTGGAGATTCGTTCGTCAGGACTGAGCAGGATCATGCCGTGGATAATCGCCTGGCAAATGAGAATCCGGTCAATCGGATCTGTGTGAATGTCAGGCAGGCGCGGTCGCCCTTTTCAACTTCGGCGGCGCGCAAACGGCCGATACAAAACGCGACGCGAATTCACGCCAATGAGCGATCGCGGGCGGCAGCGACGCGACGCCTAACGAGCGACTCGGCGCGACTCCGCCCGGGAACAGCCGGCGTCACGAATGACGCCGGCGTCAACAGGCGTGTAGGCTCGGACATCCGAAAACATCACCTCAAGACTGCGTATTTCTCTGGGTTGTTCCGCATCCGCGCTGCGCATAGCCTCACCCCATGGCGCGGCATCTATGGACGAGCTGCTGACTCGGTTCTGGCAGGAAATTGTTGCGCGGCCGGACGGCCCGTTCGCCTTTCGTTTCTACCTGCAGCCGTTAATGGCCTCGATCTTTGCAATACGCGACGGAATGGCGGACGCCCGCCAGGATAAGCCCGCGTTCTTGTGGTCGGTCTTGACACAGCCGTCACGGCGGCGAGAACGGCTGCGAGAAGGCTGGGGATCCGTCGGAAGGATATTCATCTTTGCCGCAGCCATGGATCTTGTTTATCAGGCCGTGGTTCTCCAGGCGTTCCGGCCGGTGGAGACGATCGTTGTGGCCGCGTTGCTCGCTCTGGTTCCATATGCGCTTCTTCGCGGACCCGTCAACCGGATTGCGAAGGGGATGAGAGGCCCGCGGCCGCGCCGCCGGGCGGCGTGAGAGAGGACTGCGAATTGCCAACTGCGAATCGCGAATTTCCGACAGCTTCGATTTTGATCGTTGCGGCTATCGTTGCCTTGGGTGCGGCTCAAGCCGGCGATCCCTTGCCGTCCTGGAACGACGGAGAGGCGAAACGCGAAATTGTGGATTTCGTCGCGCGCGTGACGAGAGAAGGCGGACCCGATTTCATTTCCGTCGCCGACCGCATTGCCGCTTTTGATAATGACGGCACGCTGTGGGCCGAGAAGCCGCTGCCCGTAGAAGCTTATTTTGTTCTGGCGCGCATTCGGGAGCTGGCCGCCAAGGACTCTTCCCTCAAAGACCGGCAGCCGTTCAAGGCCGCGCTGGAAGGCGACGCCGCTTATTTCCACGAAGCCGGCCCAAAGGCTGTCCTGGAACTTCTGGTCGCCGCCGAAACAGGAATGTCGCAAGAGCAGTTTTCCGGAAAAGCGCGCGAGTTCATCGAAAAAGGCCGGCATCCGCAATTGGATCGTCCCTTCAGCCAGATCACCTATCAGCCTATGATCGAATTAATCGATTACCTGCGGGAAAACGGATTCCGGATATGGCTCTGCTCCGGCGGTTCGACGGATTTCATGCGCGTCTTCGCGCCGCAGTTTTATGGCGTGCCGGTCGATCAGGTCATCGGCAGCGAGGTGAAACGCGAGTTCAAGACCGACGGCGGCCGCCCTGTAGTGTGGCGCCTGCCGGCCATAGAGACGATCAACGATAAGGAAGCGAAGCCGCTGGGTCTGGACAAGCACGTCGGCAAACGCCCCGTCTTCGTTGCGGGCAACGTCGGCGCCTTTGGGGACCTCGCGATGATGCAGTATTCGAAGGGACGTCCGGGGCCGTCGTTCCAACTTCTCATCCATCACGACGACGCGAAGCGCGAGTTCGCGTACGACGAGAAGGACAACGGTTCGCTGAAGGCGGCCGAAAAATACGGATTCACCGTCGTCAGCATCGAGAAGGATTGGAAGACCGTATTCCGGTCTCGCCGGGCCGCGTCGGCGCCATGAGTAGGAGATCGCCGGGCGACACGCATGCCGGGACCGGCGACCGCGATGCGAAAGCGTCCACGACCGACCTGGCCGCGCGCGGCGCCGATCTCGCTTCCCGCCGCACGGCCCTTTCATTTCAGCGCACGCGCATGGCGGCAGACCGCACGCTGATGGCGAGCATGCGCACGTCGCTTTCGCTCATCGGCTTCGGTTTCACGATCTATCAATTCTTCCGCTACCTGCGCGAGAGCGCCGGCGCCGCCGAGCTGCTTCGAAGCGAAGCGCCCCGCAACTTCGGCCTGGCACTGGTGCTGCTGGGAATCCTTATGCTCTCGCTCGCCATCTGGCGGCACGTTGCGTTCATGCTGGAGCTCCGCGCCGCAAGGAAGACGTGCGTCGACCTGTCGCTCATACCGGGCGACGATAAGTTCCCGGTTTCGATCACCCTCCTCACCGCCGCGCTGATCCTGATGCTCGGCCTGGTCGCGGTCGTGGGCATGGCGATGCGGGTCGGGCCGCTTCATTGACGACCATCGCATGACCATCGCATGTGGAGGAATTGTCTGGAATTCATGCCGGCGGCCGACATCGTAGTGGGCTGCCGCCGGCTTTTCGGCGCTCGAAGAAAAACGTTCTGCTCTCCGCAAGACTACGGATGACGGCAGAGGCGGATTGTGGACTACTCTGCTCAGGGAAACGGTGATGTTGCGGACAACGCAAGTTCTGACTGCGGCGGCAATCCTGATGCTGTCCGCCGCCCGGTTAGGCGCCCAGGACTTTCTGGAGCGCATTACGGCGTACGCGGGCGCCGGATATACCACCCCCGTAGGATCGCCGAGCGACCGCGTCAGCGGCGGATACAACTTCGTTGCAGGCGCGGGTCCGAGGTTTCATCCGCGCATTGCGGTTGTACTGGACTTCAGTTTGTTGGATGGTCTCGACATCGATATTCCCAGACCGAACCCCCAGGCGCCGCCCATCGGGGACGTGCGCATCTGGAGTCTGACCGTGAATCCGGTGTTCAACTTCGTCAAGGAAGAAAAAGTCACCGCCTACGCGACCGGCGGTTATGGCGTCTACACTCGAAGGTTTCAGCCGACCACATCCGGTCCGTTCGCGCTTCCTGCCGATTGTGATGAGTGGATCGACATCTGTACGCCCCTTTCCGACGACGAGAGCGTTACTAAGGGCGGGTTCAATGCGGGCGGCGGCGTCGCCATCGGCTCTCGCGAGAAGTTCTTCGGCGAAGTCCGCTATCACCGCATGGTGATAGCGGAGGCGACGCAAGTAGTCGCGTTCACGTTCGGGATCCGCTGGTAACGGATCCTGCAGACTCCTTAGCTCGCGCGAATCACCGATGACGCGTCGATTTCCTGGACAGACCTCTTTCCCATCTCCGCCATGACCAGGTTGAATTCGCGGCGAAGAATGGCGAGAACGCTTTCCACGCCCGACTGACCGAACGCCGCCACGCCCCACATGTAGGGACGGCCGATACAGATCGCGCGGGCGCCCAGGGCGAGCGCTTTGAAAATATCCGTGCCGCGGCGGAAGCCGCCGTCCACAAGGACGGGAACGCGGTTGCGTACAGCACGAACGACTTCAGGAAGACTGTCGATCGTCGCGCGCCCCGTTTCGGTGGCGCGGCCGCCATGATTCGAAACGATGACGCCGTCAGCGCCGTTTTCGATGCACAGCTCGGCGTCCTCGGCCGTTTCGATTCCTTTCACGAGCACCTTCATGGACGTGGACTCTTTGATCCTCCGCAGCGAAGTCCATGTCAACGTGTTCTGTCCCGCCTGGCCGGGACGCGGAGAAGGATCCGTCATGTGGCAGGACAGGCACTGCCGCGTATCCAGGCGGCGGAGCCGCTGCGCGGTTTCGAGATTGCGGCCTCCCAGAATGTCCACAGTCCACACCAGCGCCGGACAGCCCGCGCTTTGAATGCGCTTCACCGTCTGCAGCGTCGCGTCCATCTGCTGCGATGCATAGAGCTGGTACCACACGGGGCCTTCGCGCGCGGCCATGACTTTTTCAATCGAATGGTTCCTCTCCTGGAACCCTCCAAGAATTTGCAGCGTCTTTTGCTTCTGCGCAGCGCGTGCGACCGGCAGCGGGCCCTCGGGATGGAAGAGGGTTCCGCTGGGGGCCAGCACGATCGGCGTCTCCCACCGCGTTCCGAAAAGTTCAACGCTGGAGTCGATCCTGGTCGTGTCGACAAGACGGCGCGGTCGAAGCTGGTAATGGGAGAAACCTTCACGATTGGCTCGGACCGTCGCGTCGTCGTCGACGCCTCCCGCCAGATATCCCCAATGCGCCGGAGGCAAGACTTTCCTGGCGGCGGCTTCGAATTCGAGAACGTTGATGGCCTGCGAAGGGTCGGAAATGACGAATTCCTCCGCCTGCTGAAGCGCCCAAGCCGGCGCCGCCGCAAGCAGAGGACTGCCGGCGAGAAACTTCAGGAATTCTCGACGGCTCTCTGCAACGAGGCGTCTCACTTCGGGATGTTCAACGTCAAGGACTCGAGCGTCGGTCCGTATTGACCGCGCGGCAGTGTGCTCGGTCCGGACGCTTTAAAGAGCGACCTCGGGTCTTTGAGGTTCGGGTCGATGAGAAAACCCATGAAGCAGTTCTGCATCTCGTCCCAATTCTGTTGTCCCCAAATCACCAGCTTGGTCGGATCGGGATTGAACTTGTTGCTGAGCGAGTTGTCATAGTGCGCGATGCCGACGATGCGCGTCCCCTTCGGAATCGGAATCGGCTCCTTCAGTTCGAACCCCAGTTGCCAGTTGAAATCCCATTTCGACTTGAAGATGGTTCTGGATTCACCGGACGGCGAAATCAGCCGGACCTCATAATCCTTCCCGCGCAGATGCATGTGCGGCTGCAGATAGACGAGCTTCGTATCGGCTTGGGCGGTGAACTCGGACACAACCTCCGCATTGCTGTCGCCCGCGGGGATGGCGAGGTTGAAAGCGGTAGGCCCCTCGTTCAGGAAGTAGCGGTACTTGGGAGGCTTCTTCGCAAAGACCAAAGCGAGTCTCGATCGATCCGTCGTCGGCTTCCCGGTCGCCGTGTAGTGCATGTTGAAAACGATGTCGGAGCCCTTGGGAACAAACTTGGCGGAGTCGTACATGCTGAAGTCCTGCGCGCCCAGACCGGGATTGAATTTCCCCAGCATGTCGGCGACGCTGTCTTGCCGTCCCATTTCAGGATCGCCGTTCTCGTACGCCTTTCCCGGAATGGCATCCTTCATCCATGACGAGCCCGGCGGGCGAACGATCGCGCGCATGTGATGGACCGCCTGCTTGTTGCCAGGCCGCAGATCGGCCGCCGCGACCCACAGGTCTTCAGGGAAGTTCACTTTCACGAGAATGTTTTTGTAGTTGATCGTGCCGGTGGCGGGAAGCGGCACGTCCATGGGCATTTCAATCACCATGTCGGGTTGGAGGCCCCATCCGTCCACGAATTCCACGGGCCTGGGCGCGTCCTTGGGATTTCCTGCGGGGGCGCCGCTGTCGGCCCACTGTGCGATCATGCGGATCGCTTCATCGCTGAGCGTGCGGTCGTTGGCAAAATGCGCATAGCCGGGCTCGGCAAACCACGGCGGCATCTTCCGAGCGACGACCGCCTGCTTGATCGCCTTCGCCCACGGTCTGGCCTCTTCATAAGTCATGAACGACATCGGCGCAATTTCGCCCGGGCGGTGGCACGTCTGGCAATTGTTCTGGAGGACGGGCAGGACGTCTTTGTAAAACGTGACGATCGATTCTTCACCGGCGACGACGGCCGTCGATCCGGCGATTGCCGCGATTCCTAACGTGAATGTTGCGATTCCCAGGCCTTTCCACGACATAATCCGCCCCCTTGGGATAATCTGCTTTTCGACCGCTTGTGACGCCTCATTTATATCTTGATTACGCAAAGCGCGGCAAGAACTTCACTGCGTTGTCCCGGAAGACGCCTCGAAGTTCGGTCGGAGTGAGTCCGCTCGACTCCACGCCGGCGACCGTCGCCGATACGTTTCCAAATGGAAAGTCCGTTCCGAACACGATCTGCGACGCGGGCGCGAGCAGCTTCAGCGACTGCAGTTGGACGGGATTCGCAGAGCCGGCCGTATCGTAATAGAAGCGTCGCACATGGTGCAGCCGCGAATTGGGCTCGGCGGGTTTGGCAAGACTTTCAGCCGAGACCTGATTTCCCAGAAACCGCTGGGCTATCGAGACGAGCGTGCCTCCGGCGTGCGAGAAGATGAACTGGATGTTCGGACATCGCGTGGCCGTATTGCTGACGATCAGGTTCATGATGGCGCGCGTGGTGTCGGTCGGGTATTCCAGCGTTTGGGGAGTGACGCCCGCCAGCGGATTGCGGCAGCAGACGGCTTCCAGCGGGTGCGTGCAAACGACGGCGCCGCGGCGGTTCAGTTCGTCGAACACCGGATCAAACGTTTTGTCGCCCAGCCACTTGTTGTCATAGCTCGTGAGCAGCGCCACGCCATCGGCCTTCAGCGCGTCGAAGGCGTACTCGATTTCTTTCAACGTTCCGTCGACGTCCGGCATGGGCAGCGTCGCAAACAAGCCGTACCGTCCCTTGTATTCACCCACCATCTTCGCCGCGGCGTATTCATTGACCTCGCGCGCTGCCGCGCGCGCCTCGGCCGCGTCTCCGAACCAGACCGCGGGCGCCGTGGTTGAAACGATTGCAGCCGCGATTCCGGCCTTGTCCATTTCCTCAATGTTGCGAGCCGGCGTGTAGTTCTTGAACTGATTGACCGTAATTGCATTCTTGCGCGTCAGCAGCTCGAAATACGATGGAGACGCATAGTGCTGGTGAACGTCGATGCGCCGCGCGGAACCTCCGGGGGTCTGCCACGGTGAAGGAGCGCCCGTCAGGAGCGTCGACGCCCCGAACGCGGTAAGTCCCCGGAGAAAATCGCGGCGTTTGACGATCACAGTCAACGTGGATGCCTGTGCGAGCATGGCGTGCACGGAAGGAAAATTGAAAATTGGACGAATCCTGCATCTGAAATCCGAAATCCGAAATCTTTGATTGGACTGATGGCGGGCATGGCCGCACATTCAGTCCAATTAGAAATTTCGGATTTCAGATGCAGGATTCGTCCAATTTTCAATTTCCCCCTTGGCCTCTCGTTAGTTGTTTCCTCGTCCCCCAGCGGCTGCAGGCGGCGCCGGCGGGAGCGGCTTCCCGTCCAGGACGAGCGTGATCAAACGGGACGGCTGCGGCGGCGCTGCAGGCTGCTGTCCAGCGCCGGCGCCGCCTCCTGCTCCTCCACGTCCGCCGCCGGCAGCAGGCGGACCGCCGGCGACGGCGATGTATTGTCTGCCGTCGATCATGTACGTCATGGGCGGCCCCATTTGAGACAGGCCGGTCGTCAAGTCCAGGACTTGTTCGCCGGTGTCGGCGCGAAACGCAAGCAGCCGCGCGCCGACGGATGAGAAAACGAGATTGCCGCCGGTTGCGAGCGTTCCGCCTTGGTTAAATCCTCCGCTGCTGCCCGGGCCGCCGCGCCACCGCTCTTTCATCGCGACGGGATCCCATGCGATCAGGAAATTTCCGCGCGCGCCTTGGGGTCCGATGACCGGCAGCGTCGGTTGAGTTCCGCGCCCGCCGCCCGCAGGCGCGTCGGCGGCGACGGGCGGCGCGGGCGGTCCGCCTGCAGGCGCCGCGCCGGGAGCGGCGGCTCCGCGTGCGCCGGCCGCTTGTCCGACAGCGGCGCTAGGATCGACGCCCGGAGGCGGCGCCCCGGCGCCGCCTGGGCCGCCTCTTCCTCCACCTCCGGCGCCGCGGCCGCGGCCTCCACCTCCGCCTCCTGTTCCCATGTTGAACTGGCCTCGGCCGGTTGGGCCGATATCGACGGGGTTCGGAACGAAATTAGGATTCGCCTGATAGGTGTAGCCCGTCCCGGTCGTCGCCGGGATATACACAAGGCCTGTCGCGGGATTGAATGACCAGGGCGGCCACACATGGCCGCCTCCTGGTCCAGGCATCACGTTGACGGGCGACGTCCCATAGCGGGCTTCGGGATTGATCACAGGACGGCCAGTCTTCATGTTGATGCCGGAAGCCCAGCTCACGGCCACGAACGGTTCAGCGGCCAACAGCTCACCGGTCAAACGGTCCAGAACGTAAAAGAATCCATTCTTCGGCGCATGCATGATGACCTTGCGGACCTTGCCGTCGATGGTCAGCTCCGTCAGCATCAGGTCTGCAATAGAGTCGTAGTCCCAGTCGTCGCCTGGAACTTCCTGGTAGTACCACACCAGCTTGCCGTTGGCGCCGCGGACTGCCAGGATCGTGTTGGAGTACAGGTTGTCGCCCGGCCCGCGATGCACGGAAGTCCAAGGTCCCGGCTGGCCTGTCGCCACGTAGACAATGTCGGCGTCGGGATCGTAAGCCATGCCGTTCCACACGGGCGCGCCGCCGCCGAGTTTCCACCACTCGCCGCTCCACGTTTTTGCAGCTTCGGCGAGATCCGGATGTTCAAACGGTTTGGAAGGATCGCCCGGCGCCGTGTAGAAGCGCCAGACCAGGTTTCCCGTTTCGGCGTCGTAGGCCGAGAAGAAGCCTCGAAGCGCGTACTCGCCGCCGCTCACGCCGACAATTACGCGGCCGCCGCGGATCACGCGGGGCGCCATTGTAATGGTGTAGGCCATGTTCTCCGGCGAGACGCGCGTTTCCCACGCCAACTTTCCCGTCGCGGCATCGAGGGCTCGCAGCCTTCCGTCCACTACGGGCGCGATGACGTTGCCTTGATATAGCGCGATGCCGCGATTGACGACTCCGCAGCAGATCCTCGATTGCCAGACTTGCTGGTTCACTTCCGGATCCTGACGCCACAGCTCCTTGCCGGTGCGAGCATCCACCGCGTACACGATGCTCCATGGAGTGATGCTGTACAGGACGCCGTTGTGCACGAGCGGCGTGGCTTCCTGCCGGTTCTGAGGATTGCCGGCGGCTGCGGGGATGTCGTAGGACCATGCCAGACCGAGCCGGCTCACGTTGCCGGCGTTGATCTGGTTCAGTGGGCTATAGCGCTGTTCAGCCCAGTTCACGTTGTACGCGACCCATTCTTCGCCGCTCTTTCCCGCTTCCCGCAGAAGAGCGTCGTCGACCTGCCGGGACTGCTGCGCAACGGCCGCCAGCACGGCCATCACGGCAAAGACCGCCATCGAGAACAAGAGTCTGAACGCACGAGGCGTCAACATGCGGTTATTTCCTCCAGAATGCGCAGCATCATAGCGGAAACTGGAATTTGGGGACAGAGACCAATTTCCTGCGCGTTGCGGGACCATCCGGCATCACCTGACCTCACCGCAGGAAATTGGTCTCTGTCCCCAAATTCCGCTTACGGGATCGTAATCACTGCTGGAGGGGACGGCCCGCGGCTGTTCAACAGCGTGACAGTGATCGTGCCGCGGACGGAGGCGCCCCTGATGGTAAAAGGCAGACGCATCGTGGTCAGGCTGCCGAAGGTTTTGTCGGCGGCGAACCAGGCGTCGAAAATCGGCTTGACGTTGAAGGTGATGGACGTCCCGCTCGTGGTGCAACCAGGAAGGCTTCCGCAGTTCAGCTTGACACTGGGCGTCGTCCCAAATAGCAGCGTCATCTGGTTCACTTCGCGATGCGTCGCGAGCAGCGTGATGGCGGCTGTGAAGTCTTCCGAATTTCCGCTGACCTGCATCGACTGTATCCGCGGCGGCTGCTGTGGCAGCGTCGCATTGACCGTGTTGAGATTCCGCTGTGTGACGCCAGCGGTCATGGTCCCGCTGAATGCGAACGCGCCGGCGACCGTGCCGGCCTGAAAGCCGATCGGCCCGGATGAAGTGACGCCGGTGAATCGCGCGACAGTCGAATTGGCGGGGAACGTATAGCTGACCTGCCGGCCTCCCGTCGCGAACTGAATAGCGGGATCGTCAACCGGAATCGCAGCATTTGATGTAAACGACATCGTGAGCGTGCCGCCGAATTCGCGTGGGAATGGCGCTGAAATCGTGAGATTCACCGACGACTGCTGGCCTGCCGTAAGGATCGTCGATGGGCTGAGACTCATTGCAGGAAGCGGCGCGGTGACGACGTTTGCAGGATCCGTAACCGTGTTGTTCGCGGGGTTGAGGTCTTCGAGGCTGTTCACGGCGGCCGTATGCGTAATCGTTCCCGACGCGTTTGGATTGACCAGAACCGTCAAAGTGATGGCCGTGGAAGCGCCGGGCGCTAACGGCGAGGACCGCTGGCACGTAACGGTCAGGCCGGCCGCCGAGCATGCCCAGCCGGCTCCAGCGGCGGAAACGAAGCTCAGGCTCGCCGGCAGCGTGTCCGTGACGGTGACCATGCTGGAAGAGGCCGCGCGACCGTCATTTGCAACGCTGATCGTATAAGTTTCGTTGAATCCCGCGGCGAGATTTGCAGCGTGCGCGCTCGTGATCCTTAAATCTGGAAAGGGGTCGAAGATGTTGAAATTTACGGGCGCGCTCGTCCCAATCGCGTTCGTCACCGTGATCGTGCGCGTTCCCAAGGCGGCGTCCGGCGCCACGTCGAATACCGCCGTCATCTGTCCTCCGGACGGCGCCACATCGATGTCGCTGACAGCGACGCCCGCGCCGCTCACGGCGATCGTGGTTCCGCCGGGATCGAAGCTGCTCCCGGTGATCGTGACGGTTCCTGAATGACCGCGCACTCCAAAGGCGGGACTCACGCTTGTAATCACAGGTACGCCCAGCGTCACGGCAAACGTCACGGCGCTCGAGGCTGCGCCCGCATTCGTGACGGTCACGTTGCGAACGCCGAGCGGCGCGTTGGGCGCGATATTGAAGATCGCCGTCATGGCAGTCGGGCTTATCACGTTTGTGCCGCTGACGGTGACGCCGGTTCCGCTGACAACGACGGCCGACACGCCGGCGATGAAGCCATCGCCCGCAAGGCTCACCGGCACGTTGGTGTTTTGGCGTCCGCTTTGCGGAGAGATGCTCGTGAGCGTGGGCGGGGGCGGCAGCACGCGGAAGATCTGTGACGCACTGCCGGCGCCGCCGTTGTTGACGGTGACGAAGCGATCCACAACGGCCGCGTTCGAGGCGATCGTAAACGACGCGGTCATGGACGTGGAACTGATGACGTTGATGTTGCTGGCCGTCACTCCCGTTCCGCTCACGACGATGGTGGTAAAGCCGGCGAGAAAGTTCGCTCCCGTAAACGTGACGCTGACGACAGTCCCGACGGATCCCGAGTTCGGTGAGATGCTGGTCAGCGACGGCGCCGAGGGCAGCACTGTGAAAGTCAGAGCGGCCGTCGTTCCGCCCGGCGTCGTCACGGTAACGCTGCGTGCGCCGAAATCCGCTTCCGCCGCAATGGTCAAGTTCGCCGTGATCGATGTGGCGCTGGCGACGGTTGCGCTGGTGATGGTTATTCCGTTCCCGCTGATGTTGACCGTCGTCGACCCGGCAATGAAGTTCGTTCCTGTCAGCGTGACCGTAATGTTAACCGGGACGGTTCCCCGTGTGACGCCGTTGGGGCTGAGGTTCGTCAGCGTGGGCCGCGGGATTGCCTGGAAAGCGACAGGATTGTCGAAGAAGTCTCCGGCCGCCGTCGCGGTCACCGTCGCGGGTCCGGCGCCCAAGATCCAGTTTCCAAGGGTTGCAACACCGGATTCGTCGGTCGTCTGCGTGGCGCCGACCAGAGATCCCTGGCCGGCAAGCGCGAATGTCACCGGTACGCCCTGTTGCGGGTTCCCAAGCCGGTCGCGCACCACCACCGACGGCAGCGGCGCCGCCGCGCCGCCTGTCGAACCGGTGACATTTGTTGACGAATTCGCCGAAATGGATCCGATCGTCAGGCCTTCCAGGAACGCCGTGATGTCGTTCACCATCTCGGCAGTCATCGTAATTCCGCCGATCGCTTGCCCGGCTTCCGAATTGTTGAAGGCCGACGAATTGTAAAAGTCCACGGCGTCGCGGACCGTCGGCGCAGACGCGTCGTGAAAGAATGGTCCCAGCCTCTTCAAATTGAAGAGCGGCGGCGTGCTGAAGCGGCGCGATCCGCACGCGGCGCCTACCGTCGGTGCGCATGGAAGGTTGTCCACGCTGGAAGAATTGATGAGCTGGTTGACGACGCCGGTATTGAAGTTTCCATTGACGCCGGTCCCTTGACCCAGAATGTTCACCGTCGTTTCCGCCAGCACCAGGCCTCCGTGACACTGCGAGCATTTCGCCGCGTCCCCGAAGAACGCGTCCCGGCCGCGTTGCTCGGCGGGAGTAGAGATAAATCGGTCCAGGTTGAACTTGCCGGTATCCGAACCGGACGGGAATTCCTGCGCCCGAAGAAACTCTTCCATCGCAGCGAGTTCCTCGGTCGTGGGAAGCCGGAAGTCCGGATTGCTTCCGCTTTCCGCGCGAGCCAGCGTCCGTGGAAAATGCTGGCGCACGGCGCCCGTCGTGAATACCCGAAGGTCGGGGATATCGCCGCTGAAGCCGAACGGCGCGGTCCGGCTCAAATTCAGCAGGTGCGGCGATTTCCGGAAGACGGGCGGATTGGAGAAGCCGTCGATATTCTCCAGAATTAAGGCTCGCCCCTGCGGAAAACTTTCGCTCCGGCTCGTCCTCATGCGCTGGGGAGACTCGAGATTCTTGAGGTCGCCTTCCGTGATGGCGGCCACTGTTCCGGAACATGAAAAGCTGTCGCTCACAAGGCCCGACAGGGGCGGGTTGACGCCGCCGTAAATGAGATAGCGCGTCGGCGAGACGCGGGTGAGCACCTTCGCGCGGCCGCCCCCGCCCGTAATAATTCCTCGCAGTTCCCCGGTGCACGGCCGGTTGCTGGCGACTTCAGCGGTCAGGTCCAGCACATTGAGGTTGAAATCGAAGCCGGTAGCGGACGTCTCCGCGATGAACTGCGGATCGAATGTTGACGCCAGCGTTGCGAACCTCGCCTGCACGTTATTCGGCGGAAAACGGAATCCTTCGCTCTGCACATGGCATGAAGCACATGTGCGGCCGTTGCCCTGGAATGTTTCGTTGTTGAATAGGTTCTCGCCTTGAACCACCTGCGACTGGACGGGAATCACAAATGTCGCGCCCGCGCCTGCGATATTGTTGGGCGTCGGCGGCGCCTGAGGCGTCGAGAGCGTGACTCCGGAAGTGGGACTGCTGCGCCGGAGGCTGACCGTGTTCATGATCGGGAGCGCTGGTCCTACGGGGCCGCCTTCCGGGTTTCCCGTAAACAGGCTCCCTCCGTACGATATGCAATCATTTCGCGTGAAATTCGAGTTGGTCCCGTTGTTCCTGAAGCACAGTTTTCCGGCGATCGGGTTCAACAATGGTGGAATGATGACATCCGGAGGCGGCGCTCCTGGGATGTTCGCGAATTCCTGCGTGGCGATCAAAGTTCGGAGCGTTCCTCCTGTGGGCGGATTCGCAGGAAACTTGAATTTGCCTGTCTCTCTGCCAGAGGCGTCAAAGAAAACCAGCATGGCCGCGGATTGGATTCCGTTGATCGGCCCCCACAGATTTTGACCGGGCGATTGCTGCTTGACGACGATGAACTGAATCTTCGAGTTGCCGTTGGCCCCGACCATCACCTCTTCGATATGCAAGAGGTGATTTGTCGCCTGAACGCGTCCGGTCGTGAGAAGCATCAGAAGGGACGCTGCGATCATCACCACGCGCCTCGCAGCGCGGTGCCGGTACGTCAGCGAATTGGATGCGATCATGGGTCTTGGCGGGCCTCAGACTGCGGGGCCGCGGCAGGAACGAAGACGATCTGATCTTCATCCCCGGCCGCGTCCAGCAAGAAAATTGGACGATCCAGATTGTCGGTCAGCCGGAACACCGAGTCCCGAAGCGGCGCGACCGTGGTTACGGCGCATTCGCATTGCAGCGTCCGAAGCAGGCGGCCGCCGGCTTCGAGAATCATCACGGTCGAAGATTCCGCGTTGCCGACGTAAATTTCATTGCGCGTCGAAACAGAAAGGCCTGCAGGGGATGCCACTCCTTCGCGCGCGCCGGCCAGGAACACGCGCGCGGCCTCGCCGCGCACGTCGCGGACTGCGAATACTTCGTTGACGCCTCTGTCGGCGACGATCACCTCATCGCCAAGCAGCGCAATGGCGGCGATGCGTGCGGATTCCGTCACGAGACGCAGGGGCGCATGCGGCGGGCTCGATGACGCCCACACATAAAGGGCGTCGTGATCCTCATGCGAAAAGACAAACGCTGCAAGCGTTCCGTCGTCGGAGATTGCCATGCGACTTAGCCGGCCCTCGATCTGCGAAACGTCGATGCGGGCGCGGACGGCAGGACCTTCCGGCAATCCATGAATCAGAGCCACACTGCCGGTTTCCGCGTAGTACAACGCGGCTGAAGAACCCCGGCTGCTAAGGGCGACGGACGAAGGATTTGCGCCCGCGCCTTCAATGGCGCGGGCGGCCGTGTTTTCCAGTCCTACCACCAACAGTTGCGAGCCGCTCTCCGAGCTTGCGATCGCATGCGCGCTGCCGGGAAGAGCCGCGGCGAACGCTAGCGGGAATGGCGTTTCAACAGGCGCGCCGACCCATGCATTGCCCGGTATGCCGGCAATCGGCCGAATGAGGCGCGCGTCGGCGTCCACCAGGTAACCGAGAACCGGTCCTGAAAGAGCCGATGGTTCCTGCGCGAGCAGCGGCGCCGCGCACAGCAGAACAAGCAAGAGCCGTGAAGGGGCAGTAAAAAGCTTGGCAAGCATGAGCGTTTTCTCGCACTTTGAGGGGGAGAGCTGCCGAAGGCGGCAGGGGGTCACAACGCGCATCACGGCTGTCCTACGGTGGGCGGACCAATCGTGATTTCCCCAACGGGGCCGCTGGGCGTCGTATCGTTGTCCCGGCCCGCAAGCAGAACTGCTGCCAACGCGGCGGCCGCTCCGGCGCCGGCAATCAGGAACCATTTCAGTTTGCCGCCCTTCTTTGCAGGCGCAACAGGCGCTGCGCTGGCAAGACTTGTGCCCTTAACGGAAATCGATGCAGTTTGACCCTCGAACGCTGCGAGAACGCCGACTGTGAAAGGTCCTGCCGGTCCTCCTGGAACCATCGCGGCTGACGCTGCGCGTCCCTGAGGATCGGTCTTCACGGTTTGGCGCTTCGAAGGCCCAAACGACACTTCGCCCGCGCCCGACTCGATCGAGACGAACGTCACATCGGCGCCGGAAACCGGAGCGTCATTCGCATCGCGCACTTCAACCACGACTCTGGACGTGGCCGCAGGACCAACCGTGACGTTATCGCCCTCAATCACCGATACGCGCAAGGACTGAGCGCCTGCTGTCGAAGGATGGAATGCTCCGAGGAGAATGACCAGACCGGCGGCCGTGAATCGCCGCCATCGGCGCGTGGAAGGGCTGCAATGCTTGCTGACCCTCAGTTTCAGACTGTCAGACATATTGTAGTGGACGGCAAAGTAGACCAGCTTTGGCGTTTGGTCAAGAGGGAAGAACGGCAGTGATAAATGTCAATAGATCAAACAGGCGGTGGTAGTGGGTAGCACGACCGAAGGTCGTGCGAGGGGTGGTCGACCAAGAATTTGTCGAAGCTTGGACCACCGCCTTCGGCCGCGTCCCCTCCTGATCCAGGCAATGACATACTGAACAAATCGTCACCAGAATCCGGCAGGGAATTTTGAAATTGGACGATTCCTTGCATCTCAAATCCGAAATCCGAAATCGCAAATTGTACGCATTACAACGTTTACCGGGCCGCGAGTATAGCTCTCGTTCGGTTTGAGATTTCAGATTTCGGATCTGAGATGCAGGAATCGTCCAATCTCCGATTTCCTCGTTGGCGGGACGCAAGATTCGTCAAGTATGTTGATGCCATGATCCAGCAGGGAGTTTGCGTCGAATCCAATCGGCCGTTGCAGTTTCATCCAATCCAATGCTGGGCGGGATCGTAACTCAATCCCAGCGTGAGGATTTTCTGAAGCAGCTCCTCGTAACTTAGTCCGCAGTGCGCGGCCGAGTCCGCGAAATCTTCATTCATCGCGATCTGCGGATTGGGGTTGGCTTCGAGCAGATAGAACTCGCCGTCCGGAGTCATCCGGTAGTCGAGGCGCGCGTAGCCGCTCAAACTCAGCAGGCGGTAGATGCGTTTGGACAGACGCTCGAGCTTGCGCTGAAGTTCGGGCGGCAGGTCCGCGGCGCGCGTCACGAGGCCGACTTTCTTCTGGTAGTCCGGGTTCCACTTCAGTCTGCCGGTGGCGATATTGAGAGCGCCTTCCGGCAGATTCTGGATCAGAAGCTCCCACGGGGTGTAGGTCTGCAGCTTTCGGTTGCCGATGACGCTGACGTAGATTTCACGTCCTTCGATGTACTGTTCGGCGATGGCGTGGCTCTGAGTCTGGCGGTGGATGAATTCCACGCGCTCCCGCAGTTTTTCATCGTCGTTGACGACGGACGCCTGCGATATTCCAACAGATCCCTCTTCGATGACCGACTTGACCAACAGCGGGAACCTCAAGCGGCGCGGGCGCGCGCGTTTCTGACCCATCGGAAAGACGGCGAACGCCGGCGCCGGGATGCGGTGAAAGGAGAGGATCTTCTTTGTGAGAGCTTTGTCGTGCGCCAGCGTGAGGCCGCGCGGATTGCATCCCGTATAGGGCTGTTTCATCAGCTCGAGGTAGCTTACGACGTGTTGATCGAACAGCGCCTTTCCGTCGAACTCTTCGAGAAGATTGAATGCGATGTGCGGCTTGAATTCCTCGAGCGCTTTTCCCACGGCTTCGAGATCGCTCCCGAGGCCCACGCCGTAAGCGTGGTGTCCCATGGATTTCAACGTTGTGATGACGTCGTATTCCGTGCGCCACGGCTGCCGCGCCTTGTCCTCGACGCCATCGAGACTCTCCGGAGGCATCAGATCCTGATGCAGCAGCACGATGACGCGGAGCTTGTTTCTGGGCTTAAAGCTCATAGTGGAATCCGGTGGTAGCCGGTGCGCAAGACCTGCATGATCTGCATCGTCAGCATGACGATGCTCAGTTGCTTCGCCTGATCTTCTGGAAGCGCGACCCGCAGGTCGAGTTGGCGGCAGCGGACAATCATGCGGCGAACGACGTGGTTGATCGTGTACAGATGGACGCCCGTTCCCTGAGCCACGATCTGACACAATTCACGTTGAATCCTCCGCAGGAATTGCGCGGCCTTCGGAAGGTCGCCGCGCCGACGCTCGGAGGAAAACACGCGATAGAGATTGCGCTCGAACGATGGCGGCCACGGGATCTCATAGTAGGCGCGCTTCTTCCGGTAGTGTTCGCGCAGCGTCGTCCTGATCGAACACAGCGGCTCCACGACGCGGCGTGAGTTCACCGAGGGCGGCTTGTTTTTGAGCTCCGCCATCAGGCGATCCACGTACTCCAGCTTGCGACGCGCTCCCCAATCTTTATACTCGCGCCGCCAGCGCCCGCCGGGCTTCAACCATATCGCGAATGTCTCGGCGAAGTCCTCGGCGGGATGCGCTTGCGCGTACCAGGCGTCCAGGTTGAGGACGTAGTCGCGGCTGTCAGGATGCGGCTGATACCACTCGGGGTAGGGAACGCGGTACGAGCCGAACGTATCCGCCCAACTGCGGCGCACGTGCAGCCGGTACGCGTTGTCGAGCGCATGTCCGGCTTCGTGGCGCAGGATCTTCATACACTCGCGCTCGCCCGCCCCTTCCACTTCGAGCATCTGCGCGCGTTCAAGCTTGATCAGGCGCGGATGCGCCAGATAGAAGGGAATTGCAAACCCCGCCGTCCCGTCGGGGGTAAACCACTCCTCCGACAGCCAGACGTGAGGGCGGAACCGGAGCCGCCGCCTTTCAAGCTCTCGATACAGCCTGGCGATGCGTTGTTCGAGCCGCGTTCCCTTGATCTGAAGCGAGAGGTCGCAGATGCGGAGGTCCAGAAGTTGGTTGTCCGTCAGTCGGTCCAGCCTTCGGCCCACATTCCGATTGTACCGGTGGGACTCAGACGCCTGCCTCGGAAACCATCCGCTTGATCAGGAAGAGCTGCCCGAGATGATACGCGTTGTGGTCGGCGACCAGTAGAGCCTCGCGAAGAATCGTCTGGCCTTCTCCGTGCGGGATGCGGGCAAAAAGGTCGATGGAAGGGTCTTCGACGAGTTGCTGCATCGCGGCGAGATCGGCGCGGAATGACTTCACGCTCTTCGCCCACGCGGCGCCGCTCGGAGGCGCGGCCGTCTTGGGCCAGTAGCCTTCCGGCCATTCGGGCGACGCGTGGAGCGGATTCCGGCTGAATTCGAGGATGTCCCACTGCGCGATGCGCATGTGTTCGAGAACCTGCCACGCGGTGTATGGAACGCTCTTGATCCGCTTGCCGCGGGCCTGCGGTGGAAAGCTGGCGACGGCCTTGTCGAAGGACAAGTGCGCTCCGCCGCCGCGGAGCAGGTAAAGGATGTGTTGGCGCAAAACCGAGTCGTTACTCATATGCCCCGTGAAAGCCTCAGGATGAGAAATGAAAATTGATTACTGATTGATGATTAATGTCCTTAAAAGATCTCAAATCTGCCAAGTGCATTAATCATCAATCACTAATCAATTTTCATTTCTCATCCAAATCATAGGCCGCGGCTACCGTTCTTCTCCCTCGATCGGCGCGACGCCCCGCTGGCCTCCGGTCGCTTGTCCAGTCAGAGACTGACGCGCGCCGTTTCGCAATAACGTCATGGCGTCGGCCGCCTGAAAGAAGCTGTAGCCTTCGCGCGTTCCTTTCCACGCGCTGGGGCCTCCGAGTTTTCGTCCGGCTTTAAGCGTCGCGTCTTTAATCCGGGTGACCAGCGCTTCGTATTGCGGATCGCCCTGACGCCGGCCGGAGAAGCTTCCGAGATCGGAGCTGGCGACGAACACGACGTCGATCCCTGGAACATTCGCAATCTGATCGGCGATCTCAGCGCCCGCCGGATTCTCGATCATCGCAACGATCATGATGTTGTCGTTGGCAGTCTGCCGATAGCCTCGCGGCCAGATTGCGCTGTACTGACCGGAGCCTTGGCTGCGCCTGCCGGTCGGCGGATACTTGGCGAAGAGGACGGCGTTCTTGGCCTTCTCGACGGTGTCGACCATCGGAACAATGATTCCTAGCGCGCCGACGTCCGTCGCCTTCTGGATATCGCCCTCGGTAGCGTCCGGCACTCGGATGAAAGGAATCGCGGGCGCGTCCCGGCACGCCCAGATCATGCGCGCCGTTTCGCTATAGGACAAAGGACTGTGCTGCATCTCAATCCAGAGGAAGTCGAATCCCGAGTTCGCCATTGCACAGTAGACCTCCGGATCCGATGTCGTAATCGTTCCGCCCACGACCTGTTTGCCTTCCGCGAGCTTCTGCTTCACCGTGTTATACAGCGCCGGAGCGCCGGCCCCGGGGCCGCGCTGCTGCGCCGCCGCGAACGTTCCGGACAGGACCAAGGCGGAGAGAGCCGCCGTCAGGGTTGTGCGCCTCATCGTCTGAACCTCACTTTCAATCAGGTCTTTCAATCAGGAGAATTGCGAGCGTCGCCGGGCATCATACCAAAACACGCCCGCGGCATAATAAGATTACGACTAGGAGGCATGGAGCTATGAGACTTGTCTGCTCATTTGCATTGCTGATTCTCATCGTCGCCGCGCCGGTTCCTGCGTTCGCGGGCAAAATTGCGGGCAGCATTACCGAAGGCGGAAAACCGATCGCGCAGGGACAAAAGGTCGAGGTGACCTGCGGATCGAACAGCGTTTCTGCGCAAACGGACGCTTACGGCGCGTTCAGCCTCTTCATGTCGGATACAGGTAAATGTGCGCTGAAGCTCCACTATCAGGGCCAGACGCCGTCCTTCGACATCAACTCGTATGAAGGCTCCGTGCAGTATGATCTTGTTTTGGAGAGACAGGACGGGAAGTACACGCTCAAGAGAAAGTAGGGCCGATCGCGTTGCAGAAAGATTTTTGGGACGTCCTGGACATCATCTTCCGTCCTGTCAACGGCCTGCTGGCCGCAATCGCCGTGGCCCTGCTTGGCTATTACGCATCGAACACTCTGCGTGAACGGGAAGCGTCGCAGACCAATCAACGCGTCTACACCGAGTTGATGAGCAGCCGCGAGCTCGCCGAGAGCAATCTGCGCAAGGACATGTTCCTGTCCATCATTCAGACATTCCAGCGGCCGGAGGCGGCGGGCCTTGAAGCAAAGATGCTGAACCTGGAAATGTTGACGTACAACTTCCATGAGTCGCTGAACCTGAAGCCGCTGTTCATGCATCTGGACCGGGAAATCCAGGCTTCCAACGATCCCGGAAAGGCCGCCTACGTCACGCGTCTCAATCAGCTTGCGCGGGAAGTCGTCCTGAGGCAGTTGGTGTTGCTGGAGCAGGTCGGGCAGAAATTCAGCCGCACGGTGGATTTCGAAAAATTCCGCGCAAGTCCGGGTTATATGGAACTCGATCCCGACACGCTGTCGCTGGATAAGACCGATCGGGAATTCATGCTCGCCGTCCGGCGAATTGATCCGGCGCGCCGCCAGATCACGATCGAATTAGGAGTGCGCACGCTTGAAACGTCCCCGCCCCTCACGCAATCGCGCACGTTTCAGATCAGCTACTTCGATTTTCCGATGATCGACAACACACGCCTCTCGCGCGATCAGCGTGCGGCCGTCGTCCTGACGGAATTTGGAGGAGACTCCGCGGAAATCACGGTTGTGCTGTTTCCGGGACAATACGCCAGCATCAAAGAACGCGTCTCGTATGACGAAGTCGTGGAAAGGCTGCGGGGACTCGGTGAGGCCGAAGCCGCCGGGGAATCGAGGTAGCGCGCAATTAGGGGCGGTGAAAAAGCGCCGTGATCGGTTGTCAAATGTAAGACGGCTTGTTGTGCGATGTGTAATGTGGTTGGCTAACTGACCTACTGACCCAATCTAATCATGCTTCCACAATTGGGTCACCTGGTCGTTTAGCCAACTACATTACACATCGCACAACAAGCCATCTCACATTTGACAGCCATAGCGTCTACAGTTGGCCTACTCTCTCAACCCAAACGTAAACAGCCCATTGCCGGACGCCACGCTCACATACTGCCGGCCGTTGACGGCGTACGTGATAGGGCCGGAGGCGACGGACATTCCCAGATTCGTCTGCCATAGCAGTTTGCCGTCTCGCGCGTCGAGCGCGTAGAAAGCGCCGTCACGGCCTCCGCTGAAGAGAACGTCGGAAGCAGTGGTCAGAATGCCGGCTTCAGTCCGGTTTGCGGCGAGCCTGTAGTCCCACTTCTTTTGACCGGTCTTGGGATCGATGGCGCGGACGGCGCTGTACGCGTCTTCTGTGTTGTTGCCGCCTCTGGGAAACAAACCGGCGAACGTCTGTCCTTCGCGGAACTCTGGCGGATTCTCAGCTCGAACGTACGTGGTGGAACTGTTTTCCCAAGTTGGGATGTAAAACAAACCGGTGCGAGGGCTATAGGAGGGGTTGTACCAGTTGGTGCCGCCTTGATTGCCGGGGTAGACGAGCGTTCCCTGGATGGTGGGCTCCATGCCCGGCGGCATAATGGGCCGGCCCTTTTCGTCGAATCCGGTTGTCCAGTTGACTTTTACAAACGGCTGACCCTTGAGAAACTGGCCGGTCACGCGGTCGAGCACGTAGTACAACCCGTTGCGATTTGCGAACAGCATGACCTTGCGCGGCTGTCCTTCCCACTCCATGTCGACAAGCACGGGAATCTGCGTCGAATCCCAGTCAAATTCGTTGTGCGGTGAAAACTGGTAGTGCCATTTCAGCTTGCCGGTATCGGGATCCAGCGCAATGACGGAGCAACTGTACAAATTGTCGCCGAGGCGGCCGCGGCCGTCCCAATCCGGGCCTGGATTGCCCGTTCCCCAGTAGGTCAGGTTGGCCTCGGGATCGTAAGAGCCGGTGATCCAGATCGGGGCGCCGCCGTGCATCCAGGAGTCGCCGCTCCAGGTTTCGTTGCCCGGTTCGCCGGGACCCGGAACGGTGTGGAACCTCCAGACTTCCTTTCCGGTGTTGACGTCCCATGCTGCGATGAATCCGCGGACGCCGTATTCGCCGCCCGCCGAACCCGCAATCACCTTGTCCTTCACGACGAGCGGGGCGTGCGTGAATGCGTAGCCTTGTTTGTAGTCTTGAGCCGGTTCCGTGCGCCAGATTTCCTTGCCTGTCCGGGCGTCGATCGCGATGATGCGCGCGTCCATCGTGGCCAGGAACAGTTTGTCTCCGAGAATGGCCACGCCGCGCGACAGCCGTCCACAGCAGTTCTTGGCCTCAGCGGCGGGTTTATAGGCGTAGGTCCAGATTGTTTTGCCGGTTGCGGCGTTCAGAGCGACAACGTCGTTGGGGCTCTGGATCGTATACATCGTTCCGTCGACGACGAGCGGCGTCACTTCGTGCTTCTCCAGCGAGCGGGACTGAAAGACCCACTTCAGCTCCAGATCTCGTGCGTTCGTCGTCGTGATCTGAGTCAGGCGGCTGTAGCGTTGGCTCATGAAGGAACCGGAATACGTCAGCCAGTTGTGCGGCTCCTCGTGCGCCTTCAGGATGCGATCGAACGAGACGTTCGGCGGCGGAATCTGAACCGACGGTCCCTGCGGCGGAGGACCCTGCGCCAAAAGGAGCGAAGTTGCCAGGAAAAGAGACGCGAGCGCGCGTTTAATCATCTGTGACCCACCTCAAGCAGCGATTTCGAGCGACCATTAACCCTCAGGTTCTATTGGTTGACGTGCGTATCCGACAGCCGTCCCTCCAGCAGATCCTTATTGTTCTCCATGCACCACCATTCCATGAGTTCATCGCCCGGCCGCATGCGCACAAAGACGCGGGTATTCTTGAACGGCTTTGTGTAAGTCTTGGGATCGTCCCAGGTGACTTCGTATTCGAGGTGATTTGCGTCGATGTGGCGGATGCGTTCCGTGACTCGCAATGCATCGCTGGACGGATGCTCGGCAGTATCGATCCACGTTTTGCCGTTGAAGCCGGCCGTTTCTATAACCAGCGTGTCGCCTTCGTAGCGTCCGACGGAGGTTCCCATCCAGGTCGGTTCCGGGTTCTTGGGAAGCGTGCGGCCGTCGGTCGGAACAACGTGGAACACGTTGTTGGACTCAAAGAGAATGACGAACCGTTTCGCCGTTTGCACGAATTCGACAGGGTACGAGGTCTGCATCGCGCGCGTGTAACCCCACGGCAGGCAGCGCGCGGCATAGTCGAACCTTGGCCCTTTCCATTGTTCGAGTCCCCACGCGGTGTATGAGAGTTCGCCGGCGCCTTTTTGTTTGCATCCGGTAATGGGGGCCCCGCTTCCGCAGTCGTTGGAGTCCCGGGTGATGTCGACGACGCGCGGCCTGTCCCAGATTCCATTGAAATCCGGCTTGCCGTCCGGCAGCCGCGGAATGTTGGAAGATTTCGCCGCGCCGGCCTGTCCGCTCATCTGCGCCGGCAGGAACGCCAACACCGCCGCCAGCACGCCGCACATTCCGATTCTCATGGTGACTCTCCTCTCGCCGGATGTTGCACAGCATTCTTGAACTCGACGGCGCCGATGTCAAGGGCGCTCCCTAAGCATGCTATAGTCCGGGCTCATCGAGGAATCAGGACAGATCGTGAGCACGGCGACATACAGCGCGACAACGGCTCGGTCGGAATCGAAGAAGAATCGTCTCCTGCGCGCCCTCGCCCCCGCCGGCGTTGCAGCAGCGATCTGGCTCTTGCCGCCGCCGGCGGGCGTTGCTGAAAGAGCGTGGCATCTTTTCGCAATATTTCTCGGAACAATTCTGGGCCTTGTCCTTCAGCCGCTGCCGATGGGCGCCGTGGTCCTGATCGGAACCACGCTCACCGCGTTCACGCACACGCTCACGCTTACAGAAGCGCTGAGCGGTTACATGAATCCGACCGTGTGGTTGATCGTGTCGGCGTTCCTGTTTGCCCGCGCATTCAGCAAGACGGGCCTTGGGCGCCGCGTTGCATACTTCTTCATCCGTCTCATCGGGAACCGCACGTTGGGGTTGGGATACGCGTTGGCGCTGGCCGATCTGTTTCTGGCGCCCGGCATCCCATCCGGTACGGCGCGGACCGGCGGCGTTCTGTTTCCGGTGGTGAAGAGTCTCGCCTCCACCTACGGATCGGAGCCGGGCCCCACGGCCGGGCGCATCGGGTCCTTCTTGATGCTCAGCGCGTATCAGGTGCACGGCGTCACGTGCGCGATGTTTCTCACTTCAATGGTCGCAAATCCCTTGATCGCCGAGCTCACGCGAAAAACGGCCGGCATCGAGATCACATGGACGGGATGGGCCGCGGCGGCGCTCGCGCCGGGATTGCTGAGTTTTCTATTGTTGCCGTATCTGGTTTTTCGCATGACGAATCCGGAGATCCGGAAGACGCCGGAAGCCGCGGAGCTGGCGCGCGCGGAACTCGCGCGCATGGGGCCGCTGAGCCGCAGCGAACGGATTGTGCTGGGCGTTTTCCTCATGGCGTTCGCGCTGTGGATTACGGCGCAGTGGACGGATCTGGAGGCCACAGTGGTGGCGTTCTTCGGCCTGAGTGTGCTGCTGATTCTTGGCGTGCTCACATGGGAAGACGTCCTGGCGGAGCGCGCCGGATGGGACGCATTGATCTGGTTCGGCGGTCTGGTCGGCATGGCGACCATGCTCAACAGCCTCGGCCTCATTTCATGGTTTTCTCAATTCGTGGGCCGTCACGTGGAAGGCTGGTCGTGGCTGCCCGCTTTGGGCGCGCTGGCTCTGGTCTACATGTACTCCCACTACTTTTTTGCAAGTCTGACCGCGCACGTGACAGCGCTTTTCGTGCCGTTCCTGACGGCGGCCGTCGCAGTTGGCGCTCCGCCGTATCTGGCGGCTCTGACGTTCGCATTTTTTTCGAGCCTCTGCTCGTCGTTGACGCACTACGGCGGCGGTCCGTCGCCCGTGTACTGGGGCGCCGGATACGCCGGCATCCGTCAGTGGTGGACAGTCGGATTCGCCGCTTCTCTATTGTTCGTAGCGATCTGGCTGGGCGTGGGCCCGTTCTGGTGGAAAGCGCTCGGATTGTTCTAGAGGTTTTGCCCCCTGCCGCTACACGTATACGAACCCATCCATGATTCTGCGCGCGGTCCCAGCGGTTGCGGCTTTAACAAGGTTGAACTCGCCCGATCCGCTCTTCGTGACCTTGACGATGAACTTCGAGACCCCTGAAGGATGGCCGATTCGCACGACGCCGTCAGGCCCTGCGGCCTTTGCAATCTCATGCACGACCGTCCCCTCGATTCGCGCAGCGGCGCTCAGACAGATTCCTCCAGTTATCGCGTACGCCTTGTGCATCACATCGAGCGATTTCGTTCGCGCCGCGAGATCACAATCGGACGCCGCGACAGTTCGTCCGGAAATCGTGGCGTAGGATTCTGGAGGCGCGACGATCGCAACTTTAGGCACAGCCGGACTGACGTCGCCGGCGCCCGCAGCGAGCTTCATCATGACGGCCGCCTGAACGCGCACTTCCTCCATCACGGCGAGAATCCTTGGATCAGCGGCGGCGTCCGCGGGCATTTCCGTTCCCTTCAGTCCGAGTTCAGCGGCCTGGACGAAGACGGCGGGATTGGCGGCGTCGACCAGACTGCAGCGGACAGTCCGGCCATCGGAGAGACGCATGACGTCCACCGTGGCGCCGGTCGGCAGCAGTTTTCCTGTCTTCGATCCGGCCGAATTCACAAAGTTCAACACAATCTGGGCGCCCGATCCCGGCGCGCCGTCGATGACGTAATCGCCTTCTGTGACGGCCCTGCCGTCGCGCACCGGAACTTCCGCTTCGATGATCTTGCCGGTGTTTGTATTGAAGATGCGCACGCGCGTGACGGGCGCGGCCGCCGTCACAAGTCCTTCGTCGATGGCGAAAGGCCCCACCCCAAGCGAGATATTGCCGCAATTGCCGTGATAGTCCACGACGGCCTTGTCGACTCCGACATAACCGATGGTGTAGTCCACGTCGGCGTCCGGCCGGGCCGAGGGCGCGATGATCGCAACTTTGCTTGTCGTTGGATCGGCGCCGCCGAGGCCGTTGATTTGGCGCGGATCGGGACTGCCGAAGATGGCGAGAATCAAACGATCGCGCGCCGCGGGGTCGCGAGGCAGATCGGCCGCGTGAAGGAAAACGCCCTTGCTCGTGCCTCCCCGAATAATCGCCGCTCGGATTCTTCGGGCGCTCATAGAGCGCCCCTACAGCCGCGGTCGACGCTGTAGGCGCGGTCTATGACCGCCCCTTGACCGTTGGACATTGCAGAAGAGTATACAACGCGAGTTTATTGACATTTTCCTCGCAACTCTTCAAAGTGACCCGCAACGGAGGAAGCCATGAAAACCAAACGGCTGTGCTGGAGTATTGCAGCAATGGGCGCTGCAGTGTTTCTAACGGTCGCGGCGTCAGGAACGGGCGCGCAGCAGGCGGGGGACGCCGTTCGGATCGACGGAGACGACATCGGCGGCGTTGTTACAAGCGCGAAGGGGCCGGAACAAGGCGTCTGGGTCATCGCAGAAACGACCGATCTGCCGACGAAATTCAGCCGGACTGTCGTCACAGACGATCGCGGCCGCTATCTCATCCCAGACCTTCCCAAAGCAAACTACAGCGTCTGGGTGCGCGGCTACGGCCTCGTCGACTCGCCGAAGACGCAGGCGACTCCCGGCAAGAATCTCAACTTGACGGCTGTTGTGGCGCCGGGCCCGCGCGCCGCGGCTGAATACTATCCTGCAGGCTATTGGTGGTCGCTCCTGCAGCCGCCCGCGAAGAGCGAGTTTCCCGGCACAGGACCGACCGGCAACGGCATTTCGCCGAACATGCGAAGCCAGGCCGAATGGCTTCGGCAGTTGAAATCGGGCGGTTGCACGGCCTGCCATCAACTCGGCAACAAGGCGACGCGCGAGATTCCGGAAAGCCTGGGGACGTTTCCGTCGTCGGTCGCGGCGTGGGACCGGCGCATCAAGTCCGGTCAGGCGGGGAATAACATGGACGGCGGGCTGAACGCGATGGGACGAGACAGGGCGCTCGCGACGCTGGCAGACTGGACCGACCGCATTGCGAAGGGCGAGACGCCGCCCGCTCCGCCGCGCCCGCAAGGGGTTGAGCGCAATGTCGTAATCACGCAATGGGACTGGGCCGATCCGAAGGCGTATCTGCACGATCTCGTCTCCACGGACCGCAGGAATCCTACAGTGAATGCCAACGGGCGGCTCTATGGAGCGCTGGAACTGAGCGCCGACTATCTGCCGGTTCTCGATCCCGTGCGGCATGTCGCCAGCAAAGTCGCTTTGACAGTCCGCGATCCGAACACGCCGCGCACGAACGCGGCGATGCCGCAGCCCTCGCCGTACTGGGGCGATGAAGTCCTGTGGACCAGCCGGAACAACGTCCATAATCCGATGTTCGACGCTCAAGGGCGCGTGTGGATCACGTCCGCTGTGCGTCCTCCTCAGAATCCGGACTTCTGCAGAGAAGGATCCAGCCACCCGTCAGCGAAGGCGTTTCCCGTCGCGAACGCCGGCCGCCACCTCGCGGTCTACGACCCAAAGACAGAGAAGCTCACGCACATCAGCACCTGCTTCGGCACGCACCATCTGATGTTTGCGGAAGACGCCAACAACACGCTCTGGACGAGCGGCGGCGGACAGGTCGTGGGCTGGCTCAACACTAAAATGTTCGATGAGACCGGCGACGAAGTGAAATCCCAAGGTTGGACCCCGTTGATCATGGATACGAACGGCAACGGCAAGCGTGATGCGTACGTGGAGCCGAATCAACCGCTCGATCCCACGAAGGACAAACGCATCGGCGGCGCCTTTTACGCAGTATCGCCGGCGCCCGACGGTTCCGTTTGGGGTTCGATGCTCGGTTTTCCCGGCGCCGTCATTCGCCTTGCGCCGGGCCCGAATCCTACGGAGACCGCGCTGGCCGAGATGTACGAACCGCCGTTCAATAATTCAAACGCCCCGGTTCAGGGATATTCGCCGCGAGGCATGGACGTCGATCGCAACGGCGTCGTGTGGGCCGCGCTGGCGAGCGGGCATATGGCGAGCTTCGACCGCCGCAAGTGCAAAGGACCTCTCAATGGACCTACGGCCACTGGCCAGCATTGCCCCGAAGGCTGGACGCTTTATCCCGAGCCGCTGCCGCAGATGAAAGGCGTGACCGACTCCGGCAGCGCGGAAGCGAGCTACTACACCTGGGTCGATCAATTCGACACGTTCGGTTTGGGAAGAAATGTGCCGATCAACACCGGAAATGCTTCCGAAGGCCTGTTGGCTCTGAAAGACGGAAAGTGGATCATCCTGCGCGTTCCTTATCCGCTGGGTTTCTATACCAAGTGGCTGGATGGCCGCATCGATGATCCAAAGGCCGGCTGGAAGGGCAAAGGACTGTGGGCCACAATCAGCACGCGGGCGCCGTTCCACATGGAAGGCGGGAAGGGGACCACAAGCAAAGTCCTGAAGTTTCAGTTGCGGCCGGATCCTTTGGCGCGGTGATGGACGGTAACAAGATTGACGGTGCTCCCAATGTTGTCAAATGTGAGATGGCTGTTGTGCGATGTGGAATGAACTTGGCGAACTGACCTACTGACCCAATCCATGGATCCTTCCATGGGTCACTTGGTCGTTTGGCCAACTACATTACACATCGCACAACAGCCATCTCACATTTGACATCCGACGGGCTCATCCAGGCTTTTTCGCCGTCCATAGACCGCGCCTACGATTTCAGCAGCCCCATCGGCTCACCGGGCGTGTAGTCCGGGAAAACATTATCGGTGGGGCGACCCATGTGACTGCGAACCAGTTCGCTGAGGACGGCGCGAAAATCCGTCGTGACCTCCAGATCGCGCCTCTCGAATAGCTGTTCCGGTTCAAGGCCCGGCCAGCGTCCAAAAATCTTGCCGCCGTTGACAGGACCGCCGAGAACGAACATCACGTTGCCGTGGCCGTGGTCCGTTCCGTTGTTGCCGCTCTCGGCCGCGGTGCGCCCGAATTCCGACATCGTGACCACGACGATATTCTCCATGCGATCGCCCATATCGCGCGCGAAAGCGGCCAGCGCATTGCCAAATTGCGACAAGACCTGCGGCAACTGGGCGTTCTCGTTGGCGTGATGATCCCATCCGCCGATTTCGGCGAATGCCGCCTCCAGTCCGGCGTCGGCTTTGATGAGCCGCGCGATCTGGCGGAGCGCATTTCCGAACTCGCCGGCGTACTGAGCGCCGGCGGCGGGCGCGTACGGCGTCTTGTTGATGGTCTCGACCAGTCGCATCGCCTCGAATGCGCCTTTGCCCTGCGCTCTCAGCGGGCCGTCCGTCGTCGACGCATACAAGCTTTCGAGGATCGAAGCGACGCCGGAGTCGCGCGCCTGAAACTGCTGAAGGTCGCCGATGGCAATCGCGTTGCGGTCGCCGCGCAGCGTGCGCGGCATGCGCGGGCCCACCGCGACGGCGCGCACGGGAGATGTTGCAGGCGTGGACGGCGGGAGCGCTCGATTAAGCCACCCGTCGGCCATCGTGCGGCCGGGCGTTCCCGATTCCATGTGGTCCTGCGCTTCGAAGTGCGAACGATTCCCGTCCGGAGATCCGGCCGCGTGGATAATTGCGAGCTGACCGCTATCCCAAAACGGCTTCAACTGCTGCAATGACGGATGCAATCCGAAGCGTCCATCGAGATCGATCGCTCCGTTCGCCGGGCCTGGCCTCGCCACAGCGATCGTCGGCCGGATGTCGTAATAGCGCTTCTCGAAAAACGGCGCGACGATGTTCAGTCCGTCGGCCGCGCCGCGCATGAAGATTGAAATCAGGATCTTGCGTTTTTCGCTTTCCGCTGCGGCCGCCCGGACCAGCCATGCAGGCGCCGCGCCCATTCCAGCCATTGCAATCGCAGACGATTTGATGAAGTAGCGCCGCGTCGACATGGTTACCTCCGCTGAAATTCAGGCGAACTCAGAACGAGCGTCACAAGCAACGATGGCGTGACCTCCCGTTCCTGAACGCCCTTATTGATCGAATCGATCATCGCCGGAGACGGCGTCACGCCAAGAAGGTCCGCCGCGACGTAGTCCGGCGTCTTGAAGTTGAACCGGCTCACGTCCGGCTTCACGCCTGGAATGCGGCCCGACGCGAAATCGGTCGCGAAGTTGATGCGTCCGAGAAGTCCTGCCGTACTGGCCCAACTCTCGCCCGTGTTGGGATAGCCCGTCGGCTCGGCCTTTCCGTACAACGGCTGGCCAAGATCGGCGATGCGCTGCGCCAACGCGAACGTATCGTCGGCGTCGGCGTTCAGCGCGCGCACCGAGCTGACGACCATTTCCAACGGCGATTTCAGCTTTGCCTGCCAGGCGCCTTCCGACAAGAACTCGACGGATGAGAACAGCGTCTGCAGCACGGCGCGAAGATCTCCGTCCGTTTTCGTGAACGTCGCCGCCATGCGGTCGATCAACGCCTGCGGCGGATTGTCCGCAACGAAACGCTGGGCGAGCTTCTTGGAGATGAACTTCGCCGTGGAAGGATGGCGCGCCAGGATGTCGATGACGTCGAGCCCGTCCTGCTCGCCGCGGCCCGGCGGAAGCGTGTGTCCCAGGACGATTTTCTCTTTTCTGTCGTGCCAGGCTGCGTTGAAGTCATACTCGGCGATCCGGTTCACGTCCGCCACAGTCCATCCCGTAAACGCGCGCGCGACAGCGATGACGTCGGCCTGCGTATAGCCGCCATCGACGCCAAGCGTGTGCAGCTCCATCAACTCACGGGCGTAGTTTTCATTGAGTCCGGGCCGCCGCGGCAGCGCTTGATTCAGTCCCAACAAAGGCAAAGGGAGATCGTCGCGGGGCGCTTGTGAATTGATATTGTCCAGGTAGACCAGCATCGCCGGATGGCGGGCCGTGGCAAGCAGCATGTCCTTGAAGCGGCCGAAAACGTACGGCCGGATCGCGTCGCGCTCGTAGCTGGTCAACAACAGGCGCGCCTGTCCCTTGCCGTTGTACACGTTGAAGTGATTCATCCAGAAATCGACAAGGACTTCCTTCAATTGGTGATTGGAGTAAATGGCGCGATAGAGCTTGTTTTCAATCAACTCGGAATGGACGAACTGCTGTGGCTGCGTCGCCGCCATCGCTTCGCGCCGCAATTGGGGCGCGCCGGAGAACGCCTGCGGCCCCAGAGCCCGCAGCGCCTGCTGGCGTTTTTGCGAGTCGAGAGAATTAAAGAGAGCCAGCTTCTCTTGGTCCGTTCCGGTTCGAGCGGTTCTCAGTTGCTCCGGAGTCAGCAGCTCGTTGATCGGAGGCATCAGCCGGCGCATCTCGGCCCGCAGCATTTCCTGCTCCGCCTGACGCGCCTTCTGCGCTTCCTGTTGCAGGTCCGGGAGTCCCTCGGTAGCTTGCGGAGGCAAGGACGTCAGCAACTGGCTGCGCACGTCGGGCGCCAGCGACATCCAGATTGCGCGCCGTTCCTCCGCCGTGCCGCCATTCAGCAGTTTGGCGACTTGCAATGGGGATAGCACGGAAGCAGGCGACAGCCGCTGCCGAGGCGCAATGATCGGCTGCGGATTGGGATATTTCTCGATGATCTGCCATGTTTGCAGATTGATACTCGCAAGCTGCTGAATCCGGGATTCCAGCGCCTGGCTTTCAGGAATCCTTTCGGGATGCAATTGCTGTTCGATCCACTTGTTCACGCCAAGACGGCGCACTTCCGCAGCGTCGCCTGGGCGAGCCCCGAATGTGAGCCGGCTGAGCACATGCAGGACTTGCTTGTCCGGCGTGAGCTTGACGTCAAAACGCTTTGCGGTCTGGCTGACGATGAGGCCCGGCGTCAGCAACACCACGGCGCATAGGGCGCACAACACCCGCTTCATGACGCATCTCCTCCTCTGGTCTTCTGATACTTATAACTCTGGAAGGGTTGGCAGGCTTAGTGAAAACGTGGGGCAGCCAGAACCCGGATGAGAATTGAAGATTGATCGATCAATTTTCAATTCTCATCTGGGCCTTTTTACGGCCGGGCCGGGGCGGCCTGCTCGGTGAGCACTTTCCCATCGGGCAGCGTAATCGACACAAAGAGGCCGCCGGGATCGCCGTTCCTCAACGGGCGGCCCGTCACTTTCACCCGATCGCCGGGCTTCACGGTGTTCGACTTCCAGCCTGCGCGAACCAGGAAGGCGGGAGAGGTCATTTCGAAATTCCAGACGTCGGCGCCGCCCTTGTCATTGGGAACCTCGAGCTCCATCCAGGCGTGGGGATTGGCCCACCTGAATTCTTTGACCACGCCCTCGACGGTGACGGTTTTGGATCGATCGATTCCGGCCGCCGAGTGGTGCGCATGGACGGGGACCGCAAGACTCAACGCGATTGCCAACGATCCGATCAGCAAGCCTTTCATGTTTGAAGCCTCCTCATATCGGAGAAATTTGGGGACAGAGACGAATTTCCTGGCGCGGGGAACTGGACCGTCGGAACAATTGCATGCGCGCCAGGAAATTCGTCTCTGTCCCCAAATTTCTTTAGCGGACGTTATCCTTCGACTGGACGCTGGGCATGTGTTCATTGAGATCGGGCAAGCACGATACTTCGGCGATGTCGCGGTCGTCGACCCGCCTCCACCGTTTCGTCCATTTCCATTCCCCTTCCCAACTTTTCGGATCCGTCAGCGTGTACTCGATCTGGAGAGCATTGCCCTCGTCGATCATGCGAATCCTTTCAATGATGCGCAGTGCATCGCTGGCGGGAATCCCGCTATCGACCCAGTGATGGTGGCCGACAAAATGCCGCGTATCGATGACGAGTGCGTCGCCTTCCCACCGCCCGATCGATTCACCGTTGAAGCTGCGCACGACAACATCGGGATCCGTGTGCGTACGTCCGTCCAGATAGATGATGCGCAGGCTGTTCATGAACTCGCTGATCATGTAGATCGCCGTGGGCAGTTGAATCATGGCGATCGGCCAGACGCGGGTCATGATCTGCGGCATGCCTATGGGCCAGCACAGGCCGACGTCGTTGCGATAGACCTTTCCTTCTTTTTCGGCTTTTCGCGCGGCGTCGTAGTGGACCTGCGCCTCCGGCGTCAGCTTGAAGCCGGGCGGCGGCGAGAATCTGAAACTATTGTCGGCGCCGCCTCCGTGGAGCCACATGCCGGTGAGGTCGAACGGCGGCTTGGGACGCGGCTTCGCCAGGTTAGCCGGCGCCAGGGCGCCCGGCGCGCCGGGTGGTTGAAACTGAGCCGATAAACTCGAGGCGGCAATAAGGTTCCACGCAATGACCGCCGCTAAGCTTCGGCCCGTCCATGATCTGCCCATCCGCGATCCGCCCATCCGCACCTCCAGTGATTCGTCTTCTACTATTGGCTGCGCACCCTCAATCGCACGACGCCGTTCTCGTCCACGTATTCACGGTTGTTGTCGCAGACGAATTCGACCATTTCGTAATTCTGCAACCGGCGGTACGCGAGCGTGTACGTGAGGGGTTTTTCGAGTACGACAGGGTCCTCGATCGTAATCTGATCATGCAGAATGTCGGGCGCGACGAGACGGATTCTTTCCGTGATGCGCATCTGATCGCTGTGCGGCATCCGCTGATATTGGACGGACTCTTTGATGCCGATCGTGTCGACGACCAGCGTGTCGCCCTCCCACCGTCCCACAGACCTGCCATAGTAGCCCGGCGCGACCTCGCCGATCTTGAGCTGTGGCTTGTCCAGGTAGATCCGTCGCACCTCGCTGAACGCTTCGGCAATGATCGTGACCTGCTTTGGCGTCTGAATGATCTCGATGGGGTAAGACGCGACGGACATCATGGATGGAACGCCGTACGGAAGACACTGCGAACTTGCCGTCGCCAGCGGCTCGCCGCGGTTGGCGCTTTCCTGTTCCGCGGCGCGGCGCGCCTCATACTTCTTGGCATATTCGGGTTTCAACACGATCGGGCTTGCGGGAGGGGGCGCCAGCTTTGGATCTCCGCCGCGGCCGCCGCGGTAGGGGCCCCAAACGCCGCTCAGGTCCGGAGGGTTCGTCGATTGCGCCTGCAGCATCGTGCAGCCGATGAAGAGCGCCAACCCCCACCAAGCAAGGCGATGCATATGCCCCTCTACTTTTGATGTCATGACGATCTCCCGAATGACTGCGCTTAAGTTATGGACTATTTCGCCGGGCTTGGGGCGCCGCGGCCGGGACCGTTTCCAAGTACGCGTCCGTCCGGCAGCGTGGCGTCGAGAAGCAACCCGCCCTGCTCGCCGCTCCTCAGCGGATTGATGCGCACCGTCACCTTATCGCCTTTCTTCAGGTCGTTGAACTTCCAACCGCTCTGCATCAGGATGCTGGGGCTGCCCAACTCGACGCTCCAGTGCTGCATCTTGCCCTTTCCATCCGGAACATCGATTTCGATGTAGGCGTGTGGATTGGTCCATTCAAACGCCGTAACCGCGCCCGTCAGCGTCAGGGACTTGGTCTGATCGAACATGGCGAAAGAATGATGCGCCGCTGCGGCGATCGGTCCCAACAGCGCCTGCGCGGCGAAAATCGTCAGACAGTACACGGCGCTCCTGGCTATAAGCATCACGGTTCCCTTCCGCTGAAGTGGATGGAATCATAGTTGGCCCACGCCGGCTCGTCAAGCTGCGCGGGCGTTGAGCCTCCAAGCCGCTTGCGGCTGTTAGCGTCGGCTATCGATTATAGGGGCCGGCGTTTGACGCCTCGAGCGGCACGAATCGCCGCATCTTGCCCGTGTGCTGCCGTTCGAGGCGATCCACCGTACAGAACGTTACCATCGGTTCCCTGACGCCGAGCCGCTGCAATTCACCGGAGAGCGCGCGTTCGATGGTCTTTGCGTCGGCGGCCGAGCCGACGGCAAGAACGTCGGCGCCGTTCAACGTTTGTCGAATTTGGTACTCCACAATCCCACGCTCCCGGCACAGGACCGACCGAAAGACATGAGGGTGAACGAGCACGCCGCCTTCATAGGAGAACACGTCGTCCGCGCGCCCCTCCACATCTGCGATCAGGCGATGCGCCGAGCCGCAGGGGCACGGGCGGTCGAGCAGTTCGACTTGATCGGACATCTCGAACCGGATGAGGGGCAGCGTGGGATTGGAGATCGCCGTGAGATAAATCTTGTCGGACCGGACGCCAACGCCGACGCTCCGGCCTTCGCGGTTGACGGGCTCCATGATCACCAGGTCGTCGCACAGGTGCATTCCCGCGCTTCGCCAGCACCCGATTGCGACCGGTCCCGCCTCGGATGTCCCGTATGCGTTCGCGACCGGCGCGTGGAAGACCTCTTCGACCGCCTGACGCGTCTCCGGAAACAGCGGTTCGCTCGTTGAGATGATCCGGCGCGGCGTGATCCGCAGTCGACCCGCACGCGCCTCTCGCACGAAGATCCCCAGCGCGGACGCATAAGCAATCACGGTCGCAGGCTGGAATTCGTTGAGCCCGTCGACGATCTGCTCCAGCGGCAGGCTGATCGGAAAGCTGGCGACATGGATCGCGGGGTTGGAGAATGTTTCGGCCATCGCGCTGGTCATATGCGTGGCATGGCGCGCCGCGACCATTGCGACGGTGTTCGGGGTTGAAGCCGTCCCTGGCGTCGCCGCACGATCCCACACGGTTGTGCGCAGAAATCCTGCGTACGCGACGGCCCAAGACTCCCAGCCATAAACGTAGACTCCACGCCGGCCCGTCGAGCCGCCCGACGTGATCGCGTGGAACTCGTCGAGGAGGTAGGCGTCGGACGTGAGTCCCGCAAGGTGGCGTTCGACATTCTCGAGGGTGAGACGCCGATCCGTGACGATGTCGTCCCAGTTCGCCATCAGGTCGTCCTTCGTCATTGGCGGCACGCGCTCGAGATCGGCTTCCTCGAACCGGGCGGGATCAACGCCGGCCAATCGCTTGCGGTGCCATGGCGAGCTTGAAAGCGCGACGGACAGGAGATCGCGAAGGCGGTCTCTGCGTTCGAGGCGCAGTTGTTCTGCAGACCAGCGGAGTCGCTCAACGTGCGACGCCATGAGGCGCCGGAAAAGCGCCGCGTGCTGCTGTCTCAACGCTTCGTAGTTTTGCATCTTCGACGCCCCCGAAAGATCGCAGGAGAATAGTCCGAATCGGACGGTATGAAACATATGGTATTGTTAGAACCGATGTCAAGGCGAAATCCGACGAGAAATCTGACGCCCGTCTCATACGTGGTTCTGGGTCTCATCGCCCGCGATGGACCCTCGACGCCGTACGATGTGAAAATGGCGGTCGCGCGCGGCATCGCCCACTTCTGGCCTTTTCCCCACAGCCAGATCTACTCCGAGACCCAATATCTCGCCGACCTCGGACTGCTCGCGCAGGAGCGGGAGCACAGCGGACGCCGCCGCCGCACGTATCGACTGACCGTCGCCGGCCGGCAGGCGCTGCAGTCCTGGCTGCGCGAGCCGACTTCGGAGACGTTTCAGATTCGCAGTTATGCGTTCCTGAAGTTGTACTTCGGGTATTTCGGCCGCGCTGAATACGTCGCCAATCTCGCCGCTGCACAGACCGCATCGCTCGAAGCCCAAGTTCGAGACATCGACGGGATGGTCGGCCGGCTCAGCGCTCGCGCGGACCGCAAGTGGCAATTGGCTCTTGCCGAAATCTTTTCCGATCTCTCGCGGGCGGCGCTTGATGCATGGAAACGCACGGCGGCCAGAGCCGCGCAGGAAACTCGATCATTGACAGCCGGTCGTGCGGCTCCAGACCCGCAGGCGTCTTCTGCGGCAAGCAAGCGAAAGGGCAGGCGACGAAAAGCAGGTTGACAACGATCTCACATCACGCGGTCGTGTCCCCAGGTCCAGCGTCCGCTCAGATCGAACTCTTTGACGCCGGTCGGAGTGGCGTTCGGATTGTGAAGGTTTTGAGGCGTGAAGATCACTCCCAGCTCTCGCAGAAGTTCTTCGAGAGCCTTGGAACCGTAGGTGAGGCCGGGGAATTCGACTCCGTCTCCATTGACGTCCAGCACCACTGTCTTTTCCCGTGAGATGACCAGCTTTCTGAGGCTGCGCAGGTTCGCCGCCGTTGTTCTGAAGTATTGGATCAACTCGCGAACGTCGTCCAGAGAGCCTGTGTAGATGAACATCGAAGGGGGAGTGTACTGAATGGACTCGGGCGGCGCCAAGTGGGGACGCTGATTCGCCGCTGCGCCGTCATAAACGACGCGTTCGTTCACATTCACGCCGCCTGGAGGGGCTGACGAGACCTGGGCAGCCGCTTCGGGGAACGCGAGGGTGCAGGCGGCCAGCAGCATACGGGAGGCGAAGACGAGAAAACGCGTTCGAAGCAACGATCGGAGTCGGATCATCGTGGGAAATTTCGAATTGGGAATTGCGAATTGAAGGAGATTGTTTCTTTCAATTCGCAATTCGCAATTCGCAGTTCGCAATTTGAATTTCTATCTTACTGCTGCGGCGGTTCGTTCGGAGCGCCGGTGCCGACGGAGCCGATAAAGAGTTTTCGGCCGTCGGGGTAGGTGATGCTGCTGCCGTTGGCGCGGTTGGCCCCGTCTTTGGCCTGATAGCCTTCGACGACGATGACCGTGCCGACCGGCAGGGAATCTCTATTGAATCCGCGCCGCAGCATGGCGTTTGGCGCTGCGGCTTCGATCATCCAGCTTGTGACTTTCCCGTCGGGACCTTTCACGTCAATGTGAATCCAGGCGTGCGGATTGATCCAGTCCATTTTCGTGACCACGCCGGTCATCTTGACGGGCTTGTTCGCGTCGAATTCCGCCGCGAACGCGTGGTGCGCCGAGGCCGGCGGTGCGCTCAGCAAGACGGCGCCTCCCGCGACAGCCGCGGCGAATGCAATCCATCTCAGGTGCATACGACTCCTCCTCAGATTCGAATTCGCGCTCACTGTTGACCCTTCTTTGCGGCCTCTTCGGCGGCCTTCTCTTGGGCGCGCGCAGCGCTCAATTGGTTCATCATTCCATGATTGCCTTCGTGGCACGCATACTCAAAGTTCTTATAGCCCGGGACCTGCCGGATCGGGAAGGCGATCTTGAAGGGCCGCGTGAATGTTTTAGGATCATCGACATCCAATTCGTAATAAAGCTCATCGGGCGCCGTCCGCGTAAAGCGCTCCACGAGGCGCAAGGCGTCGCTGGTTGGCGGGCCGCCGCCGTTGGGGCCGATGCCCGTCTTGTTATGGAGAAAATTCGTTGTTTCAACGACGAGCGTATTGCCTTCCCATCGGCCGCGCGAGTCGCCCATGTAGCTCCGGATGTTCGATCCGACATGCGGACGGCCGTCGAGCGGAATGATGCGGGCTTCGTGGACCATCTCATTCATGATCGCAACGTAGCCGGGGCCCTGCACGATCTCGGTTCCGTTGCCGTAAATGACGGGCAGCATGGAGCCGGCCACGCCGCGCGTAATACAACGGATGTAGTAGCTATAACCTTCCCATGAGTCGGCGGGCCGCGACGTCCCGGCGCCCTGAATATTGGCTCGCGCCCACGCATCCCGTTCGCGTCCGTCTGGAGTCAGTGCGGGCATTCTCCCATCCGCCGGGTCGACGATCAGAGACGTTTGCCGCGGCGCTCGCCTGGCTCTCTCGCCCCAGTGTCCCGGAGGTCCTGTGCCGACGCGGGCGTCGGGGTTCGCGAATTCCTGAAGATCGTTCTTCGCCTGGTTCTGAATCTGGGCGTTCCGCTGCGCCATTTCTTCTTCGGTGAAAAAGAGCCGGTCGCCGAACTGCGGCTGTCGCTGGAGGCCGACGTTAATGTAATCGTCGCTCGTGAATATTCCCTGTATGTCGGGATCGCCCCACGGCGTCTTCGGCGGCGTGTACGGCTTGGCCCCCGGCGCGGATCCGGCTGCCTGTTGCGCTTGCGCCGCGGGCGCCAGCCATGCGGCGGCAAGGATGACGGCGATTACGGCGGCCGTCAGCACAACGCATGAGCCGAGAATTCGATGTCTCATCTGAAATCTCCTTTGAAGTCTACTTGGACGTCTGCTTGCGCAGATGTCCATAGATCAACTCTTCGGTGAATTCCACGCACTTGAACTCCAACAATTGCGCATTCTTGTCCAAGCGCCGGTACAAGGGCAAACTGATTTTCCACGGACGCGTGAATACCTTCGGGTCTTCGATCGTCGCTTCATAATCGATCACGTCCGGATTGCGAAATGTGTAGCGCTCGACCACATGCAACGCTTCGCTGTGAAAATTGCCCGCGCGGTCGAACCATGTCTGATCGTTGAATCCGGTGACGTCGACGACCAGCGTATCGCCCTCCCATCGGCCGACCGACCAGCCCATCCAGGTATCGACCTGCGACTTCTCCTTGCTGTCCACGTAGATGACGCGATTGGCCGTCGCATATTCGTACGCCATTGCAATGTTTTTCTGCGACTGAACGATCTGGAACGGATAAGGCATGTACGTCGCCCGGGGGATTCCAGGCATGTAGCATTTGATCTCAGGATCGAGCTCCCACCTTTTCGCGAAATTCTCCTTCTTCTTTTGCAGAGCCCATGGCTGGTAGGGAATCACGCCGCCCTCCACAACGCTCTGTCCCGGCGGTATCGCGCCTACTGCGCCAAGCTGAAAGAATCGTCCCGGAGCGGCCGCATGATCTTCGAGGTCCCAATGGGCAGTCCCCAGCGCCTGCCAGAGTCCCGTGAAATTCGGCTTGCCGTCCGGCATCCTGGGTATGCTCGCGGTCCCGGCCTGTCCGCGCTGGCCCTGGCCTCGCGCCTGTCCCATGAAGGTTCCGGCGCCGCCCAGTGAGAAGACGGCGAACGCCAAAACTAAAAGTGCGATTCGAAGCATCATGAAAAGCTGCCTCCCCGTGGCGTCATTAGCGGCTAACTGGTTGGCCATAAATCTAGGACGCAACGGTTTTGCAGTCAACAGGTTCGATTAATGGAGCGGCTTCAATTCCGGCGCGACGCCCTCCGGCAAGGGGTAGCGGTCGACATTCAACAGCATCGCGACGAACTGGTAGTAGCCCATGGCGCCGATGAGATCCACAACGCCGCGCTCGCCGAATCGCGAGACGGCCGCCTTAAAAGCGGCGTCGCTCACCTGTTTAGTCTTGAGCAGTTCGTCGCAGAAGTTGTACACGGCTTCCTCGTCCGGCTGCATCGCCGCGGGACGTTTACCTTCAGCGATCGCGTCCACGACCGCCGGCGCCAGCCCCGCCTGAAGAGCGGCGCGCTTGTGGGCGTACCATTCAAAGTGCGACGTCCAGGCGCGAGCGGTCATGATGATGGCCAATTCGTTGAGTTTTGCCGGCAGCGAAGACCGGAACCGAATGTAAGCGCCCAGGCGCTGCGTCAGATCTCCCATTTCCGGACTGCGCAGCAGGACGTTGAACGGGCCTCCAGCAGACCGGCGCTCTCCGGTCAGCACATTGTCGATCATTGTTTTCTGTTCCGGGGTCATCTCCGAGTAGGCGAGAGGCCGGAACCGGTCGCCGGTCAGTTGGACCTCTGAAGCAGTTTGGCCGAACGCCGCGCCGGCGCCCGCGGCAAGGTAGAGAGCCAGTGAAGATGCGGCCAACATCGGAATCTTGAAACGAGGTCCCGTGCTCATTTTCGTCCTCCGTTCCCGGTGATTGCGGACATCAACAACATCGGCAGTGGTTTCAGTTGGCGGCGTATCGGGTCGAGAATCAATCCCAACGCTTCCAACGTGGTCGCCCCCAGAAGAAGTATTCCTTTATCGCCTATCGCCAAAAATCACGGGCGCCGCGCGTACTTTTCCCTGGAATTCGAACAGCGCGTTCCCGACGGATTTCCTGAAAGTCTCGCCGTTGGCTAACGTGAATTCCTCTTCAGACGTAGGCTCAATGCCAAGCTTTCGCAATTCATCATCCGGCAATACCGTGTATACGGCCCCCGAATCAAGCAGAAAGTCATACCGCCTGGAGCGCCTGGGATTTGCCATATTGGCCACTTTCACTTTGATGAATGTGAGCGCCATCCGCCGTCAATATACATTCTCGCTTGGGGCGAGCGAAATTTTACTTGGGAACGGACGGTGTCATGCCAGACGTGTGATGCGGACTGAAGTGTATCGCTTGGAAAGGGTTCGGTCGAAAGTAACGAATTCGGCGCCCGCCGCCTGAGCGAACGCGGCCAAGTAATCGTCCGTCCACAGCAAATGACTCTTATCATCGCGTTTTGAGAAGGCGGTCCACAGCGGTTCGAGGCCCTGCGGTTCGGCCACAAGCCGTATGCGAGGATCGCCGATGAGTCGGTCGTAGACTTCCCAAGCCTGGCGTCGCGATAGAGCGTCATCTTGTGTGATTGCAGGGTTCGTTAGCAGACGCAGCAAGGCCATTTGCGACACGCGGCAGAATGCCAGTTCATCCTCTTCGGCGTCCAACCAGCGCTTCGCAGCGCCATGCTTGGAGTGACGAGCCCACGCGGCAGCCAGCCACACATTCACATCCGGTATTTTCATTTCTTTCGCCGCCGTTTCGACGGGCGGAGCGCTAGCGCATCGGCGTCGGCCAGTGCGCGTGCGATATGCTCGCCGGTTACATCAACAGCCTTTCGCTTTGGATTCCCGAAGAGCGGCAGGCGGACCCGGATTCCCGTTTCCCGAGAATGCCGCGACCTCCCCAACTCGGACGTCACCGCGCGAGTCAAGAACGTCTTCAGAGACTCGCCTTGCGCCGCCGCGCGGGCTTTGGCTTCCCTCATCAACTCCGGAGGAAGTTCGACAGTTGTGCGCATAAAAGCATAAAACCATACAGCCCCGGCGCCGTCAAGGTCGCAAAGCACGGCGGCAGGTCGCCAAGGCGGGGCAGTTAACTTTGGGGGGATGTACGGCTGCAGCTTGGACATTTGACGCGATGTTGGGCCGAGGAGATTTCCCCTCCTTATCCAAGCTTATCCAAGGAGGGGAGATGTCCGTCCCGGCGGGTGACTGACGCTTTAGCGTGCGATTATCCCTAAGAAGATTAAAGCTTGCCGGTCGTGCGCCATCCGGCGGCGTACGTCTCGCGAACGACCTTAGAGTATGGAACCGGGCTGACGATCGCGCGAATCTCCGCTTGCTTGTGGCGTTCGACGGTGGTCTTTTGCGAACCGCCGCCTTCCTCACCCCAAACCAGAGTGAGTTCCGCGCCGGTCTCGATGTCGGGATCCACCACGCCGAGCGACAACATGGACCGTTCGTTATAGCTATAGCCTGCAAACATCGAAAGCCCGACCGTCTTGCCGCCCTTGCCGACAATCTTGTCGTAGGAGGCCGAGGTGTAATTCGACAGCGGCAGGTCGATGTACTTGTAAACGGGGCCTTCGTCGAACAACGAAGCCATGACCTTTATGACGTCTTCCTTGTTCCAGGCGAAGGTGACCTTCTTGCGGTGGGGCTGCTTGGACAGGCGTTCGAGGGCTTCCTTGCCGATGAAGTCGTGATCGAATTTTACGAATGACCCATAGCCCAGCGCGTACGGCGTCATGTAGTAATCCTCGATGTTGTTCGAATAGAAACTCCCGCCGACGGAGCCTGTGGCTTCGTAACTCGTCGCCGGGAGCCACTCGCGGTAGGGCTTCATCTTCTCGCCCGTATAGACGGCCGGCAGAGGAGACGGAATCCATCCGGATTCCAGAGTATTGGTTGCGTATGCGCGACTGCCAACCTGGACCAGTCCGAAGTCTTTGCCGGCTTCCACGATCGCGGCGCGAATCTCTTCGCGTTCTTCGTAGGGTCCCCAGATTTCCAGACCGGGCGCTCCGGCCATGCCGTGCCGCAGAGCGCGGACCTTGCGGCCCTTAATGTTGATGTATCCCATATTGAAGAACTTGATCTCGGGAATGGGCGCGCCGTTCAGCTTGTCCAGGATGTGATTGGCATTGGGTCCCTGAACCTGAAAACGATAGACCGTGCGGATAACGGCCTTGCCGCCGGGATTTCCTGGGGAACGCTCATCGCGCGTGGCCTTCACGTTGTATCCGCCGGTGGCTGCGTGAAATTCGATCCAGTTGGCCGCCGGAGCGCGTCCCACGTAAACGAGTTCGTTTTGCGCCAGGTGGAACAAGATCCCATCGCCGATCACGTATCCGTCGTAGTTGCACGGAGCGAAATGCTTCGCGCGATCCACGGGAAATTTTGCGAAGGGGTTGAACGCCAGACGGGAAAGCAGCTTGAGGGCGTCGGGCCCTTCAACATACAGGTTCACCATGTGATGGGACTGGTCGAACAGCACTGCAGTTTCACGCCAGGCGCGCTGCTCATCGCGCCAGTTCGAGTATTCGGCGGGAACAACGGGGTACACATAGGCTCCGATCTTTGAATTACGGAGCATGTCCACCACGTTCCCGGAGCGCTGTATCAAGCTCTCCAAGTTTTCTTTACTCATATCGCCGGTCAGTGACCTCACTTAATAGAATGCTGGGTCGTGGACGCCTGCCAGGATGCTCGGCAGGCCCTCACTCCAGCGCAGCAGGATAGCACAAGGAGAACGGAATTCTTTGGGTTGGAAATTCTCGGTAGTGGGATTCGTTGCGGCTGTGCGAAAGACTCCCTCCTAGATTAGAGCAACAACATTACTTGACGAATCAGGAGCCAGGGGGAATTTCGAAATTGGACGAATCCTGCATCTCAAATCCGAAATCCGAAATTTGAGATTGGACCGTCCAATTTGCGATTTCGGATTTCGGATTTGAGATGCAGGATTCGTCCAATTTCGAAATTCCCCGCCGCATTCGGGCGATGATTCGTCAAGTATGTTATTGCCCTAATCTCGGAGGGCAATTCACACAGACCAAATTCTCGGGTAGTGGGCCAATCTGCGTAATCTGCGGCCTAAGTCCTCGTTTGGCCTTCTATCGTTCCTCCTCCCAGATCGTCACAAAGCGGTCTGCTTCAATCGGGCCTCGTTCTTCCGTGTTTCCGTTGGGCCAACGTATTCGGACGCGATCGATTCGCGTGCGATCTCCAAGGCCGAAGTGAATCCGCATGTCGTCGTGGGACAGATAACTGCCGCCGCTGCGGACTTCAGAGACTTGCTTGCGTCCGCCCGCTTCAATCTCGATGCGGGCGCCGACCGCGCTGCGGTTGCTCCGAGAGCCTTCCAATCGAAAGGCGATCCAGTGATTGCGGGCCCCGCCATCGTTCCTGTACAGGCTGGGACGATCGTTGAGATTGATGACGAGAACGTCGATATCGCCGTCATTATCGTAGTCGCCGAATGCAGCCCCGCGAGAAGACTTTCCCGTCACGACGTCGCCGCCCAAGTCGCGCGCGACGTCTTCGAACTTTCCTCCTCCGAGGTTGCGATAGATTTCCTTCCGTTGAAGGTAGCGCTGGCCGACGTTCAGGCCGTCGACTTCTGGATACACGTGCCCATTGGCCACGAAGATGTCGGGAAGACCGTCATTATCGAAGTCGGCCATCCCCGCGCCCCAACCTAGATGCGGCAGCGAGACCTCGCCTAGGCCGGCCGCCAGCGTCGCATCGATGAAAAACATGTTGCCCAGATTCCGGTACAACGTGTTCGTATCGCGGGCGAAGTTCGTGACAAAAATATCGAAATAGCCATTGCCGTCGTAGTCCGCAACGGCGACGCCCATTCCGGACTGCGCGCGTCCGGCTTCATTGAGCGCGGTCCCGGAAACGAGGCCGATCTCGGAGAACGCGCCGTTTCGTTTGTTGTGAAACAGAAAGTTCGGCTGGGAATCGTTGGCTACGTAGATGTCCGGCCAGCCGTCGTTGTCGAAGTCGCTGAACGTGACGCCAAAGCCGTAGTAGTTGGGATCGCGGACGCCCGCTTTTGCAGTCACATCGCTAAACGAGCCGTTCCCATTGTTGTGGTACAAGACATCCGGCTCGCCCTTCAATCCCACCGGCCCGCAAAATACGTCGGCGCCCATATACCGACAGAGTTCATTCGCGCCCCGGCGGGGGACCTTTTCATCGAAGGTCAGATAATTGGCGACGTAAAGGTCCACATAGCCGTCGCGATCGTAGTCTCCAAATGCGCAGTTTGCGCCCCAGCGGGCGTCCCCGACTCCGGCCTTCGCAGTGACATCGGAGAACGTGCCGTCGCCATTGTTGCGGAACAACACGTTGGGGCCTAGCGCCGTAACGTAGAAATCGATGTTGCCGTCGTTGTCGTAGTCCGCCGCGCAGACGCCCATTCCCCACCCGTTCTTGAGAAGTCGCGCCTGCTTTGTGACGTCGACGAACCGCCCGCCGTCATTTCGATAGAGCGCGAGGATTGGATCGCCGCCCCTCTTGTAGCGATCGATCGTGGAGCCATTGACGATAAGCACATCGATATCGGAGTCGTTGTCGTAGTCCAGAAAAGCGCCGCCGTTCCCGTTGGCCTCCACGATGTAGTCCTTGGAGGCGCCGCCGCAGATGTTCATCAATGTGATTCCCAGTTGGCCGGCGACGTCGACGAAGTTGGGGAATCCGCTTGCCGCTGGAAAAACGGAAACGGCAGCGCCCATCACAGCGACGATGAATAGAGCCTTCATAGGCCGCATACGGCGCGAACAATCGCGGCGTCGCTTCGACGGCGTTCTTCCGATGCGTACGGGTCGGGTTCGCGATAGCCGGGCCGGGACCTCAGCTCGGCGGCCCTTCGAAGAGAAGCTTGGGCGCGATCCGGCTGATTGGTCTTCGAATACACGTCACCGGCGTGCGCATGGAAGCGGGCGTCTTCGTCGTCGAGCACGAGCGCACGCTCGATCATTTCAAGGGCTTCCGCGTGTTTTCCAATCCGAAAATACGCTGTGCTCAGGTTGAAGTAAGTTTCCGGGTTGAGAGGATTCGCGATCAGGGACTGTCTCAGGAAATTCAATGCATGCGGGGCGTCTCCGCGGCTCAAGAGCACGATGCCCATGATGTGCATCGCGGCGCCGTAGCGCGGCGCCAGTTCGAGCGTCTCTTTCAGCAGCTCCTCCGCCCGGTCGTACTGGCCCGCCCGCGCGCGCTCCACTGCGGCTTCCAGCGCACGGTTCGTCTTCAGCACCCGATCCTGCAGCCGGCTGTATTCCCCGAGCTCCCGCCGTCCTTCCTCCTCACGGCCAAGCGCCAGAAGGAGTTGTCCGAGAATGTACCGGGAATCCTGGTCGGATGGATCCGCGTCGAGGCCTTTCTTCAAACTCGCGATAGCGGAATCCCAATCGCCTAGCATGCGATAGGCGCGGCCGAGAGCTGCATGTGCTCCGGCAAGAGCGGGATCAAGCTCCAATGCTCGACGCAGTTGGACCACTGCGTTTTGAGCATCGTTCCGATCGAGGTGCAATCGACCTAGAGCCAAGCGAGCCTGTGCGTCGTTCGGCTCGATCCGAATAGCATTCTCGTAGGCGTCAAGCGCCTTTTCGGGGGCCAACATCTCTACTTCGATGTCGCCGATGTTTCGCCAGGCGGCGGCTTCCTCTCGTCCGGCGCCGGCCTCTAAGCCGCGCCGGAATGCGGCGCGAGCTTCCGGCCGGCAGCCTTCGTGGCGGCGGAGCATTCCGAGCTGAACGAAGTAGAGGCCGTCTCCGAGTTTGGCTTGACGCGCGTGTTCCAAATGGCGGTAGGCAACATCACGCCTGCCCATTCTCGAATAAACGATGGCCAGATTCAGATGCGCCGCCGCTGACGCCGGATCATCGTGGACGATTTCTTTAAGGAGACGCATCCCTTCAACAAACTTTCCCTTGTTCAAATCGGATACAGCAGTGGACAGCCGCATATCGGGTTGTGGGATCTGAGCCAAAGTCAGCAATCCCATCAAGACTATTCGACCGCCCCCTTTTCGATTCACGGATTTCAAATACACCTGAGGATCGGACGAAACAAGAACAATCCAATTGACAATACGTTTCATTGAGTGATTTGATGGGCCAAATTTACGGCTGAAAACACCGGGTAGCTCAACACGGATCAGAGGACCTTGTGAGGGGGAACCATGAGAATATTGCGTGTTGCGGCGCCGTTAGTGGCGTCGCTTCTTGTACTGTCCACGCCGCTCTTCAGTCAATCCAGCAACGGAACAATCAGTGGAACGGTCGCAGACGCCAGCGGGGCGCTCGTGCCCGGCGTCACAGTAACGGCGACGAACAACGCGACAGGCGTTGTATCAACTGTGTTGAGCAACGAAGCGGGCGTTTACAACTTTGCGAGCCTCTTGCCTGGAACCTATAGGGTCAGCGCGACGCTTTCAGGGTTCCGGACGCAGACGTTCAACGACGTACAGCTTGGCAACGCCGGACAACTTCGGCTGAACTTTACGCTTCAGGTGGCCGCGGCCGCGGAAACGGTTGAAGTCACCGTCGAAGCGGCGAACCTGATCACGGCGTCCTCCTCGTCCGTGGGCGGAGTGTTGCCCGAACGACAGATCCAGGATTTGCCGCTGGTGAGCAACAACGTGCTGGACCTTGCCGGCGTCATGGGCGGGACTTTTCTCACGAATGACAAGGTTTTCGGGGCGGAGCAAACAACCTTCGCTGGAGTCAGCGCCCGCGATGTGAACATCCAGCGCGACGGCATCAGCGTGAACAACCAGCGATGGCCGAACGGTCTGGAAACGCCGACCAAAATGAACCCGGAGCTGGTCGGCGAAATTCGCCTGGTGCTCGCGCCGGTGGACGCGGAAATGGGCCGCGGCAACGGGCAGATTCAGATCCTGACGCGATCGGGGACGAATGACTATCGCGGCTCGGCCGTGTGGAACGTCCAGAACTCCGCATTGGACGCCAACACGTGGTTGAACAACTCGCGCGGCATCACGCCGAACTGGAGAAATTTTCACGAATACAACGTCGCCGTCGGCGGTCCGATCAAGAGAAACAAGACGTTTTTCTACGCACTGTGGGAGCAGGCGATCGCCAACTCCCGCGCGGAGGTGTTTCCCACCGTGCTGACGGATTGCGCTCGCCGCGGCATCTTCCGCTACTTCGACAATTTCGTTAATGGGAATGCCAGACAGCTCCCCGTGGTGGTCGGCGGTGTAAACCAGGTCGCGACAGTAAACTTTGATGGCACTCCGAAGTCGCCGGATGGCAGCCCGGTCCGATACCTGAGCGTGTTTGGCCCTTTGGCCGCTGATCCCACGATGCCGGATTGCTCGGACGCCCAAATCAACCCTTCCACGCTGGTTCCAAACGGCGCTGCGAACAGTTGGGATCCGCACCGGCGGCAACTGGACAGGACCGGATTCATTGCTGCCACGTTGGCGGCCATGCCGCAGGCAAACTCGTTCGACAATCCGGGCAACGTTACCATGAATGTTCCCGATGGTCTGAATACTGCCACGCATCGATGGGTGCGCAGAAATAGCGGCGCCGACAACCTGTTCGGCGCCGGTGGGGACCTTAACAACAATCGCCGCCAGATCAACATCAAAATCGATCACAACTTTAATGAACGGCACAAGCTGAACGCGTCGTACAGCTACGAGAGAGTCAGGGCCGATGACGCCGCGCTGCCCCAATGGCCCACTACGTATTTTGGCAAGGACTTTCGGAACCCGCAGGTTTTGGGAGTCAATTTCACGTCCATATTGAGCAACTCGTTGGTCAACGAAGCCCGATTCGGAATGTCGCGGACCGGCGCGAATACTGTTGGAGCGCCGGAACGAGACGATATTGGCGAAGAAGTTCGGTCGACGCTTCTTCAGGTTAACGGAGGCCCAGTTCTAGTGAACATGGGTTTCCAGACCCTGACGTCAATCGGACATGGCATCGTTCAAGGAATCCTCTATGGCAGCCGCGAGGTCAGTCCGAGATGGGTCTACGCGGACACGGTCAGTTGGACGCGAGGCCGGCATTCGTTCAAATTTGGCGGGGAATATCGGCTGTCGAGTACGAAATCCACGCTCCAAGGCAGTGTGCAGGGTGGGCCGAATCGTCCTAGAGCTACCGTCGGCAACGCCTCCCTGGCTGCAGTAACAGGCATCGCGAGGAGTGGATTGGCAGGCACAGCCGGCACGGGGAATCGGCAGGTTGCCGAAAATATTCTTACGTTCCTGTCAGGCTCGCTCAGCAGTGTCGCCCAAGCCCGTTTCATCAACCGAGTGGAGCCGGCATGGAACGACTACCCGAATGAATTCGCCAAGATTCGTGATATCGCCCAAAACGAATTCGGCTTTTTCTTCAAGGACGACTGGAAGGCGACTCGCAACCTGACGCTGAACCTTGGAGCACGCTGGGATTACTACGGAGTTCCTTATGAAAGGAACGGGTTGACCGCCGCTTTAAACGGTGGAGGATACGCTCTATTCGGATTATCCGGCCGAAGCTTCGAAGACTGGATGAGGCCTGGAGTGCGCGGCGACCTGATGGAGATCATCTATGTGGGGCCCAACTCACCAAATCCAGATCAGCGAATCCACAAGCGAGATCTGAACAACTTTGGTCCGGCGATCGGCTTCGCATGGAACGTTCCGTGGGGCGGTGAAGGCAAGACGACCGTACGCGGCGGATATCAGATCCAATATATCGGCGGCGGACGCGGATTCGTCATCGACACGGCCATCGGCAACCCGCCGGGCAGCAGCAACACTGCGAATTACATCATACCGGCTTCAGACCCCTATCTCAGTCTCGAGAAACTCGTCGCCAATCCGAGCATCGTACCGGTCCAGCCGACATTTCTGCCGTCGCCCTCGACAGTGATCCCGGTGACGGATCGAACGGGGCTCCTGAATGCCTTCGATCCGAACTATGTGTCCGCGTACGTCCAAAATCTCACACTGTCGGTGACGCGAAACCTCACTTCTAAACTGACGCTGGATCTTCGATACATCGGCACATTGAGCCGCAAGCTTCCCGGCAACATGGATCTCAATGCGCCCAACTTCCTCCATAACGGTCTGAAGCAGGCGTTCGATGCTGCAAGACGCGGTGAGGATTCTCCGTTGCTCGACCAGATGTTCAACGGACTGAACATTGCCGGAACGGGTTTCGGCCCAGTCGGCGGTCCACCAGTTGGAGGAGTGCCTCAGACTGGCGCTCTGCATCTCCGAGCATCGACGGCTACTGTGCCCGGCGTGATCGGCACCATCCAGACGAACTTGGCCAACGGCAATTACGTCGCGTTGGCCAACATCCTCAATGTATTGACCAACCCCGTTTCCGGCAGTCAGGCGGGATCGGTGCTGCGGTTTAACGGCTTCCCGGAAAACTTCATAAAGACAAATCCGCAAGTGAGCACTTCCGTGATGGAAACAAACCTGGGCTACTCGAATTACCATTCCATGCAAGCCCAGGTTTCGATGCGTCCGACGGCGGGGGTGAGCACGCAGCTCACTTACACATGGAGCCGGAACCTCGGATTTACTCCCGGCGGTGGAGCTAACGGTACGGGCTCCGCGTTCATCACGGATCCGACGGATCGGTCCAAAGACTACGCTCTCATTGGCACAAATCGAAGCCACGTCGTGGTCAACAACGGCATATTCGAGCTGCCGATCGGTCCCAACAAGCTTTTCTTCGCGGATGCGTCCGGATTCTGGGCGCGGCTCGCGGAAAACTGGCAAGCCAGTTGGATCGTCAATCTGAGTTCTGGCGCTCCGGTTAACGTTTCGGCTCAAAATATGTTGTACGGTCTTGGCGTGCCGGACATTGTAGGTCCTTTCGATATCAAGAACGTCAAGTATTCCTGGGTGGAAGGCGCCGCCGCAGGCAACTTCTTCACGGACTCCAATAACCAGCCCCTGTATACGGAAGTCCCGGATCCCCAATGCCTCAATCCAAATATCGTGGCGCCGTCCTTAACGTCGAGTTGTAGTTTGAATGCACTGCGGAACTCGGCCGGCCAGGTCGTCCTGCAACATCCTCTGCCCGGCAACCGCGGCACCTTTGGGCGGAACCGGCTTGAAGGTCTCGGCACGTGGACGGCGGACATGGCAATCCAAAAACGCGTTCAAATCTCTGAGACCAAGAGCTTCACGGTTCGCGTCGATGCGACGAACGTGTTTAATCATCCGACGCCGGCTATCCCGAATGTGGGATTTACCCAAGCTACTGGAGGCGCTCCGGACGTGAGCCTTGTGAACAACAATCCCTTTGGCGTGTTCACTGACAAGCTCGGAAGGCGGCAGTTCCAGCTCAAGGCGCGACTGGATTTCTAGTTCGGTAGACAGAGTTTTGGCGCCCTGCCGCCGAACGCGGCAGGGCGCCATACAATCGCCAACCCTCCGATGACGGATCTCACCAAACTCCCAGCCTGGCAGATGGCCGAGCACATTCGGGATCGCCAATGCTCCGCAACCGAATTGCTCGACGCGCACTTCAAACAGATCCACCGTCTCAATCCCCAGCTCAATGCGTTCGTTTCAATCGATGAAGAGAACGCGCGGCGGCAGGCCCGGCTGGCCGATGAAACGGTGGCGCGGGGAGCGGCGTTGGGATCGCTTCATGGCGCGCCCCTCACGATCAAGAGTTCCATCGATGTCGCCGGCCTCCTGTGCGAGGCGGGCACGCGCCTGCGCGAAGGGCATAGGGCGCCCTCTGACGCGCCGTTGGTTGCGCGTCTGCGTTCTGCCGGAGCGATCATTCTGGGAAACACGACCGTGCCGGAATTTCTGATGGCGTGGGAAACGCGCAGCGCTCTCTACGGGACGACCAACAGTCCGTGGGACGCCGGCAGGACGCCCGGAGGTTCGAGCGGCGGAGAAGCCGCCGCCATCGCAGCCTGCTGTTCGGCGGGCGGCATCGGCAGCGACGGCGGCGGATCGATTCGCGTTCCCGCACATTTTTCCGGAATCTGCGGACTCAAGCCGACGCCCGGCCGCATTCCCGCGACCGGACACTTCCCCGCATCGGTCGGACCTTTCGCTTTGCTTGGAGTCGTCGGGCCAATGGCGCGCACGGTGCGCGATCTTCAATTGCTGTTCAACGTGATTGCCGGTCCGGACAACGGGGACCCGAACGCCGCTCCTGTACCGGTGCGGGAACTCGATGCTTCCACCGAAAGGGGAACTCGCATTGGCTATTTTGAAGACGACGGAAGAACGCCGGTGAGCGCCGAAACCCGGGCGGCTCTAAGGCTGGCTGTCTCGACGTTGCGCGAGGACGGATTCGCCGTCGAGCCGTTTCAGCCCGACGGGCTTGACGAAGCGCTGCGCTTGTGGCGCGTCCTGTTCATCAACGGCGTAGCGATGCTCCTGCGGCAGGCATACCGAGACCGCGAAGCCGACATGTACGACATCGTGCGCGAAATACTCGCCGAGTCCGCAAAGGATCCTCCTGTTACCGCACAATCTCTGCTGGACGTGCTGTTCGCCCGCGACGTCCTCCGCGCAAGGTTTCTGGATCAAATGGATGAGCATCCGATCCTGCTATGCCCGGTCAGCGCAGCCCCGGCGTTTCGTCACGGCGAACGCTCGTGGGTCATCGAAGGCAAGACGGTGTCCTATTTCGACGCCTTCAGCTATTCCCAGTGCTTCAACCTCCTGGGAAATCCGGCGGCGGTTGTTCCGATGGGCGTTTCGCCGGAAGGACTGCCGATCGGCGTGCAGATCGTCGGCCGCCCCTGGGAGGAAGAGCGCGTTCTGGCGGTGGCCGCGCGCCTGGAACGCGCAGGAGGCTGGACCGAACCGACTAGCCGCGGATTACGCAGATCTGCGTAATCCGCGGCTACAATCTCCGTTGAGCTGATAATGAGATTGCGAATCCTCGGCCTCACCGCACTAACGCTGACTGGCGTCTATCTCTACGCGTTTCCGTCAGCGGCAATTCCGTATCTAGTGACCGTGCTTGCACACGTCGTGGGAGGATTCGTCTTTGCCGTTCTGCTGCCGCCGGTCCTGTGGCGCATTCGCGCCTTGCCGGCGTCGAAAATAGCCGGCTGGACCCTCGTGGCAGGCGGCGCGGCATTGGGAATCGTTCTGACGTTCGCCGGCGCCAGCCGGCCGCTGGCCCCGCTGCTCTACTCACATGTTCTTCTGTCCGCCCTTGGCTTGATTTTTCTACTGGCCGGCCGTCCGGTCCGATTCATCCTGATCACGCTGGCTGCCGTCGCGGTCGGCAGCGCCGCATGGTCCACACGAGAAGCGTCGTGGCGCAACAGCCATCGCATTCAGAATCCAGTGATGCCTCCTGAATCACAGGACTTTGAAGGCGAGGGCATCCATGGCGATTTCTTCCCGAGCTCCGCCAAGACGAGTCATGGGCGGAAGATCGACTCCAAATTCTTCATGCAGTCGGAAGCCTGTGAGCGGTGCCATCCCGACATCTATGAGGCGTGGAGCGGCTCGATGCACCGGTTCTCGTCTTTCAACAATCAGTGGTACCGCAAGAGCATCGAGTACATGCAGGACGTGGCCGGAGTCCGCCCTTCAAAATGGTGCGCGGGATGTCACGATCCCGCACTCCTCTTCAGCGGCATGTTCGATACGCCCGTGCAGCAACTCCTGGACAAGCCGGAAGCCCACGCGGGGCTGGGATGCGTGATGTGCCATTCCGTGGCGTCGGTGAACAGCACGATGGGGCAAGGCGATTACACGATCGAATATCCGCGTTTGGCCGAACTCGCCGCGAGCGAAAACAAACTGGTCCAACGGCTGCATGACTTCCTGGTCCACGTGAATCCGGAGCCGCACCGGAGGACGTTCATGAAGCCATTCCTGCGCCAGCAACCCGCGGAGTTTTGCTCCAGTTGCCACAAGGTGCACTTGGATACGCACGTCAACAACTATCGCTGGGTTCGCGGATTCAACGATTACGACAACTGGCAGGCCAGCGGAATCTCCGGAATGGGCGCGCGCTCCTTTTACTATCCGCCCCAACCCAGGAATTGCGTCGATTGCCACATGCCGATGGTGAACTCCCGCGATGCCGGCAATTTGAACGGAAAGGTCCATTCACACCGATTCCCCGGCGCAAACACCGCCGTGCCGTTTGTGAATCAGGATGTGAAGCAAATGGACGCCGTCACGAAGTTCCTTCAGGACAATATTGTGAGTGTCGATATCTTCGCGATCTCGCCCGCGCGTCCTCCGGATGTTGGAACGGCGAGGGATCTTGCGTCCGGCTTCTCCACCATGTTTGCTGTCGGAGAAGAAATGGACCCCCAGCCGCCTGCGGCGGCTCTCCCCCTGAAAGGGGAAGCAAATGGCGCGTCGGTTGTCGCCCCTCTTGATCGCGTCGACGCGGCGGTGCAGCCCGGCGGCGCATATCGCATCGATGTCGTGGTGCGTACGCGAAAGATCGGGCACTTCTTTCCGGGCGGAACGGTCGATGCTTTCGATGTATGGCTCGATCTGCAGGCGACGGACGACAACGGCCGGATTCTCTTCTGGAGTGGAATGGTCGAAGACAACGGGAAGGGGCCGGTGGAAAAGGGCGCGCACTTTTACCGCTCACTCCAAGTAGACGGTCACGGCAATCCCATCAACAAGCGCAATGCATGGGCCGCCCGTTCCCTCGTCTACGTGCGCCTGATCCCGCCCGGCGCCGCTGACACGGTGCGCTACCGGTTCACCGTTCCCAAGAACGCAGCCGGGGCCATCCATCTCAAAGCGCGTCTCCGGTACAGGAAGTTTGCGTGGTGGAACACGCAGTTTGCGTTTGCCGGAGAGCGCGTTCCGGGCGGGCCCGCGCCAACGAAAGACTATGATGACGGCCGTTGGACGTTCACGGGCGATACGTCCAATGTGTCGGGTAAAGTCAAAGCCATTCCCGACGTACCGATCCTCACGCTGGCGGAAGACACGGCAGTTTTGCGCGTGAGTGCTGACGCGGCCGGCGAGCGCAGGGGATCGGTCGAAAGCTCCGATTGGGAGCGATGGAACGACTACGGGATCGGTCTATTTTTGCAAGGAGACCTCCGAGCCGCGGAGGCCGCGTTCTCAAAGGCCGCCGAGATCGACCCGAACAATCCGGACGGCTTCGTGAACATCGGACGCGTCCGCCTTCAGGAAGGAAATCTCGACGGCGCACGCGACGCCTTGGAACACGCATTGAAACTGTCGCCTGATCTCGCGCGCGCACATTTCTTCTATGCTCGAGTCCGCAAGGCGGATGGCTTCTACGATGACGCGCTCGCACATCTCCGCACGGTCATCCGTCAATATCCACGGGATCGCGTAGTGCGCAACGAAGCGGGCCGCGTGTTATTTCTCCAAAAGCGATATGCGGAGGCGGTTAAAGAATTCGAATCTGTCTTGGAGATCGATCCGGAAGATCTCCAGGCGCACTACAACCTGATGCTCTGCTACAACGGACTCGGCGACGAGAAGCGCGCGGTGGAACATCAAAAGCGGTACCTTCGATTCAAGGCCGACGAATCCGCTCAGGCGGTCACCGGTCCCTATCGGCTCTCCCATCCCGAAGACAACAACGAGCGGCAGCCGATTCACGAACACGTCGATGGACGCGGCAAATGAAGCGGCGGATTACACAGATGCTGACGCTCACGCTTACGCTCAGCGGCGTTGTTCTCACCCAATCCACGACGCCCTTTCACTTCACGGACGTCACCAAGGCCGCCGGCCTGAACTTCATCCACTATTCCGGCGCGTTCGGAAAGAAGTATCTTCCGGAAACGCTGGGGCCGGGGGTTGCGTTTATCGACTTCAACAACGACGGCTGGCAAGATCTCTTCTTCACCAACGGAACGGATTGGCCGGGCCGTCCGCGGCGAGGCGCGACGCTCCAGCTTTTCCGGAACAACAAGAACGGCGTATTCACGGACGTATCGCGCGCAGCGGGTCTCGCGCGAGAAGTCTATGGGATGGGCGCCGCCGTCGGCGATTTCGATAACGACGGCGACGACGACCTGTTCGTCACAACGTTGGGCCAAAGCTTACTCTTTAGAAATGATGCGGGACTTTTCAAGGACGTCGCCAAGGACAGCGGTCTCGCCGGCCCGAATGAATTCAGCACGAGCGCCGCGTGGGTGGATTACGACAAGGATGGAAATCTGGACCTGTTTGTCGCGAACTACGTCCAGTGGTCGCCTGAAACCGACATTTTCTGCACGCTGGACGGAATCAATAAATCCTACTGCACGCCGGAATCGTATAAGGGCGCCTCGGCCCGCTTGTGGCGCAATCGCGGCAATGGAACCTTCGAAGTCGCCACTGCGAAAGCAGGCCTGCTGGATGCAACTTCCAAAGGACTAGGCGTCGCCGTGTTCGACGCGAACCAGGATTCATGGCCTGATTTGGTGCTCGCCAACGACACGCAACCGAACCGTCTCTACATCAACAACCGGAATGGAACATTCAGCGAGAAGGGAATCCTCGCCGGAATCGCCTACAGCGAAGAAGGCGTCGCGCGAGCGGGAATGGGCGTGGCCGCCGCCGACTACGACAGGTCCGGTCATCCGAGCGTGATGATCACGAACTTCTCCAATCAGATGCTCGCGTTGTATCACAACGAAGGCGCCGGCCTGTTCGTGGATCAGGCGCCGCGATCCGACGTGGGTCGAAGCACCCTGCTCACGTTAGGTTTTGGATGTTTTTTCTTCGATTTCGATCTCGACGGCTGGCTCGACATCTTTGTTGCGAACGGCCACATCGAACGAGACATTGAGCGCATTCAGTCGCGCATCAAATTCGCTCAGCCGCCCCATCTGTTTCGAAACCAGGGGAACGGCCGGTTTCAGGAAGTCACTCGTCTGGCTGGAAACGACCTTGCGCGGCCGCGCGTCGCGCGAGGCGCAGCGTACGGCGATGTCGACAATGACGGCGACCTCGATATTGTGGTGACAACGAACAACGGACCCGCCGCCTTGCTGCGCAATGACGGCGCCGGCAATCGGAGTCTTCGCCTGCGTTTGGTCGGAAGCCGATCCAACCGCGATGCGTTCGGCGCCGTCGTTCGCGTGCGGCTGGGAAACGAGATCCAGACCCAGACGCTGCAGAGCGGTTCGAGCTATCTGTCCCAAAGCGAACGCATTCTCACATTCGGCTTGGGAACGCGGACTCACCCCGACAGCGTCGAAATACTCTGGCCAAGCGGTCAAGTAGACCGTTTGACGAATGTTGGAAGCGGTCAGGTTGTGCAGGTGCGCGAGGGCGCGCGTTCTTTGTGGCCATGAAGTACTCGACCCCCTGCCGCCTTCGGCGGCTCTCCCCCTTGAAGGGGGAGAAATGGCCATGCCTGCAAAGCGGTTGCTCCCCCTTCGAGGGGGAGAGCCGCCGAAGGCGGCAGGGGGTCCTTATCGCGATTCTGCTCTTAGCTGTCTGCCCGGCGTGCCATCGCGCCACAATTCCCGCGACACAACCTCCCACGGACCCATCTGCAGCCATTCGCTTAAACAATCTTGGAGTCGCGCGAATGAACCAGGGCCGGATGGTCGAGGCCTTGGAATCGTTCCGGCAAGCGCGGCTGCGGGATCCATCGTTGTTTACCGCGCGACTGAACGAAGGAATTGCTCTGCTTAACATCCAACGCCTAGAGGAGGCTCGTGACGTTCTTCTTGAGGCTGCAGAGCGGGAGCCGGAGAATGCGCGTGCGTGGTACAACCTTGGCATCCTCTATCGCAACCTCGGGCAAGCCGATTCTGCGATACAGGCGTTCCAACGGGTCGCGCAAATCGATTCCGGGGACGCCGATGCTCTCTATTTTCTGGGACAGTTGCACACCCAGGTCATGCGTTACGATCAAGCGATTGCGTGGTACGAACGATGCCTGGCCTTGGATTCACTGCACGTTTCCGCCGAGTTTGGATTGGCGCGCGCCTATCAGCTTTCCGGCAACGAAGAGGCCGCGCGCCGACATCTCGAACGGTTTGATCAACTGACCCAGTCCAATCTCGGAAAGCCGATCAGCTTCACCTACGGCGAACAGGGACCGTATTCGATGGCCGAGCCTGTCGCCGGCGCCGATGTCCCGCCCGCCTCGTCCGCCGTCCGGTTTTCGCCGATCCCTGCACAAGCGGGAATCCGTTTCGAGCCGGGCGAGCGGCAGACGCAACCGGACCGCATATTGCCGCTGCTCGGGTCTGGAGCGTGTTTTATCGACTTCGATGCGGACCGCCAACCTGACCTTCTTTTACTTGGCGGCGCTCGCGGCCCCGCTCTTTACCGGAATCGAGGCGGGCGCTTCACCGACGTCACACAGCGCGCAGGTCTTGGCGGCGGCGCCGACACGTTGGGTTGCGCAGTCGGAGATTACGATAACGACGGCGCCGACGACCTTGCGATTGGATCCGCGACAGGCGTCGCACTGTACCGCAATCAAGGCGCCGGAGCTTTTCGCGACGTCACGCTTTCCTCGGGCATTCGTGTGGACGGACTGCCGCTCGGACTTACGTTCGTCGACTACGACCACGACGGCGACCTGGATCTGTACGTTTCTCGCTTCTCAAACTTCGCCTTAGGCGCAGGCGGCGCGTTCAATTTCCCACTTGCGCAGGCCCCTGCATCGAATGTTTTGTGGCGCAACAACGGCAACCGAACTTTCACGGACTGGACCGAGCAGGCCGGCCTGAAATTCGACGCGCCCGGCATCGGCGCCCTGCCTACAGACTTCAATAATGACCGCGCGATCGATTTCATTCTCACGGGATGGCGCGGCGGCGCCGGCGTGTTTCTGAATAATCGAGAGGGCCCATTCCGTCCGGCCGACGCGTGGAAATCGGATTTTACCGGACCGGCGGCGGGCGCCGTCGCGTTCGATTTCAATAAAGACAGTTGGATGGATCTCGCCTTCACGCATTGGGGCGCGGCGTCATCTGGTCCCGGCTTGAGTGTTTGGCGAAACCTGGCGGGGTCGGGATTCCAGCAGATGGATCTTCCCGAATTCGCGCCGCACTTGGGGTGGGGACTGACTGCACTCGACTTCGACAATGACGGATGGCTCGATCTTGCGGCCGTCGGAGAAGAGGGCGATCGCGGCCATGTTCGCTTGCTGCGCAACGTGGGAAACGACCGGTTTGCCGACGTCACAGAAATGACCGGTCTCGGCGCCCTGTCGCTCGATCGGCCTCGGGCGCTGCTGGCGGGCGATATCGATGGGGATGGCGACAGCGACCTCGTCCTCACTCAAAACCGCCGGCCGCCAATGCTGCTTCGCAACGACGGAGGGAACCGGCGCGCTTCGGTCAGGCTTGCGCTTCAAGGACTCAGTGACAATCGAAGCGGGATTGGAACGAAAGTCGAAATCTTCGCGGGCGCGCTGCGACAGAAGTGGGAAGTCGCTTCATCCTCGGGATATCTGGGGCAAAACCCAAGGGAGATCGTCGCCGGCCTGTATGACGCAGAGGAGGCGGACATCGTCCGGCTGCTCTGGCCGGGCGGCGTTCCTCAGGATGAAATCCAACTCGCGGCGCGCGCCCGCCATGTCGTCCGGCAAATCGACCGTCGCGGAAGTTCATGTCCGGTTGTCTTTGTTTGGAACGGCGAAAGGTATGAATTCATCTCGGACATGATCGGGCCGGGCATTCTCGGTGAGTGGGTCGCGCCGGGTGAGCGCAATATTTCCGATCCGAACGAGTACCTGAAAGTCGAGGGAAGCGTCGTGAAGCCGAAGAACGGGCGTCTCAGTTTCCGGTTTGCGGAGGTCATGGAAGAAATCACCTATCTCGATCATGTACGGCTTCTCGCCGTCGACCACCCGTCGGATACGGCCGTCTATCCTAACGAATATTTTGCGAGCCAACCGCCGTTCCCGGAGTTCCAGGTGATTTCCAGCCGCGACGGGCGGCCGCCATTCCACGCGCGCGACGATCGCGGTCGCAATGTTCTTCCAGAGCTTCTCCAGCGCGATCGCCGTTACGTGAGCGACTTCGACGCCTTGCCGTTTACGGGATTTACGAAGCTGCATTATCTGGAGTTGGATCTTGGCGAGATCCGCGAGGGCGAGCCGCTCCGGCTTCTGATGCACGGATTTACGGATTACTTCACCGCGACGTCCGTGTTTGCGGCTTATCAAGCGGGAGTACAGGCCGTCGTTCCTTTCCTCGAGATTCTCGGGCGAGATGGTGAATGGAAGCGCGCGGTTGACGACATCGGATTTCCAGCGGGTCTGGCTCGAACGATGGTAGCGGACCTGTCCGGCCGGCTGCCGCCCGGCGCGAGACGGGTTCGGATTGGAACGAATCTCAAAATCTACTGGGACCAGATTCTGGTGGACAGGACGCCGCAGAACTCGTCGATCGAGCTCCGGGAAGTTCCCCTCGTGGAGGCGTCCTTGGCGTTTCGGGGATATCCGCGGCGCGTCGAAGGACGCATTCGAGGCGACGTGACGTATGACTACAACACGGTCAGCGCCACCGGTCCGTTCGCCCGTCATTCCGGTCAGTACACTGCTTATGGCGATGTTCTTTCACTCCTGACCACAGCCGACGATCGGTTTGCCATAATCGGCTCGGGAGATGAAGCGTCGCTGGAGTTCGATCCCTCTTCTTTGCCGGCGCTGCGGCCGGGTTGGTCCCGCGACTATTTTTTGTATGCGGATGGTTTCGCAAAAGAGATGGATTTCCATGCAGCGCTGCCGGGAACAGTCGAACCACTACCGTTCCATTCCATGGGCCAGTATCCCTATGGCCCTGATAAGAAGTATCCAATCGACTCGTTGCATCTCCACTACCGGCTCGGTTGGAACACACGCTCAATCAGCGGACAGGACGTGCGTTCGTATCGGTTCGGCTACCCTTCTCACTGACATATCTCAGTCCAGGCCGCCCGTTGGCCCAGCAGCGCCGAATAGCACGCGCTTCATGCCATCCTGCGCCTTGTTTGCGGATTTTTTGATGAATTCCAGATCGCTTGCGAGCGTCTGAGCTGCGGCTGAAGATTTTTGCTTGACAGTGATCGCCTCAATTTTGTTGACGCGCGTGCAGCTCGTTTCAAATTCCTTGGCAATAATCTCCATCTCCGTCATCACTGGGCGGAGATCTCGGCGACCTAGCGTCCGTGCGCCGGCTGACGGCGATTCAAGCGCTTCGAGCGTTAATACGCGCGACAACCGCTGGTTCAATGTCTTTAATGTCTTCGAGAAGCTCTCCAATTCCTTCTTGAGCGCCCCGGCATCGACGATGTCAACGGTCGCCAAGCCTGGTTTGAGCGCATCCCGGTTCAAAGCTTGCTGGACCCTCGCGTCGATCTCACGAAGCGCACTGCGGATGGCCCGCACGTTGTCGGCCACTACCTGGGGATCAGGCTGCCCGTCAGCTTGCAGCCGCGTTTGCGATGAAGGCGCCTGCGGCGAAGCGGCGCACATGATGGGAATGGAGACCACGACGGTTAATCGTAGGAACAGAGACACAGTGATTTCCTCCTGCTCTTGGACCAGCTATTTTGGGGGAGGGTCGCGTTGGGGACAATGGCCTTCAACGTTGTCCTTATGTTCGAGCTGGAAAGGACCGAATCTGTCTGCCTGCGAAGCGAACATCTCTAAGCAATGTCGCGTAGGCAGTCAACCAATACGCAGAACACAGTTCGGCAAAGGCCGCTGCTCTGGCGAAAGCCGATTCGTCGCAACCCACCACGGTGCCGTTTCACGTTCTACGAATTCTTCGCAGGCGGCGGCATGGCCAGGGCAGGACTCGGGAACCACTGGAAGTGCCTCTTTGCGAATGATTTCGATTTCAAAAAGAGCGTCATTTATAAAGCGAATTGGGGCGATGAAGTACTCGTCACAGAGGACGTCCGCAAAATTGAGGCTAGCCAACTTCCCGGGAAACCGAACCTGATCTGGGCCTCGTTTCCTTGTCAGGATCTTTCTCTTGCAGGAATGGGGGCCGGGTTGCGCGGCGACCGCTCCGGTACGTTTTGGCCCTTTTGGAGGTTGGTCAAGAGTCTTCATTTAGAAAGTCGCAACCCTGACATTGTTGTGCTGGAAAATGTGTGCGGCACGCTCACGTCCCACGCTGGCAAGGATTTTACGGCAATAGCGGAAGCGCTGACCGAGTCTGAATATCGAGTTGGCGCCGTAGTAATTGACGCTGTCGCCTTTCTTCCTCAATCACGGCCCCGGTTGTTCATCATTGCCGTGGCAGCAGGTCGGGATATTCCAGAAGACTTGTTCGCTATGGCGCCATCCGCGTACTGGCATACACCCGCCCTTCGAAAAGCTTATGAACGCCTGGAAGGCAAAGCTCGGCGCCAATGGATTTGGTGGGACATGCCCGTGCCACCGACTAGGACACTGCAACTGCAAGACCTGCTGGAAGAGAATCCCTCCACTGTCGACTGGCACACACCCGAAGAGACGATGCGCCTCCTGTCAATGATGAGCCCAATCAACCGAGAAAAAGTCGATGCGGCACGGCGAACACGACAGACTCTTGCCGGAACTGTATACAGGCGGACCCGTGTCGATGAAGTTGGAAAGAAAGTGCAGCGCGCAGAAGTCCGATTCGATGGTATCGCAGGTTGCTTGCGCACACCTGCCGGTGGATCCAGCCGACAGGTCATCTTCATAGTTAGTAATGCGAAAGTCAGATCCCGACTGATTTCGAGCCGCGAAACCGCCCGCCTGATGGGGCTTCCCGACGAGTACAAACTGCCTGACAACTACAATGAAGCGTATCACCTTACCGGGGACGGCGTGGTCGTTCCCGTGATAAGCTACCTCGCACGCCACTTGTTGGAGCCGGTCCTTACAGCGCAGACGTCAGATGAGCATCATTCCGTGCCAACAGAACCAGCAACTGCAGAGACTCGTTAAAGAATATGCCGAGGTATTAAGGACTGAGGCGCACCGGCTCGGCAATCACGGACTGACCGAAGATGAGTTTTACACCGGACTATTTCGCAGTGCGATTGAGCGGGTTCGCGGACAGTTCTCGGCAACAATGCGCGAAAAGCGTGAATTTGCAAGGAACGTTCTGAACTAGGGATTGTCGTGAGGGAGTCAAGCCTGACGCCGATTCGAAGGACATGATGTGCCCACCGAGTCCCACCGCAGCCCAGCGGACATGAACAGGATCGTCCTGTTGGCGAGGGAACTGGTACGCGAGCGCCGGGCTCAACACAAGAGGATCCTTCACATCCAAGTAGCCGCCAATGACTTGGCTTGCTACTGTCAGCCGCTGTGCCTGCTAAAGCGCGTGATGAAGTAATCGTGAACCTCCTTCATCCGCTCGCGGATATCCGCGGCCAGGCGCGCGGCGGCCTGCTTCCTGTCTTTATCGCGATAGCCCAGTCTTCGCGCAAGCGCCTTGAACTCATCCGACGCCTCTTCGGGCAACATCAAGTCGCTGGCGTCTCCGCGGACGATCCGAAGCGCATCGATAAGATTCCGGAGGAAGAGATAGGCGCCGCGCAGCATCCGATAGTCGGGTTCACGGACGATCTGGAGCCGGCGCAGGCGGTCCAGAGCATCCAATGTGCCGGGAACTCGGACGTCAGGATGCTGGTAGCCATTCAGCAGTTGCAAGTACTGCACGGCGTACTCGATGTCGACGATGCCCCCGGCGCTGTACTTCACGTTGACGAGCCCGGGCCGGACAAGTTCGCGCGTCTGGCGCATCCGGAGGTGCAGCGCGTTTTCCCAATCCCATGGAGCGTCGCTGTAAGTGAAGCTGTCGCGATGCGCTTCCACGCGCCGCCCAAGCGACTCATCTCCTGCGACCCATCTCAACTTGATGAGCGCCTGCCGTTCGAACGGCGCCGCCTGTCCGGCCGGGCTGTAATACTTCCTGAATTCGTCCCACGAAGTCGCCCACGAGCCTGCGTCGCCGTACGGTCTCAGGCGAAGATCAACGTCAAAGATTCCCTTCCTGCGGGCTTCGATAAAGTGCGCCGCGTCGCGCGCCAACGATTCGAAGAAATCCTGCGGCCCGTCGTGCACGAACAGAAGCTCGAGGTCGGAGGCATAGCCCATCTCACGCCCGCCGAATTTGCCCAAGCCGAACACGGCGTACACTCCAGGCGTCCCGTCGTCACGCACGGGAAGACCGCGCTGCTCCACGAGACGGTCATAGCAGACGGCCGCCGCCTCGCCGATGACGACTTCCGCGAGGCGCGTCACGGACTCCGAAAAGTCCATCAGCGTTTCCTGCGGCGACACCAGGCGCCGGACGTCGATCAGAAACAGTTCCCGATCTTTGAAGCGATTGAGCGCCTGTTTCTTCTCGTCGAATCCCAGTCCGGGGGCGATCATCTCGGCCCGCAGCTCGCTACGCAACACGTCCGCGCGAGACGCCTGCGAGACGGCGCCCGCCGCAAGATCCTCCAGCACGGGTAGGAGTTCATGGAAACGAATGCTCAGAAAATCATCCCAGAGGAAGTCACTCGATCCCAGCAGGCGCCCTAGCAGCTTCATCCCGCCGCGATCCGCCAGAAATGCGATCAGCCTGTCGGGAAACGGTTCTTGCGCGATCTTGTCCAGAAATTGGTCGAAGTGGCCCATCGCCTTCGCGGGGTCGGGCGCTTCAGGCAGAAAGCTGGTGAACTGCTTCATCATCGCGACAGCCGTGCGCAGCCTTTCCTGTTCTCGCGGGTCGTTGATCTTGCGGCCGGAGCGGTCCGAAATGAAAAACTCGTCGACCGCCCGCCGCCCGGCGCTGCGAATCTTCACGCGATGAATGTAGACGCCGCGCATCGCAAGCGCGTTCGAGACAGCGTACAGAAATGCGAATGCGTCTTCAGACGACGCATGCATGACGGTCCATTCGGGCGAAGCCTCATTGTCGAACCGGAGCTCGATCGGAGACAGCAGACCGGTCAACGACTCGTCCATCCGCTCAACGCGTTCCGTCAGAAAGCGGTTCAGCCGCTCCCTAGCCTCTGCTGCGGCGCCTTCCGCAAGCAGCCGCGCGTGCGTCGTCAGCTCGCGCTCGAATTCACGCTGCTCGGACTCATGGAAGATTTCGCCGGGTTTAAGCGTGACGCGGAAGACGTCCACGACCTTGCGGCGCCCTGAACGTCCAGAGTCTTTCCTGTTGAATGAGTAGATGTCCCCTGCGCGGATGTCCAGTCCAAAAGCCGACAACAAGCCGCAGAAAATCGAGAACGCCGAAAGATAGTCGAAACCGACGATCACGACGTCGAAACTCGCGTCCGGATGCGATCCGCGCGACGTGATGCGCGCCTGCACGGGATGAGCTTTGTCGAGTTCGCAGGACATGCGGACGTGCGTCGCAATTTCCTCCGGCGAGAACGTCGAAAAATAGTCTTCGTCCAGCCGGGACAAAAAGTCGCGAATCACCGCCTTATCAATTTCGGGACAGAGCGATTCAATCCGGAGTAATGGTAGTGTGTCGTTTGAAGGCATGCTCGAATCATTATGACATCTTCGAATGTGAGAGATTTGTTGCTGGCGCCGCAGTTGAACCGGACGGAAGCCGCCGCGCTGCTGCGGCCTTACGGCTTCAAAGATCCTGCTAAAGCCGACGCAAATCTTCAGGCGGCCGCGGACGACCCATCCGGCCGCTCGCTGCTTGCAGAGATTCTCGAAGATCTTCTGATATGCGCGTCCCAGTCCGCCGATCCCGACCAGGCGCTCACCTACTTCGAAAGATTCACCCGCGCGGCCATTCACCGGACCCGCCTGTTTTCGTATTTGAAAGATTCGCGTCCTGCGCTGGAAGTCCTCGCAAAGACCTTGGGGGGGAGTTCCTATATGGCCGAGATACTGATTCGGGATCCGCATCACTTCTACTGGGTGATGGACCCGGCCATTCTTCGCGGCCCTCGAAGCCGGACCGACGTCCAGCACGAACTGCGGGATGCGCTCCGTGCGATTCCTGACGAGTCTCAACGGATCGACTATCTGCGGGCCGCCAAACGAAGAGAGATGCTGCGGATCGGCGTGCGCGACCTGCTGCGGTTATGCACGGTGGAGGACACGCTGTCGGCTCTTTCAGATCTCGCCGAAGACTTGATCGCGGCGGCCTACGAAATCTGCGCCGCCGGCGTCACGGACAGCGGCGCGCGGCAATTTGCCATTCTCGGAATGGGAAAGCTTGGGGGCGGGGAACTCAACTTCAGCTCCGATGTGGACCTCATCTACGTGTACACGCCGGCCTCCGCTTCCACCTCATCGATCCGCCTTGCGCGAAAAATTACCTCGGCCCTGAACGCCTTCACGGCGGAAGGTTATGTCTATCGAGTCGACCTGCGCCTTCGGCCTGAGGGAGAAGCGGGGCCAATTGCAGTTCCCCTGGATGCGTTCGCGCGCTACTACAGCACGCGCATCGAAACCTGGGAAAGGCTGGCTCTTTTGAAAGCGCGGCGCGTTGCAGGCGATCCTTTGTTGGGCGGGACGCTCCTTGAAATGGCGCAGACCTTCATTTACAGCCGTCCGTTCGACCGGGAGGCTGTGGCGGACGTCCGAAATATGAAACGCCGCAGCGAACAGCGGGCGATGGCGGCGCGGCGGCGCGGACGGAACGTGAAACTCGGCGCGGGAGGCATCCGCGAAATCGAACTGATCGCACAGGCGCTGCAGGTGCGTCATGGCGAACAGATGCATTCCATACGCACGCATAACACGCTTGGCGCGCTCACGGCCCTCCGCGACGCGTCGCTGCTCACATTGGATGAAGCCGATGCGCTGCGCGACGCTTACATCTTTCTACGGGATGTTGAGAACAAGCTCCAAATGGCCAACGACGCGCAGACTCATTCGCTCCCTGAAGGCAGCGAGGAATTGACGATCTGCGCCCGCCGCCTCGGGTACTTCGATTCAGCCGCAACGAGCGCCGCCGAACAATTGCTCCACGACTACGAACGCCACACTCAAGCCGTGAATCGGATATTCGAACACGTCTTCGAGAAGAGAGTTTTTTCTTGACTGAGGATTTCATCGGATTGCTGGCCAGCTGTTGCCATGAAACGGAGGTGAACACAATGATTACCGATATTGCGTACAACCTTTAAGGCGCCGGCGCCTCATAAACGGTTTCCCACTTTGGAATGAATACGCCGAACAGGCTGCCAAACGCGGCGCCAAGGCCGCCGGCCAGTATCGCCAATGGCAAGACGACCGGGTCGTCGGACGCATTCATGCGGGCGCCCACCAACGCGCCGCTTCCGGCGCCGATGCCGAGACCAAACAAAGCGCCTCGCGGCGCATTGTGGCCAATGCGCCGTCTCACGCGCTTAACCGACGACCGTGGAACCGTTGTTATCTTTCGATCGGATTCCAAAGTGAGCTCCTGCCCGCCTGCGGAATTGAGCTGACCCCGGGTCCGTTCACCCGTATGCAGATCTACTTCAATCGAAACATCTGGGGGCAATAGCATCACGGCAGTCCATGGATCGGGCCGCTGCGCAAGGCCCGTGCATGGCGCGCTCAACGCATTTATTGCAAACACGATCAACAGAGCGAATGCGCGAATTCTCATCTCAATGGCGAATGTGATGGAATTATCTCACGGCAAGCTCGCTTTATCGAGAACGCCTCGGAAACGACGACGACACACCGATGCGCTGCTCATTTGCTCAGGATCTTGTCCATCGCCTTTCCCCTGGCCAGTTCATCCACCAGCTTCTTACAGAAGAAGAGGTCGAACGCATTCTCGCCAGTCGAGAAGAGAGTTTTTTCTTGACTGAGGATTCCTTCAGCAGATATTTTGTCCACCGTTTAGACAAATAGCGAACCAAATTGGTGATCAATCGGCCACTCTGTAGGGGTTGCTCTATGAGCGCCCGGCCCCGCGGCGCGGCTTAGGCGCCAATTAGTTCATTAATGAGACTTTTGCCATGAGACGCATCAATCCCACACGGTTTCAGGTCGCCACGCGCGGAACAACCCGGGAAATCAACCGGCGGATCGTTCTGAATCTCGTGCGCGCGCTGCAGCCGGTGTCGCGGGCGGATCTGGCGCGGCGCATGGGGATGCGGCGCGGCGCGGTTTCGCTCATTGTGAATGACCTGCTGGAAAGCGGGCTCATCTTTGAAGGCGCGACCGGCGAGACCGAACGCGGCCGCAAGCCGACGTTTCTTTACATCGATTCGCGGCGACGCGCCGTCGTTGCGGCCGACATTCGCGCCAGCGAGACGTTTCTGATGCTGGCCGACCTGATCGGCAAGCCGCTGGCGGGCGTTGTTTCATTTCCTACGATCCGCGATCCCAAACGCATGACGTCGGCTCTCGGTTCGCGCATCCGGAGCCTGTTGGCGGAGCATCCCGAGATCGACGTGTGCGAAGGAGTCGGCGTCGTGGTTCCGGGAATGGTCGAGCACACGTCGATGAAAGTGCTCCACGCTCCGACGCTGGGATGGCGCGACGTCGATTTGCGCGAGCCGCTCACGGCGGCGACGGGACTTCCTGTTCAGATCGAGAATTCCGGCCGTGCGTGCGCTCTTGCGCAGGTGTGGACGTTGCGCGGAGATGATGCGGCCGCGGCTGGAAATCTGGTTTTCGTCAGCGTTTCCGATGGCGTGGGCGTGGGGGTGATCATTCACGGCGAGGTTCTTCGCGGACGCCACAACATCGCGGGAGAGTTCGGCCATGTGCCGCTTTCGCTGGACGGCCCGCGATGTTCATGCGGCGCGAATGGCTGTTGGGAAGCCTACATTTCAAATCGGGCGACTCTGGCCCGATACTTTGGAAACACAAATCGGGAGCAGCCGCATTTCACAGTCGAAGATCTGATCGCCCGCGCGGGCGCGGGCGACGCGAAGGCCCTGGCCGCCATTGAGGCTACCGCGCGTTATCTGGGACTCGGCCTGGCGTCCGTGATCAACGCGCTGGATCCGGCGCGCGTCTACATCGGCGGAGAAATCACGCTGGCGTGGGATCTGATTGAAGGATCGTTGCGCGCCGCGCTCGCGGAGCGCGCGTTGACGCCGGCCGCCGCGCAAACGGATATCCGCCGCGTCGCCGCAACGGAATATCCGCGCTTGCAGGGCGCCGCCGCGCTTGTGGCGGCGCCTTCGTTTGCCGCGCCGGTAATTGCGTGACGGAGTCTGCAGTTCTGAGTTCTGAGTTTTGAGTTCTGTCGAGTTGGCAGGGAGGTGTATTTGCAAATGACGGCGTCTGAAATCAAAGCCGCAACGTGCGTCGTTCGGCGCACGGATGCGCGCAAGGGCAGAACCCGCTGGGTAGCGCCGGGCCTTACGGCCGCGAAGCGCCTGCATTATGGGCGCATCATACTCGACGGGGGCGATTCCCCTGTCCGTTTCCACACCGAAGGACTTGAGACGGGACTGATCTGCCTGCGAGGAAGCGCAACGATCGCTGTCGTCGACGGCGCATGGGAGCTTGGGCGTTATGACAGCCTCTATGCGCCGCGCGAATCTCCTGTCACGGTGACGCCGGGCGCTGGCGGCTGCGACATTGCCGAGATCGCAGCGCCCGTCGAAAAGCGGAGGCGAGCGCAGCGCGTGGCGTTTCGAGACGTGCAGGCGGACCCCGGCTTGCATTTCGAGACCGGCGGACCTGCGGCCAGACGCGAACTGAATATCCTGATCGGCAAAAACGTCGATGCGGGCCGCATCATGGCCGGCGTGACTTTCAGCCAGCCCGGGAACTGGACTTCCTGGCCGCCCCATGAGCACGCCGCAATCGCCGAGGAGGCCTACCTTTTCATTGAAATGCCGCCGCCGTCATTCGGCGTGCAACTCGTCTACACGAACGCGCACGAACCGGAGCTCGCGACGATCGTGCGGGAAGGCGACGTGATCCTGATGCCCGAAGGGTATCACCCGAACGTCGGCGCGCCCGGCTGCGCCATCAACTTTCTCTGGATGATGGCTGCGACGCGCGAGGACGTCGACCGGCAGTTTGGAGTCGTGAATGTACAGCCCGAATTCGCGTCCGGCGGTTCGGGTCTGGATCAGGGAAGATCGGAGTGGAAATGAAAACGGAGTCGGCCGCGGACATTCAGAATCTGGATTGGACGAACATACCCGTGGAGCGTCTTCCCGATGGAACCGAGCGCCAGATGATTTGGGGCGAGCGGCTCACGGTATGCCGCCTGCGCTTTGCGCCGCGAATTGTCACGACGCCGCATTCCCATCCGCATGAACAGATGACGATTGTCCAGCGGGGGCGCGTCCTCTTCACCATCGAGAACGAACAGCGAATCGCCTGCGCGGGCGATGTTCTGCACTTTCCTCCCAACGTCTGGCATGGCGCCGCGATTCTCGACGAAGAGGTCGTGCTCATCGACGTCTTCTCGCCGGTTCGCGAGGATTTTCTTCCGCCGGGCGCAGCAAAGCCGCGCGGCGCAGAAACGCCGGCTGCTTTGGATCTTTTCCGGCTCGACGGGAGAGTGGCGCTGATCACTGGCGCATCGCGAGGGCTCGGCGCCGCCATGTCTTCAGCGCTGGCGGCCGCCGGCGCAGACGTAGCGCTGCACGCACGGAACGAGCCGGCTGCGACGGCTGCAGACATATCCGAAGCGGGCGGGCGTCGCGTCGAACTCTTCGCCGCGGATCTTGAAGACAGCGCAGCAGCGGAACGTCTCATCGCCGACGCGATTTCGCGATTCGGCCGCATCGACATCCTTGTCAACAATGCGGGAATCATCCGCCGGAGTCCTGCCGCCGAACACGCCGACGAAGACTGGAACGCCGTGCTCGAAGTGAATCTTTCCTCCGTGTTCCGGCTCTGCCGCGCCGCAGGCCGCCGCATGCTCGAGCGGCGCCAGGGAAAAATCATCAACATCGCTTCGATGCTGTCGTTTCAAGGCGGGATCGGAGTTCCGAGCTACGCGGCGGCGAAAGGCGGGGTCATGCAGTTGACCAAAGCCCTGGCCAACGAGTGGGCGCCCTACGGAATCAACGTGAACGCCATCGCGCCCGGCTACATGGAAACCGACAACACCGCCGCGCTCCGACAGGACTCCGTGCGCAGCCGGCAGATCACAGAGCGAATTCCTGCAGGGAGATGGGGAACCGGACAGGATCTCGCGGGCGCCGTGATTTTTCTGGCCTCGCGCGCATCCGACTACGTTCATGGGCACGTCCTCGCCGTCGATGGCGGCTGGCTTGGACGGTGAAGGAATTTGGGGACAGAGACCAATTTCCTGCGCGTGCGGCGGTTGTGAAAGCTGACGAATCCGTCAGGCGCAAGAAATTGGTCTCTGTCCCCAAATTCCGAAACGAGGGGACCAAATGGCAACCGCGGTTGGAAGCGAACCTTCGCTTGGAATAACGCAAACGCTCTCCCGCATTCCGATAGCGGGTGCGCTCGGCCGCGTCTTTGCGCGGTTCGTCGGTCCGGCGGCTTTGACGGCTGCAGGAATGATCGGCGCGGGCGCGGTCGCGACGCGGCTGCTGGCGGGAGCGTGGTTCGGTTTCGACCTGCTGTGGGTTGCGCTTTACGTCGTGCCGATGGTTGTGATCACGCTCGATTCGGCGTCGCGCGTCGGAATCCTTTCCGGCGGCCGCGGCATGTTCGAGATGATGCGCACGGACATCGGCTGGCTGCTCGCGTGGGGCGTCTTCATCCCGACGATTCTGGTGAACATCATCGTCAACATGAGTCAGATGTCCGCGATGATCGAAGGCTTCTACGGCGCATTCGGCATGCTGCCTCCATCCGGCGCGGACTCACGCGCCGGCCTGGCGCTTGTGACGGCCGCGTGGACGGCGGCGACTGTCGCCGCGGCGGTTTTCGGCGGCTACAAGCGGGTGGAAAAGATCATGACGGGGCTTCTGGTCGTAATCCTGATCTGCTTCATCGTTGTGGCCATCAAGGGGCTCTCCGACTGGCGCACGTGGGTCGCTCTCGGACGCGGCCTCTTGCCCCAAACGCCCCCGCCGTTGCCGGTCGCGGGCAGCGCCGCCGTGCGCGACGGCTTCACGCAGATCCTGGCGATTGCAGGACAGGCGCTGCCTCCATCGGTGTTTCTGGCCTACGGCTACCTTGCCAGCAACGCAGGCTATACCGCCTCGGACGTACGCCGCGCGTTCTGGAAGACAGTTCAGAACCTCGGCGTCGTGTGGGGTCTGTTTTCGGTTGTTGTGATCGTTGCGGGCGCCACGGCATTGCATGCCGTCTACACGGGCGACGGACCCGAGTATCTCGGCGTCCGCCACTTCTCGCAGATCGAAAGCATCCCGGTCGCGGGTCAGGTCCTTGGCCCGGCGTTCCCCGGAGCTCTGCGATTTCTGGCCCCGCGATTCTTTTCCATCGGCTTGATCGCCGCAGCCTTCACCACGCTGATCTCCGTGTCGTTGACGATGACCTACTTCTGCCTCGACATGGCGCGAAAGGATTGGCGTTTCACGAAGGACAACCGCCTGTTCAAGACGGTCTTCGCCTTGTGGATCGCCGCGCCGGCGCTCGCTGCGCCGTTCTGGCAGCTTCCGGCGCTGCTCAAGGCGATTCTCGCGATGGTCGGCAACCTGATCCTCGCGCCGGTGGCGGTGCTTGTGATCATGTTCTTCGTCAACAGGAAGGAGCTTGGCCCCTTCAAAGCGAACATCGGCAGAAACGTAGTTCTCGCGATCACGTTCTTATTCGCGCTGGCGCTTGTCGCCAACGGAATCCGGGGGTTGTTCTCATGACGGGGCGTGGAGCTCGCGCACGTGTTGTTCAAGACATTGAGTCGTCCGGCGTCGTCGCTGTGATTCGCCTCAGTGATGGGGGCGCGCTGCGCACTGTTGCAGAAGCGCTGGCCGAGGGGGGCGTGCGCGCGCTGGAAGTCACGATGACCGTGCCTCGCGCCGTCGAGCTGATCGAGGAGCTTGCGGCGTCTCTGCCGGCGGAATTCCTGCTGGGGGCCGGCACGGTGCTGGACGCCGAAACGGCGCGTCAGGTGATTTTGGCGGGCGCGCGCTTTGTTGTCAGTCCCGTATTCAAGCCCGGCGTCATCGAAACAGGGCTGCGTCATGACGTTCCGGTCATGCCGGGATGTTTCACCCCGACGGAGATTCTCACGGCGTGGGAGGCCGGCGCGGACATCGTGAAGGTGTTTCCCGCTGCGGCTCTCGGTCCCGGTTTCTTCAAAGACATTCGCGGTCCGCTGCCTCAGGTTCGGTTGATGCCGACGGGCGGCGTCACTCGCGAGAACGCCGGCGACTGGATCCGCGCCGGCGCCGTCGCGGTCGGCGCGGGCGCGGCTCTGGTAGATCCCAAGGCCGTTGCGGCGCGCCGGTTCGATGTCATTTCGCACAATGCGCGGCAATTCGTTCAGGCCGTGAAGTTGGCTCGGGAAGGAAATGCATAAGACCGTTTGTTTCGGCGAAATCATGTTGCGGCTAAGCCCACCGGGCTTTGAGCGGCTGCTGCAGTCGCCGGTTTTCCACGCCACGTTTGGGGGCGGCGAGGCCAACGTGGCGATCAGCCTGGCGCATTTCGGATGTGAGAGTCATTACGTCACGCGTCTTCCCGCCAACGCGATCGGCGAAGCCGCGGTCAAGACGCTCCGCGCCGAGGGCGTTCGCGTGGAGCATATCCTTCGCGGCGGGTCCCGCATGGGCGTTTACTTCGCCGAAACCGGGGCTAGCCAGCGGCCATCGCTGGTGGTTTACGACCGCGCGCATTCGGCCATCAGCGAAATCGAGCCTGGCGCAGTTCCGTGGCGCGACGTATTCCAGGGCGCAGCCTGGTTTCATACGACGGGCATCACGCCCGCGCTCAGCGTGCAGGCAGCGGCTTGCACGCGCGAGGCGATCGAGCATGCCAAACGGGCTGGAGTGCGCATCAGCCTCGATTTGAACTACCGAAAGACATTGTGGAGCGAACGGAAGGCGCAGGAAACGATGCGCCCGCTTGTGGCGTTGGCGGACGTTCTGATCGCCAATGAAGAAGACCTGCAGTCGGTTCTCGGCGTCCGTGTTCCGCACGCGGACGTCGTCAGCGGTTCGCTGAACGTTGCGGCTTATCGCGAAGCCGCTGAAAGCGTCGCCGCGGAATTTGGCGTGAAGCAGGTCGCGGTCACGCTCCGGGAAAGCATCTCCGCCAGTGACAACGCGTGGAGCGCGGCGCTCGTGGATGCCGGGGCGCGCCGCTTCTATCAGAGCCAGCGCTACGTCGTGCGCCTTGTGGACCGGATCGGAGGCGGCGACAGCTTCGCCGCCGGGTTGATTTTTTCGCTGCTGACAGGCCGGGACTGTGAGTCGGCGCTGCGGTTTGCCGTTGCGGCGAGCGCGCTGAAGCAGACGATACCCGGCGATTTCAATCGAGTGTCCGTGGCTGAAGTCGACAGGCTTGCTTCCGGCGATTCGAGCGGACGCGTCCTGCGATGAGCGAAGAAGGGGGAGTCATGAAAGGACTTGGTTTGAGTTTGTGCGTCATGGGGTTCCTGCTGCTCGCGGCCGCTGTCGCCGGCGCGCAGGACTATCGGGGTCGTGTGCAAGGATCCATCACCGACGAAACGCGCGCCGTCCTGCCGGGCGTCACGGTGACGTTGCGGAACGACGCGACCGGCGTCGCGGGCGCATTCCTTTCGGATGAGGTCGGCCGTTACATCTTCGACTTTGTCGAGCCCGGCGTTTACACGGTGACGGCGGAACTTGCGGGATTTAGAAAGGCCGAACAGAAGAATGTTCGCGTGCCGCAGCGCGGAAGCGTCACGGCCGACATCGTTATGACGGTTGGCGCGGTGGAACAGGCGGTCGTGGTGACGGAAGCGCCGTCGGTCGTGGAGTTCAAGTCCAGCAGCGCCGAACTGAGGCTGGAGCGGGAGCTGGTGGACCAGATGCCGATCAGCGGGCGCAATCCTTACAACCTGTCGGCGCTGGACCCGACAATCACGGTCTCGCCCGCGACGAACGAGAACCGGCCGTACCACCATGCCTACGCCAACGATTATGACGCCGGCGGAGGCACGCGTCGCGCCAACGACGTCCTGCTGGATGGAGTGCCGCTCGGGGCCAGCTACAAAACGGCGTACACGCCGGCCGTCGACGCCGTGGAGGAAATCACGATCTCAAAAGACAGCGTCGACGCGGAATACGGCCACAGCCTTGGCGGAATCATCAGCCTCAACATGAAGTCCGGAACGAATCAAATTCACGGCTCCGCTTACGTCTACACGCGCGATCCGCGCTTGAATGCGCGTTCGGATCCGACGATTCGTTGCTCCCCCGGCCAGATTGCCTGTCCGCTGCGGGGCGCGGACCTCATGATGTACGGCGGGACTGTAGGATTCCCCATTCAGAAAAACAAGGCCTTCTCCTTCTCCTCTTTTGAGGTTTGGGACGACAAGCGGCCGCTCTCCATCGTTCGCACGGTTCCCACCGAAAGGGAGCGCCGCGGCGACTTCAGCGAGTCCGTGCTCAACGGCCGCGTCCGAACGATTTACAACCCCTTTTCTTCCACGCTCGATGGACAGGGCGCCGTGGTGCGTACGCCTTTTGACGGAAACGTCATTCCCGAGTCGATGTTGGATCCGACCGCGCTGAAAATGCTGCAGGAAATCCCGCTGCCGAACCAGCCCGGCAACGTCAATAACTGGCAGGGAAGCGTCTACGAGAAAGTCGACTACTGGAACCTGTCGCAGCGCGTCGACGTCAACCTTTCGGACAACTGGAAAGTATTCGCCCGCTACGGCCACTTCAAAGCCAACCTCTACCAGCAAAACCCGACCGACGGCGGGTTTTTCCCGTTGTCCGGAAGCAACCGGTACGGCATGAGCATCGCAGGCGACGCGGTGTGGGCGATTTCCGCGAGAACGGCGCTCAACATCCGCGGCAGCTTCTACAACATGACCGACGAGTTCTATAACCCGTCGCTGCTGCTGGGCCAGGAGGGACTGGAGGCGTACTGGCCAGGGAATCCCTGGTACAAGTCGCTGTATAACCGCGGCTACGTCTACTATCCGGCTCTGGACGTGACTTCAGGGACCGGTACTGCCACTACGAATCGGCTCGGCCGCCAGGGCCGCGAGTGGTATCAACATCCGGATGCATGGACGGTTTCTGCGAAGATGAGCCAGTATCGCACCCGCCATAACCTGAAATGGGGAGCGGAAGTGCGGGCCTACTATGGCGAGGCGGCCCGGTTCGAGCCGATCAATCTGGTCTTCAATTCAGTGATGACCGCCAATAGCACGATTGGGCCCGACCTCGTCAATACCGGAAACCAGTGGGCCAGCTTCATGCTGGGCGCCCTCGACGGCCAGACGAGCGCGCGTCTGGTTCCTCTGCAGACCACGAATCTAGTGGGATATGCCGCCTACTTCCATGACGATTTCGACGTCACCGACAGGCTGACCGTGAACCTCGGGCTGCGGTGGGAATACGAAGCCGGCCCGACCGATCCGGACAACCGGCTGTCGCAGCGTCTTGACCTCACGCAGCCGATTCCGGAAATGCAGGCGACGCCGCCGAACATCCCGACGCAGGCCGTAGACTTGATGGCAAGCAAGGGCTACAGCTACAGCTTCAACGGCGCGTGGGTTTTCGTCGACGAAGACAATCCGCACGCATGGCACAGCAGTGTGTGGAACTTCCTGCCGCGAGCCGGCGTCAGCTACCGGCTGACAAAGGACGCCGTCGTGCGCTTTGGATACGCCCGCTATTTGAATCCGACAACGAACGTACGCGACACGCTTGGCGATTTCGTTAATCAGTACGCCGGGTACGCGCAAACGACCAGCACGCTCGCGCCCGCGAACGGCGTGCCGCGGCAGACGCTGGCGAACCCATTTCCGGCGAACGTGAATCCGGTGATCGAACCGTACGGACAGAGTTACGGCCGCTACACGAATTTAGGAGGGGACGTCATCCTCGATGAGTACGAACTGCGACCGCAAATCAACGATCGGTTCAATGTGTCGTTCCAGAAGGAAATCTGGCGCGGCGTCGCTGTTGAAGCCAGCTATTTTTTCAACTGGGGTGCGCGCGTTCCATACGAAAAGAATCTGAACATGATGGATCCAGCGTTCCGGTACGAGTACACCACGCTAGTCACTACTGCGATCACGAATCCTTTCCGGAATTACCTCACTCCCGACAAATTCCCAGGACAACTTCGGAACCAGGCGACTATCAACATGGGGAACCTGCTTGTGCCCTATCCGCACTATCGGTCCATACTGCAGACCAACACGAACGGCCGGAAACTGAAAGTGCATACGTTCGAGCTGCGGGCCCAGCAGCGGTTCCGGAGCGGGACGAGTTTTCTGGTCGCCTATGCGTACAACAACGACCAGCGTCAGGAAATGTTTGACGACGTCGCCGCCTACGAGGTCGTTGCCAGCAACGGCGAGCGCGGATGGGAATGGCGGCCCGCCACGGACAGTAATGCGTTGGGCGCCAACCCGCGGCATCGACTGACTACTGCATTCACGTGGCAACTTCCAGTTGGGCGCGGGCAGCGGCTGTTTCCCGATATGCCGAAGGCCCTCGAACTCGCGTTTGGAGGCTGGCAGTACTCCGCCATGACGCGATTCAACTCCGGCCGGCCGCTGATCTTCAATACCAGTTATGTCGTGGACGGCAATCCGAAGCTGGACGATCCTACGCATGATCGCTGGTTCGACGCCAGCAAGTTCCGTGAGCCCGGCGCGTTCGACCGCCGGACGAATCCGTGGTATTACGACGGACTCAACGGCCCGAGCAACTTTATAGCGGACATGACGCTGACGAAGATGTTCAACGTCGCCGAAGGCAAGCGCATTGAAGCCCGCATCGAAGCTTACAATGCGTTCAACAGCATCACGTGGGACGTACCGGTGACCGGAAACATCTCCGATGGGAACTTCGGCAAGGTCACGCGAAAGCGCGTGGATGGAACCGGGCGCGAAATTCAGTTGGGATTGAGGTTTGTATTCTGAAATCGAACGGGGAAATTTCGAAATTGGACGAATCCCGGATCTTAAATCCGAAATCTGAGATTTCTGACTGGACTGGCGCAGATCCGGAATAGGCGCGCTCCGCCGAAAAAGTCCAATCTGCACTTTCAGATTTCGGATTTAAGATGCAGGATTCGTCCAATTTCGAAATTCCCCTGGCAGCTCCCGATTCGTCAAGAGCGTATCGCCATGTGCAGAATGATTGCCATCTTCGTTCTCGTCGCAGCGCCGCTGTCGCCGCAATCCACGCCTCAACCCAACCGCCAAGCCGCGCTCGACGCTATGAAGCGCGCTTCCATTGCCATGGAAAAGCTCAGCACGAATGGCGGTTACGTGTGGTCATACCTGCCGGATCTGTCGCGGCGCTGGGGCGAACTCGAAGCGCGCGATACGATGATTTGGGTTCAGCCTCCGGGTACGGCGACCATCGGACACCTGTTCCTCGACGCGTATCACGCTACCGGCGATGAGTATTACTACCAGGCGGCGGAGCCGGTCGCGGGCGCGCTCATTTGGGGCCAACACCCGTCGGGCGGTTGGAACTATCTGATCGACTTTGCGGGCGATCGTTCGCTGCGGGATTGGTACGCAACGGTGGGCCGCAACGCATGGCGGCTCGAGGAATTCCAACACTACTTCGGCAACGCGACATTCGACGACGCAGGGACGGCGGAGTCGGCAAAGTTTCTGCTCCGCCTTTACGTTGAGAAGCGGGATCCCAAATACAGACCCTCGCTCGAAAAGGCAATCCGGTTCGTCATCGATAGCCAATACCCCATTGGAGGCTGGCCGCAGCGGTTTCCACCTCCATCTCGGAGCGAGCATCCCGGGCTTCCGGACTATCCGTCATTGATTACATTCAATGACGACGTCGCCGCGGAGAACATCGATTTCCTGATCATGTGTTATCAGGCGCTCGGCGATCCGAACGTGCTCGATACGATCATCCGCGGCATGAATGCCTTTCTCGTCACGCAACAAGGCGCTCCACAGCCCGGCTGGGCGCTGCAGTACACGCTTGATCTGAAGCCCGCCGGCGCCCGGACGTATGAACCCAACGCGTTGGCGACGCACACAACGGCGACGAACATCCAACTCCTCGTCCGGTTTTACAAACTGACGGGCGATGCGAAGTTTCTGGCGCGGATTCCCGAGGCGCTCGATTGGTTGGAAAGCCTCCGGCTGCCGCCCGGCGTGGCGCCGCCAGGCCGGACGCACCCAACGTTTGTCGAGATCGGGACGAACAAGCCGCTCTACGTCCACCGCGAAGGCTCGAACGTTTTCAATGGACGCTATTTCGCCGACTACAATCCGAAGAACACGATTGTGCACTACAACGCCTTCCGGAACATTGACGTGGCGCGACTGCGGAAAGAGTACGAAGCGGCAAAGGCGTTGTCCCCGGAGGAGACGTTGAAAACGTCGCCGTTGGCGGCCGCGGGCGCCCATAGATCGCCCCTGCAGAGGTTTTTTGCGGTCGAGCCGCCATCCAAAACGCCGCCGGCGGATGTCATTGCGAACCTCAATGCGGATGGCTATTGGATCGCGCCTCTGGGTACGAACAGCCATCCGTATCGCAGAGACGGCTCCAAAGAAATGGCGGCCGGCGACTTTTCAGAAACTTATGTGGGAGATGAAACCGACACGTCGCCGTTTCCCGACGAGAAGATCATGGGCGTCTCGACCACCACGTTCATCCGCAACATGAGCGTCCTGATCCGCTATGTGGATCAGCAGAGCGCTGTCTGGCGGCTCGATTAATCTTAAGAACATTGGCGGCCATCCAGTGACCGTGCTCGGGAACGCCTCGCGTCGTTGAAACCGACCGCCCCGGAGCAGATGCTCGCCCCGTGATGCCAGAGGAAGGGGGTTACGACGGCAGATCCGTGTGCGATCCCTGTTCGAGCATCTTGCGTGTGCGCGGTGTGGGAATGCCGCAGCGCTGCAGGGTTTGCGTGGCCCGCTGAAACGCATAGATCGCTTTCATTGTCGGTGCATCCAAAACGCCGTTCACTGGACCCGCATACAGGCCGCGATTGCGGAGGGCGTGCTGAGCGCGCTCGATGACGGCCGGGCGATACGGTTCGTACAGTTTTCCGTCGAGTCCTTTGATCAACCACCCTTCGAACCCTTTTGCCCAGACGGTCTCACCGCTGCCTTCGAGAGCTTGTGCGTCAGACAAAACCTCGGCCGGACTGGGTTCGGGCGGCGCGGGTTCAGGCGGAGGGGTTGACTCTCGCGCAGCGTCCTTTGAGGGCATGGGCTCGGCGGCGGATTTAGGTTCGACAGGAGCGGGCGGCGTTGAAGGCGGCTGGAGGGGCTGTTCGGAGGCGCAGCCCGCGACCATTAAGAGTGCTGCTGCTAATAAGAAACCCGTCGCAGCGTTCATTGTTCTAAGTCTCGAGGCGGTCCCAGCAGGTCCTCAAACTTTACGCCTGGAGCCCCTTCATACGCCCACAGCTTGGAATACACTCTCTCAAGACTATCCCGGGTCGTGACGCGTTGCCCAATTTCATTTGCAAGCCGTTCGGTCTGCAGGAACGGATGGTGGGTGAAGATCCAAACGTGTCCCAATTCGTGCGCCAGCGCCGCACGTAATTCGCTGTCGTCAAGGATTTCAAGGAAGCCCAGCTCCAGCGAGAGAAGGTACCGGCGCCGGTCGCCCTGAATGATGGGTTCAACCGAAAATACCAATGGGTGGTTGGCCACGACGTTGATGTCGATCTCATTATCGATAGCCAGCGCGGCCCTCAATTCATCAACGATCTCCCGGGCCCGCCAGGCTTTCCGGGTTGCGATGCTCGGCGACTCTTCGGCGGACGGCGCGGTTGCGAGGAAGAACGTGAGCGTGACAGCGGGAATGAAACATTTTGCGCCGCCCCGAGCCATTACGAGGAGGCTCCGTTTCCATCGACCCACGGCAGTCCGGCTCTTCGCCACCTCACCCTCCAAGACTGCAGGCCAGACTGCAAACAGTTTATCGAATCTGCTCACAGAACGTCCCGGGCCCACCTCTCAAGGGCGTCATTGTCGTTCGCGGCGTTATTGCTATGGCTTTTTAAACAGCCGGTCATAATCCACGTTGCTTTCGCACACGAATTCCTCCACCCACTCCAGCTCCGGGCGAAGCGCGAATGTGCGCGTCGGAAAGATCCAGGGGCTCGCGAACACGTTGGGGTCTTCGACTGTGACGTCGTACTGAAGCGAGCCGTTCTCCAGACGTTTGAAGCGCTCCACGACATGCAGACTTTCGGTGTGCATGAACCCGTGGACCTCCGTCTTGTCATTGAATCCGATGGTGTCCACGACCAGCGTATCGCCCTCCCATCGTCCGACGGAATTACCCATCCACTTCGGATCGGGATCGACGATGTGCGGCCGGCCGTCGGTTGGGATCATGCGAATGGCGTTCGGGTATTCGAAGATCATCACCAGCAGTTTCGGCGTCTGGACAATCTGGAAAGGGTAAGGGGTTATGAACGATTGCGGCACGCCGAGCGGCTTGCAATCCGGGCCCAGAGTGGTTCTGCCGCGAACGTCATTCGGGCCGCGGATGATGCGATATTTCTCGGCCCCCGCCAGCAGCGGCGGCGGCGTGGTCCCTGCAGGAAGGCCGGCGAAGTTGTACACGCCGGAAAGATCGGGTTTGCCGTCGGGCATTCGTGGATCTTTCTTCAAGCCGTTGGCCGCAACAGTTTTGGAGTCCACTGGCGTGGTTCCTTCCACAGTGATCGTCACGCTGCGCGAGGGCCCGCCGCGGATCGCGAGAGTGTATGTGGTCGTTGCGGCCGGCGTCACCTGCCGCGTCCCGCGCGGGGTTACGGGTCCAACGTCCGGCTCGATCGTAACGCCCGAGGGATTCTCCGTGCTCCAGACCAGCACCGCCGATTCGCCGGGCCGTATGGCGCCGGGCCGCGCCTCAAACGCGACAATGCGCGGTTCAGGCGCGGGCTGACCGCCTCGCCCGCCTCGTCCCGCCTGAGGCGCCTGCTGCGCATGAACGAGCAGGGTTGAACCTGCGGCCAAACAAGCAATCAATCTGGATGCGATTCTCACGGTGAACCTCCGATTCGCGTCTGCAGGAAATGATAGCAGCGTTGGACGTTGACACGCCCGTTTCGTCGGTGTATCGTCCGCCAAACTCAACTGAAACCGAAACGAAAGACCGATTCCATGGGGGTAGCCATGAAAAGTCTCTTCGCGGCGGCAGCGGTGCTGTTGTCCATGAGTCTTGCCGAATCTGCATTCGGGCAAACCACTTTCGCCACTGTCAGCGGAACGATTGATGACGGGACCGGCGCCGTGATTCCCGGCGTTACGGTCACGGCGACGAACAGCGCCACGGGCGTCGTTACAACCGTGGTGAGCAACGAAGCGGGCGCCTACAATTTCGCGAGCCTGCTGCCCGGCGTGTATCGGGTTAGCGCGGAACTCAGCGGCTTTCAGACTCAGACCTACACCAATGTTCAACTTGGTAACCGCGACCAGGTGCGCCTGAACTTCACAATGCGCGTGGCCGGAGTGGCGCAGTCCGTGGAAGTGAGCATCCCGGCGGACTCGCTGCTGACGACTTCGAGTTCGTCAGTCGGTCAAGTGCTGACCGAGCAGAAAATTCAGGACATGCCGATCGTCGGCAACAACGTCCTGGATCTCTTCCGGCTGTTGCCTGGCGCGCGCATGAACGCCGACGGCGTAAACGGAACTTTCGCCGGCGTCTCGGCGGACAAGGTCAATATGCAGCGCGACGGCGTTGACGCGAGCGGGTCCGCCTACTGGGTTCAGGCCGGAGCGCAGTCGGCGACGTTCATCAACCCCGACCTGATCGGCGAGATGCGCATGGTTTTGGCGCCCGTCGATGCGGAGTTCGGCCGCGGCAACGCTCAGGTTCAGTTTCTGACGCGGTCGGGGACGAATCAGTACAGGGGCAGCCTGGTGTGGTCCGCGCGAAACACGGCGTTGGACGCGAACACGTGGAACAACAACAACGACACCGATCCGAGAACTGGAGCATGGAAGCCGACGAAACCGGACTGGACCAACGCGCACCAGTACACCGCGAGCTTCGGCGGACCCATCGTCCGCAACAAGACGTTCTTCTTTGCGTTGTGGGACGGTCTGATCGTCAATGCGCGCACCGTTCAAAATCCCGTGGTCCTGACGCCCTGCGCGCGCAACGGCGTCTTCCGGTACTTCGATGGCTGGAACAACGGGAACGTCACGCAGCCCACCGTTCTGGGCAACACGCCCACTACCGCCGTCGTGGATGCACTGGGGAATCCCGTCGCGCCGGCGACTAATGCGGCGGACGGCGCTCCGTTCAGCGGGAGACTGCGCCACGTCAGCGTATTCGGAAGGTTGCAGAACGAACCGACCCGCCCGGACTGTTCCGACGCGGTAGTCGAGCCGGGGACGGCGTGGGACATACATCGTACGCGTCTGGATCCCACAGGGCACATCGCGAAGGCGCTCGGGACAATGCCGCTGCCGAACAATTACGAAGTCGGCGACGGTCTGAATACCGCAGGCCATCGCTGGACGCGTTCAGAACGCGGCGGCACAGAAGGCATCTTCGCGTTCGGCGGAAACCTCGAGAGGAAGCAGATCAACACGAAGATCGATCACAACTTCAATGACTCCCACAAGGCGGCTGTGAGCTACACGTATGAACGGAACGCCGGCAATCAGAGTTTTGAAAACTGGCAGGAGGGTTTTCGCGGCCGCGTGGAACGGCGTCCGCAGACGCTGTCGGTGAACTTCACGTCGACGCTTTCCCCGGCGCTTGTCAACGAAGCGCGCCTCGGCTATCGGCGGACGGCTGGGAAAAGCTACAGCCCGTTCAACCATCCGGAGACAGGACAGGATGCTCTCGCCTTTTTCCCAAGTTTCAACGGATACCCCGTGATCATTGCCGCGGGAGTGAGCAACCCCGCGCCCACCGCTTCCCCGATGAACTTTCAGAATTTTCCGGGAAGCAACAATACGAGCACGTATTTCGACGACACGACGCTCTGGACCTACGGAGATTCGATCAGTTGGACGAGAGGGAAACACGCATTCAAGTTCGGCGTTGAAATCCGTCGGGGACACTCTGTCGGCCGCGACGCCGGCATCGGCAACAGCACGGCAATCCCGCGGGCCATCGGCGGCGACGCGCCGTTAGCCGCCATACCGACCGGCGCGATTGCGGGTACGAATCCGCAGATGCCTGGACTCGCAGGGAGCCCGACCAGCGGAAACAATCTCGCGATGCGGAATCTTCTCAGTTTTCTGGCAGGGTCGTTGAATACCGTGACGCAGCTCACCTACATGCAGGATCCGACGCGATTGGACGCCTTTGAAGACTACAAGACCTTCCCGCAGCGCGTTCGGGATATGCACAACCAGAACGAGGCGAGTTTCTTTATCAAGGACGACTGGAAGGCGCACAGGAATCTGACGCTCAATCTCGGGATCCGCTGGGCCTATTTCGGCGTGCCATATGAGTCGCACGGGTTGATGCCGCTGCCGGTCGGAGGAGGAAGCGGCATCTGGGGTTACTCGGGGCGAAGCTGGGACGGCTGGATGCGGCCCGGGCAGCGCGGCGACCTTATGGCGCTGGAGTTCGTAGGCAAGAACTCTCCCAATCCGGATAAGACGTGGTATCCCAACGACTGGAACAATTTTGGTCCGGCCGTCGGATTCGCCTGGCAGGTTCCCTGGTTTGGCGAAGGCAAGACGACCGTGCGCGGCGGCTATCAGATTACCTATCAAATCAATCAATCGGGGAACAACATCATCCAGGAAATCAATGCGCCCGGCGCCAGCAATCCCGTCACGTATACGCCGAGCAGCGCCGATCCATATCTGGATCTGACGAAGCTGCCGTCGCTGGTCCCCGTGCCGTCGACGTTCCGGCCGCTGCAGACGCCGCCCCTGACGGCGCGAAGCCAGCAAATCTATGTTCCCGACCCTGGGATCGCCACTCCGTATGCACAAAACCTGACGCTGTCGGTGACTCGGAATGTCCGGCGGAATCTGACCGTGGACCTCCGGTACATCGGCACGCTTGCAAGGAAACAGTGGAATCCCCAGGTGAACATCAATCACCCGAATTTCCTGTACAACGGATTGAAAGAAGCGTTTGACGCAGCGCGCAGAGGAGACGACAGCAGTCCCGCGCTACGTGTGCTTGAAGACATGTTCCGGGACATCAATCTCGGCGCCACGACGACCTGTTCGACAACGTCGCCGCAAGCCCCGTGCGCGCCCGTTGGAAGAGTGGGTTCCAACGGCGTCTTGCAGACCGCCGGAATGCATCTGCGCGGAATTACATCCGGTCAGCTCAGCAGCAACCTCGCAAATGGAAACTACGCCGCGGTAGCCGCCACCCTGAACACGCTGAATTACGCCAGTAACGTCAATCCCCAATTGCCCGTCATTCCTGCCGGCGAGCTGGGGCACGTCCTGCGGCGCAATGGTTTTCCGGAGAACTTTATCGTGGCGAATCCGCAGTTGGGCGCCAGCGCGTTTTTGCTGACGACCCTGTATAGCAACAACTACCATTCGATGGAGGCGCAGGTAACGCTGCGCCCGACGCACGGCGTGAGTTTTCAGTCCACCTACACATGGAGCAAGAATCTCGGAATCGGCCAGGCTGGCGGTCTGGGCGCGACATACACGACGCTTGCCGACCGGCATGCGGATTACGCGCTGCAGTCGGACACGCGCGTTCATGATTTCCGAACGAACGGGACGTTCGAACTTCCGATCGGACCGAACAAACTGCTGTTTGCGAACGCTTCCGGCGCGGTGGCGCGCATCATCGAGGGCTGGCAGATGGGATGGATCGTCAATCTCAACAGCGGGCAGCCCATGAGCATTACCGCCCAAAACATGCTCTACGCCCTCGGCACTCCCGACATCGTGGGACCTTTCGACTTGAAAGCCGGTAAAGTCCGGTTTGAAGGCGGTCCGACCGGAACGTATCTGACTCCAGGCGCCTTCGTCAGCGTCGACGATCCGCAGTGTGCTCAAGTGACGACGATCCAGAACCTGCGCAATCTGTGCACGATTGACGCCATCGCCGACGCCAGGACGGGCCAGATTCTTCTGCAGAATCCACAGCCCGGAACGCGCGGAACGCTGGGACAGCGCGTGATTGAAGGCCCCGGGCAGTGGCGGTTTGACGCGAATCTGAGCAAATCGCTGCGCATCAGCGAAACCAAGACCGTGCAGATCCGCATGGACGCCCGGAACGTCCTGAATCATCCCGAGCCTGCGGATCCGGTATTGGCAATTACGGACTCAAACTTCGGCCGGATCACAGGGGCCAACGCGAAGTCCACGCTGCGTCGCGAATTTCAGGCGCAGCTTCGACTGAATTTCTAGGCGGCGCGTGCTAGACTGACGCGCCAGTGAGCGTGAAAGCGAAAATCATCGGTGGACTTGTCGCGATTCTTGCCGCATTTTCGATCGGCTTCGTTCCGCAATTTACGGCGAGGCGGCGCCTGCAGGCCGACCTGAGCGAGACGCGCGCCCGCCTCGCGGTCGCCGAGCGGCAGATTGAAATTGATGAAATCCGCGGGCTCGCCGGCCGCATGCTGCTGGAAACGTCGCGTCAGAACTATGGGAACGCGCGAGAGCTTTCCACTGCGTACTTCAACAAAGTGAGCGAGCTTGCAGAGAAGACCGAGGACCCGGCTCTCCAGGCCGCCCTTCTCAAGCTGCTTAGCGCTCGGGACTCCATCACGAGCGCTCTGGCTCAAGGCAACGCGTCCGTCGTTACGGAGCTGCAGGCGTTGCTCAACGATACGTACAACGCGCCGGACGCGGGAAGCGTCGCGCGATGAAAGCGTCTCGGCTTTGACCCCCTGCCGCCTTCGGCGGCTCTCCCCCTCGAAGCGGGAGAAAACGCTACCCACGCAAGATCTTTCTCCCCCTTTGAGGGGGAGAGCCGCCGAAGGCGGCAGGGGGGCAATCTGGTCAAGTATGTTGCCCTAGCAAAGGTCAATTTCTTCAGCCCAGCCGAATGCTTTCTTCCGCTCCGCTGGCGGCGACGCCGCGATAGGCAACTGCCAGGAGCGGCGGGGCGACGATTGTGGTCATGACGGACATGAACACGATCACGCCGTATACGGCTTCGTCGAGGACTGCCATTGCCAGTCCGAGCTGCGCGACAACCATTCCGACTTCACCGCGGGGAACCATTCCCACGCCGATTCGAAAGGCGTCGGCTCTCCCGATCCGCAGCGCCCCTAGCCCGCAACCGATGAATTTAGACGCTATCGCCGCGATGAGAATCACAATGGCAAAGACAAGCACGGCGGGATCGGAAAATGCGGACAGGTTGAATCGCAAACCGATGGCGACCAGGAAAAACGGGACGAGGAGCTCCGCAACGCCGGCGGTGAGATCGTGAACACGATGACTGATGCTCTCTGAGAGCGCCATTCCAGCCAGGAAGGCGCCGATAACCGCAGCCGCTCCGGCATAAACTGCAAGCAGCGAGAGACCAAACAACAAGCTGAGCGCCAGCGTAAAATGCGCCTCGGCGGCGCTCAAGCGCGTCTCGACGTGAGGCACGATCACGCGCATGGCCCGCGTTCCCCACTTCGCGACAATGACCGTAAATCCGATTGCCAGCGCCGCGGTCAACACGAGCTGCGCGACGTTGACGTCGCCTTGAGCGAGACTGCTGACAACGGCGAGTACAAGCAGGCCGAGTACGTCGTCGATGACGGCCGCCGCCAGGATGACGCGGCTTGCCACGGCGTGCAGAAGCCCTTTCGAAGCCAGCACCTGCGCGGTGATGCCGACGCTGGTCGCCACCATTGCGGCGCCGATAAAGATCGATTCGACGCCCGTCTGGCCCCACCACGCCGACAATCCCCATCCCAATAGAAAAGGAACGACGACGCCCAGAGCCGCCACCAAAAGCGCGGTCGTTCCCACCTTCACCAGTTCCGACGCCCGGACTTCCAGGCCGACGCGAAAGAGAAGAAACATCACTCCGAGTTCGGCAAGGGTAATGACGATTTCCGACGGCTCGACCCAACCCAGCACGCTAGGGCCAATGAGTATTCCAGCCAGGATTTCCCCGACGATCCCGGGTTGCTTCAGGCGTTCAAAAATTTCCGAGCCAAGCTTGGCGGTTACGAAAACCAGAAATATGGACAGCGGTATGTGAAGCGCATCAGTCATTTCCGGCGCGCGGCCGCTTTTTCGAGGAGGCTCCTGGCGACCTCGTAGCTCGCTTGTGCGGGGTCGACGCTCTGAACGGACAATCGGAGATACGGGGCTTTCGCCAGAAAGCACGTCGTATCGCGAACCGGCTTTGCCAACTTCACGGTCGTTTGGAAGCACCCGACCGATCCGAAATCTCTGACGTCCTGGATCTCCTTCCCCATCGTCTGCTTGAGGAAGGCTAGCCGCTGCGCCGCCGTCATCGCCAGATCTGCGGCAGATGCAGGATGACTCTCAATGAATGCAGCATGAAACACGTCGGGAAAGCTCGCGCTGCACGTCGTCTGTGTGCTGAGGTCGACGCCGCCAAGGTTGTTCGCCTTCGCGCCGAAGTGCGCTTCGAGCTCAGCAACTGGTAAATACGCGCATGCCTTGGCGTTTGCGGATCGCCCTGGAACGCCCTGCGCGGCAATGTCTGCAGGGCGCTGGACGCAAATCAACGCGACGGCGAACATGAGTCCGAAACAAGCCACAATCGTTCGTTGCATCTGTTCATCCCCCATTCAGAATCGTCCGGCCATCTTCTGCGCCACGTTGCGCAGCGCGTCCATGGAGGCCATGTCCTTCTGGGTCTTGGCCGTCACTTCGATGGCTGCGACTTGCTCGTTCTTGAGCACCGAGCAGGTTGTGTTGTAGCCGATCTGTTCAAGGTTTTTCGGCGGGATCAAGGTCGAGCAGGTGATTGGCCCGTCGGTCTTAACTTCGACCGTCGCTCCCATTTGCTTTGCCTTCTCGATCCCAGCCGCTTCGGCGCCCGGCGAGGTGGTTCTTTTCGCGAGGCGCAGCAAGACCGAAACAGTCGGCGTCTGAGCCGCGCACAGATCCGCGCCGCCCGGACCGCTCTGGCCCTTGAGCGAAACACTCACGCCGAGCGCCGCTTGCAGCTCCTGGGGAGTTGCGAGGCTGCACGCCTTGCCCTGAGCGTTCAAATTGTCAAGAATGCCGGGGGTTGTCGTTAGGAAAGCGAACAGAATCAAGGATCGGATACTCGGCCGTCTTTGTGCATCCATACGTGGTATTCCCTTCTGGTATAGAATTCCCGCGCCGCAAATCCTAAATTGTCGCTGGCATCGCTGACAACCGATAAAAGGGATATTGGGCGGTCATAGAAGGCGTGAACAAGTTGGGCGCGATGCCTTCTGACCCCCTGCCGCCTTCGGCGGCTCTCCCCCTCAAAGGGGGAGTAAACGCTTTCCAAGACGGCAGGGGGTCAAGAAAAAGGAGAACGACGTGGCTGACAAATCTGCGCGCGTGTCGCGACGGCAATTCCTCGTCGCTGCGGGGCTGGTGGGATATGCAGGCGGGCGTGGCGCCCTGAAGCTGAACACGGCGGCGCCGCAGTCCGAGGCGGATGACGGCGTTCTGGCGTTGGTCAACGGCCGGATTCATACGATGGACTCGAACAATCGCGTTGTTTCGCAAGTCCTGATCCGCAACGGCCGCTTCACTGCGGTTGGCGACGGCGTGGCCGGGAAGGGCGCGAACATCAAGATCGTCGACCTTGCGGGAAAAACAGTGATCCCCGGAATCATCGACGCGCATAACCACATTGTCCTTGTCGGCAATCGTCCGGGTTGGCACGCGCCGCTGGAGCACGTGTTCAAGATTCCCGATGCGATTGCGGAACTGAAAGCTCGCGCGGCCGCGGCGCCGCAGGGTGAATTCGTCACGACGATTGGGCCCGTCGCAGCGCGGCAGTTTGAAGAGCAGCGCCTGCCGAACCTGACTGAGCTCGATGCAGTGGACCGGCCTGTCTATATTCAAGCGGCGCAGGGCGGCATAACGACGAATAGCGCCGCCAAAGCCTGGCTCGAAGCGAGAGGCGTCGCGGTTGCGCCGAACGGGTCGATTACAGGACCCGGCGCTGGCCTTGCTCTTCAGACGCTCCGCAAGGAGTTGCTGACTGCCGAGTCGCGGAAGCGAACTGTGTTCGAGTCCTTGCAGTACTACGCAAGTCTGGGCATTACGACGCATCGCGACTCGGGGGCATTCCACTCCGATGCTCCGTCGGGCGGCATTGCCAATGAAAACACGTTTACGATGCATCAGCCGTTTCTGACTCTGAATCGGGAAGGCAGATTGCCGGCCCGTTTACGAATTGACTTCCTGCATCAGGATCCGGTCAACGCAGATCCGCCGCTGGCGACCCTGTCGGAGCGGCTGAAGAATTCGTTTCCTCTTTTCGGCAATGACTGGCTGCGGACCGGCGGCATCGGCGAGTTCACGGGCGGAGGCGTCGAGGGACTGAAGGCGATCGCGAGGGCAGGCTGGCGCGCCGAGGATCACGCGCTGAATCTGGCCGGCGCCACAACCTTGATCGCCAATCGCGAGCTTGTCAATGCGGAGATTCCAATCACCGAACTGCGATGGGTGATTTCACACATCCCGAATTTTACGCTGGATCTCGCGAACCGCGCGCACGCCCTGGGCATGGGCGTCCTGGTGGGGTGGGGACCCTTGCGCACGGGCGTCAATGTGGGACCGCCTTACAGGATGCTGTACGATCACGCCATCCGCGTCGGCTATCACTCCGATGGAGGCGACATCACGGTGATCAATCCATGGCTCAACTTTTACACGATGATCACCGGGCGCAACCTTTCCGGCGACCAAATACTCGGCGACCAAACCCTGACGCGTTCGGAAACGCTCCGGCTCGCCACGGCCGCCAGCAAGTGGTTCATCTGGGAGGAGGACATCGGGTCGATTGAAGTCGGAAATCACGCCGACCTGGTCGTGCTCGATAGAGACTATTTCAGCGTTCCTGAGGATGAGATCAAACGCGTCCGGTCGTTATTGACCGTTGTGGGAGGGAAGGTTGTGCATAACGTGGGAGTTGTGTAGGGAGTGCGAATTGGGAATTGGGAATTGCGAATTGCGAATTTGGATGAAAGTTTCGGCCAATTCGCAATTCGCAATTCGAAATTCGCAATTCCCAATTCGCAATTCTTATCGCAGGTTGAAATTAACCTCGATATTCAGGACCACGTCCACAGGCGTGCCGTTTCTCATTGCAGGTTTGAACTTCCACTGCCTGAGAGCCTGAATGGCCTTTTCTTCGAGTCCGAAGCCCGCGGGTCGGACGACGCGTTCAATCTGAACAGTGCCGTCTTTTTTCACGATAGCCTGCAGCACAACCACGCCTTCATGGCGCGCCTTTCGGGCTTCCTCGGAGTATTGGGGCTCGACGCGATAGAGGATCGTCGGTTCGGTGACGCCGCCGCCGATTCTGAACGGGCCGTCGCCGATTCCGCCGCCTGTGCCGGGTCCTGCGCCTGGGCCGTCGCCTTCGCCGACGCCGCGTCCCCGTCCCGTGCCGATGCCCGTGCCTTCACCCGGCCCGGCCGAAGGCGGACCCGGTATGCCTTTCGGATCCCCGATCTGAAGCAAGCTGACCTGCGGCAATTGCGACAACTGCGGCGCGACGATTGTCGGCTCCACAATCAACACCGGCGCCGGGTTCTTCGATTCCACGGCCGGCGGCGTTATCTGTTTATCCGCTCCGCGGGGCAGTCTTCCTTTTGAAGGCGGCCGGGGCTGTTTCATGCCGCCTCCGCCGCCGCCTCCGGAGGTGATTTCCTTCTTCGGTAAATTGAGGATCAGCTCGGTAGGCGGTCGATAAAAGCTGACAGTCGGTACGACGGTCTTTGGCGTTGGAGGTTCGGCCGCAAATGGAAACATCGCCAGGGCCACGATTCCGACATGCGCAACGACGGAAAGAACGCCGGGAACACGAACACTGCGCTTGGACCAGATGTCTTCCACTTCGACCGGCGACGCCGTCGTCTCGACTTTCTGAGGATGAAACGTATCTTGATACAGTCCCCGGATTGACGAGAGCAGCGACGATATCAGTGAATCGTCCGGCGCCAACTTTAGAAGCGCCTGTGGATCCCGCTCCGCAGTGATTTCCAAAGGCGCTGGGGGGTTCCTGCGTTCCGCACGCAGTTCTCTAAGCTGGGCGACGAGCGAGGAGTACCACGAAACAGGATCCGAAATGCGAGTACCCGTTACGAATACACCTCTCTCGCCGGAGTCATTGGGTTTCATGTTCGTATCCGCCTGACCTTAGATCGTATGGCATCGAGAGAATACCACAATCTCGAAGTTATAATTGTGCAATCATGCCGCCGAAATTCCAAGCTCGACTCCCTTACCTGACGCTCGCGCTCGTGATTGTGCTGTTCGATCGCTGGACGAAATTCATGATCGAGTCTAACTTCGGTTTGAACGAAACCGTCCCCGTAATAGACGGACTTTTCAATATTACGTATGTCCAGAACACCGGCGTCGCCTTCGGGTTGCTCAATTCCGTGAGTTCGCCGGCGAAGACCGCGCTTTTGTCCCTGTTCGCCCTGGGCGCCGCGGTCATTGTGATCCTGTACAGCCTGCGGAGTCCGGCTCAGAACCGCTTGTTGCAGGCTGCGCTCGGCCTGATCCTCGGCGGGGCGCTGGGAAATCTCTATGACCGCGTCCGTTACGGATATGTCGTCGACTTCCTAGAGCTTTACTTCCGCAGCTACCACTGGCCCGCCTTCAACGTGGCCGATTCGGCGATCACGATAGGCGTCATCCTGCTCGCCGTGGAGATGTTCCGACCGCAGCCGGAGGCCGCGAAAGACGATGCTGCTCGAGACTCATCCTGAGGACCGAGGCCTGCGCCTGGACGTGTTCCTGGCTCAAAGGCTCGACTCGCTCACGCGGTCGCACATCCAGACTCTCAACAGATCAGGCGCCATACGGATTGACGGCCGCCAGGAAAAATCCGGCTATCGGATCCGGGGCGGTGAAACCATCGAAGTGAACCTCCTCCCGCCGGAACCTTTCCCATTGAAACCGGAGCAAATGCCGCTCCAAATTCACTACGAAGATCAGGATCTTGCGGTCATCGAGAAGCCGGCCGGCATTGCGGTGCATCCGGGCGCCGGGCCGACGGCCGCAACGGTCGTCCACGGCCTGCTGGCTCGCTTTCAAAGCCTCTCGAAGGCGGGAGGAGAGGGCCGTCCGGGAATCGTTCATCGCCTTGATAAATGGACGTCCGGGCTCCTGGTCGTGGCGAAAAACGACGCGGCGCATGTCCGCCTGAGCCAGGCTTTCCAGGAGCGCCGCGTCGAGAAGATCTACGTGGCGCTGGTCCATGGAAAGCTTCCACGTCCTTCCGGAGAGATCACCTTGAACATCGGGCGGCACACGTCGGTTCGAACGCGCATGGCGGCCCGGCGGTCCGGAGGCCGGACGGCCTACACGTCCTACCGCGTTGTGGAGGCCTGGAATGGTTTTTCGTTGCTGGAGGTCCAACTACGGACCGGGCGGACGCACCAGATTCGCGTCCATTTGAGCTCCATCGGCCATCCGGTTGTCGGCGACAACGTCTACGGCGAGCGTCAATATCGAGCCTTTGCGCAAAAATACGGACCGCCGGGGCGGTATTTTCTGCACGCGGCGGAATTGCGATTCACACATCCGATGACCGGAGCGGAACTGAGCTTCCACTCCCCTCTGCCGCCGGACTTGCAGAGTTTGTTGGGGCGCCTAAAAAGATAAGAGGGTATCCTACTCACTTTGCAGGCGGACGGGCGATCGCTTCGGGCTTCGGCCCGAAGAGGAAAGTCCGAGCTCCACAGGGCGATGCGCCTCGTAACCCGAGGGCCCGCGAGGGACGGAAAGTGCAACAGAAAACATACCGCCGATGGCTGAAAAGCTCAGGCAAGGTTGAAATGGTGCGGTAAGAGCGCACCAGCGGCCCGGAGACGGGCCGGCTTGGCAAACCCCGCACGGAGCAAGGCCAAATAGGGAAACGCGGCGCCGCAAGGCGCCCCACCTCTCCCACGGGAGAGGGATAGGATGGACGGCCCGTCCAAGTTTCCGGGTAGGCCGCTCGAATTCCGGGGAAACCCGGAATCTAGATGAATGATCGCCGCTTCGTTTCGCATGCGGAACGAAGTACAGAACTCGGCTTACAGTCCGCCTGCAATATTTAAGCTCAGGCCCGGGAGGTTGGATGCCCGTTTACGTCGTTACCGGCGGCGCCGGATTTATCGGATCGCACATCGCTGAAGAACTGGTCCGGCGGAATCAGCAGGTCCGGATCGTCGATGACTTTTCGAGCGGCAAAGCCGCGAACATCGCCTCTTTTCGAGATCGCGTTGACGTCATCACTGCGGATATCGCCGATCGGTCGTCGATAGCCAGGGCCTTTGACGGGGCCGATTTCGTGATTCATCAGGCCGCGATTCCTTCCGTGCCGAAGTCCATGCTGGATCCTGTCACTTCAAATCGCGCTAACGTGGACGGAACTCTGAACGTGCTGCTGGCCGCGCGCGACGCTGGAGTGAAACGCGTCGTCTATGCATCGTCGTCCTCGCTGTACGGGGACAGCCCAACGCTTCCAAAGCGCGAAGATATGACTCCAGATCCCTTGTCTCCGTACGGAGCGCAAAAGCTGTTCGGCGAAATGTACTCGCGTCTTTTTTCGAAGGCGTTCGGTTTGGAAACTGTCTCGCTTCGCTACTTCAACGTGTTTGGGCCGCGCCAGGACGCTACGTCGCAATACAGCGGCGTGCTTGCCAAGTTCATCCCGGCCGTGCTCGAAAGTCGTCGGCCCACGATTTATGGAGACGGGACGCAATCCCGCGATTTCACGTACGTCGCAAACGTGGTGGAAGCGAACCTCCTTGCATGTACGGCCCCGGGAGTCGCCGGAGAGGCGCTCAACATCGCGTGCGGCGATCGCATCACCGTGCGCGCCATGCTCGACCAGATCAATGCGATTATCGGCAAGTCGATGGAGCCGATTTACAGCGAACGGCGGCCTGGAGATATTCTTCACTCGCAGGCGGACATCACAAAGGCGCGCCGTCTGTTGAATTACAATCCTGCCGTGAGCTTCCAGGAAGGACTGCGCCGCACAATCGAGTGGTATCGGGAGAATCCGGCTTCGGCGACAGCGGCGGGTTAGAAGCCGCAGATTACGCAGATCCGAGTAGCGTGGGTGGCGCGATGCATTGGATTTTGGCGCTGATCGTTGCGCTAGTCAGTCCGCAAACGCCGTCGCTTCCCGACGGTCCGACGGTGATCGCCCAATTGTCCAAAGCCCGTCTCGACAAGACGCACGTCTACGCGATCCGCGACATCAACATTCGCCGTGATGCGCTTTCCTTTTCTTTTAACCGCGGTTTGATTGCCTTTCTCGAACCCATTGGCGGCAAGGTCACCGGCGCAGTATTCGTCGGGGATGGTGAGATCGTTGCGTTTCCGCCGAACGACATCGAGAGGCAACAGATCCATCGCTATACGGATTCTGCGGTGCTCAATGAGCGATTCGACGCGGCCTATCTGCGTTTCACGGACGGCGCCCACGATGAAATCGTAAAGGCGGTCAAAGAGCGCGCAGAGGAAGAGGTTTCTCCCGAAGACCGTGAGGCGCTGCTGCAGCGGGACGAAGAATTCCGCAAGGCAACGGAGCCGCTCCACGCGCGAATTCTTGACGATGTTCTCGGTTCCGGCCGCCGCCCCTTTTTTGCCGCCCAGCTCAGAAGCTCACGGCTTGGCTGGTTCCGCGCGACATACGACGAACGTCTTGCGGAGGAAGTACTCATCGCCGGCGGACGTTCTTGGGATTCTGCGAATGCCGGGCCCGTGTGGGCCCATTTCGATCGGCGCGCCGATACTGGAGCGGCTGAGAAGCAAGACGTCGAAGGCGCATTGGCGACGGACGTCCTGTCCTACGAAGTGGACGCCGCCGTCCGAGCCGGAATGAGTCTCGAAGCGAAGACGTCTATACGGTTTCGGGCGGTGGAAGGCGGCGGCAGGGTCCTGCGTTTCGCGCTTTCTCCCCGCGTGCGTGTGACGTCGGCGGCAGCAGGCGACAGCCGGCCCCTCGCATTTCACCAAGGAAGCGCCGGCGTCGCCGTGGTTCTGGATCAACCAATGGAGAGCGGCCATGAAGCGGTCATCCAGATCGCATACGTTGGAAGCGCCTTGGCGCCCGTTCACCGGACTTTCGGAGTCAGCCGGGAATTCTGGCATCCCGCGGCCGTCGCGCGGGACTGGGCCCGTTTTTCGCTGACGTTTCATTTCCCAGTGGGATGGAACCTCGTTGCGACAGGCGACAAGTTGAAGGAGTGGGAGGAAGCAGGCCAGCGCCATTCGGTTTGGACGAGCGACGGCGCGTATTCCGCGGCGTTCAACGTCGGCGCCTGCACGGCGTTCTCTGACGACGCCGCTATGCCGTCCCTGCACACGTGCCCGCCTGCAGATCCGAATGTCCTAAACCCAAAGGGATACGCCGCTCGCGTCCTCAGCGAGGCGCGCGCCGCGGTTGCAACCTTTCGCGAGGTCCTGGGCGAAGCTCCGCACAGCCGGCTCACGATTTCGCCGATTCCATCGCTTCCCGCCAAAAGCGGCCCTGGCCTTGTTTACGCGCCCGCAGCGTTGTTCCTGAGCGAAGGCGACTTTGCTGAAGCGGAGAGAAGCTTCGCTCGGGAAATGGCGCGCCAATGGCTGGATCAGTCCATGGCTGCGGCGAGTGACCGCGACCGGTGGATGCTGGAGGGTCTGGCGGGTTACCTTGCAGCGATGCATTTCGAGCGCAGGCATTCCGAATCGCAATCGCAGGCATTGATGGAGCGTGCGCGCGCCGAACTGTTGGAGCGGTCGCCCGAAGGCAGTCCCTATGCGGGTCTTGGGCCGGTCTCGATTGGAGCGCGTCTCGCCGGGCCCGGCGCCACACTCGCCTACATTCGTGCACTCGAGAACAAGAGCGTTTGGATCATGCATATGCTGCGCGCCGAAATGCGCGGCGACGGGGACGACGACGCAGCGTTCCTGAGGACCATTCGTGAATTTGCGGCCGGCCATAGAGGTCGCTTTGCGACAACCGGCGACTTCAAGAGAATCGCTGAGAAACACGCAGGCCGTTCGCTGGACCGGTTTTTTGATCAGTGGGTGTCCGGGACAGCGATTCCGGCGTATTCGTTGGACTACAAGGTCTCGCCTGCAGGCGATGCATTCGTAATTGAGGGAGTCCTGCGGCAGACGGGCGTCCCGGACACCTTTACGATGCCTGTACCTCTCTACGCAGGCGACGCGCTGCTGGGCCGAGTCGCCGTGACAGGCGGACAAGCTCCATTTCGCTTCACGTCGAAGGAGAATCCGAAGGAGCTTCGAATCGATCCGAAGTCCACGATCCTGACGACCGCGAGATGACCCCTGCCGCTTTCCCCTTCGAGTGCTGATCTGCGCACACACTTGACACCGTCGGCGACGATGAAAAATGAGAACTGATTGATGATTAATGAGTAATGCAATTGGTAGATGAGCTGGAGCCGTTCGGTGAGAGGTCTCTCCAGACTTCAAGATCAGGCTCTGGTTCGAGCGGCTCCTTGCGATGTCTACGTGCAAGTTCTTATTTATCAAGCGCATCAATCATTACTCACTAATCAATTTTCAATTCTC
>Ga0209172_10000582_pt1 | contig 97910 bp, 95 predicted proteins | sample LarsenN4metaG_FD_184113 | JGI IMG/M metagenome (GOLD analysis project Ga0209172, IMG submission 184113) | Hot spring sediment bacterial and archeal communities from British Columbia, Canada, to study Microbial Dark Matter (Phase II) - Larsen... ... | reverse complement strand
GCGGAAACCGGGCGATCGTCAAGGCGCTGGTGCTGGCGCTCGGTCTCGTGACGGTCGTTTACGTGCTGTTCGTCGCCGCGCTGCTGGTCGGCCTGGGCTTCGAGGGCCTCAAAGCCAGCAAGCAGGTCGCCGCCGACGTCGCGCAGAAGGCGATGGGCACCTTCGGCGAAAAGCTGATCGGCGCGCTGGTCGCGCTCGCGGCGCTGACCTCGATCAACGCGACGATGCTGGTCGCCGCACGCACGAACTACTCGGTCGGCCGCGACTGGCCGCTTTTCGCCTTCATGGGGCGCTGGCACGGCGGGCGCGACGCGCCGGTCGTCGCGTTCGTCGTCACCGGCGTGTTGTCGCTCGCGTTGGTCGCATTCGCCGCGGTCAACCAGAGCGGCGTGAAGTTCATGGTCGATTTCACCGCGCCGGTGTTCTGGTTCTTCTTCCTGCTCACCGGCATCGCGCTGTTCGTGCTGCGCTTTCGCTACTCGCACGTCGCGCGGCCGTTTCGCGTGCCGATGTATCCGGTGCTGCCGATCGTATTCGTCGCGACCTGCGCGTTCCTGCTCTACAAGAGCCTCGAGTTCACGCTGCAGAACCGGGCGATCCAGATCGCGATCTACGTGATGCTGGCCGGTGTGGTCGTGTGGGTGGCCGCTCGGCTGCGGCGAAGCGCGTGATTCGATGAACGCGGCGCTGCACGGCGCACCGTGAAGACCCTCGTCGGCATCCTCCTCGCCGCGGGGGTCGGAGCGCGCTTCGACCCCACCGGGGCGCGGCTCAAGCTGCTCGAGCCCGCGCCCGCGGGCGCGCATGCCGGGCGACCGCTCGCGGTCGCCGCGGCGCTGAACCTGCGTGCCGCGGTCGACGAAGTCGTCGCCGTCGTGCGGCCGATCGATGGCGACTCGCAACGATCGTTGCACGCCGCGCTCGAAGATGCCGGCTGCCGGCTCGTCGTCTGCGAGCGCGCGGGCGAAGGCATGGGCGCGTCGCTCGCCTGTGGTGTTCGCGCAGCGAGCGATGCCGACGGCTGGCTGATCGCGCTGGCCGACATGCCGGCGATCGCCCCGGCCACGGTCGCAGCGGTCGCTCGGGCGCTGCGCGCGGGGCACGCGGCGGTGGCGCCTTTCGTCGGCGGTCGCCGCGGTCATCCGGTCGGCTTTTCGCGCGCATGCTTCGATGAACTCGCACGATCGACCGGCGATTCCGGCGCACGTGGCGTACTCGCCGAACATCCGCCGTTTCGCGTCGAAGTCGACGATCCCGGTGCGCTGCTCGACATCGATTCGCCGTCGGACCTGACGCTGTCCTGACGGTCTCGTCAGCCGAGCGGTGCCGGTGCTACGGGCTTATCCTTGACCCGCCCGGGCACTGCGCGGGTACCCGATCGGCAACCGCTTCACCGAAGGAGAACGAGCATGCCGAAGGTCCGCGTCATCAAGCCGCACGAGCTCGACCGCTACGAGGTCTTCCTCAACGACTACTACCCCGCGCTGCTCGCCGAAGGCGATTCGTGGTTCACGCTGGGCGCGGTCCCCGCGTACAACATGCTCGATCCGCTCGAGTTCGAGACCTTCGGCGCCGTCGTCAACCTCGCCTATCCCGGAGACACCGCCGACGACATGCGCAAGGCGCTGCCTGCCAGCGGCGGCCGGCGCATCGACCTGTGGGCTTCCGAGCTTGCCTTACAAGTGGCCGATCGGAACGCGTACCCGTATCAGGGCATCCTGCTGTCGGCCGGCGGCAACGATCTGATCGCCGCGTTTCCGCATCTGCTCAGGCGCGGCGTCGACTACGCGGTCGCCGATCCCGCCGACCCGGCCGCGCTGATCGATGCCGACGCGCTTGCGCGATTCGACGCCTACCTCACCGACAGCCTGACGGGCATCGTCCGTTTCATCCGCGAAGACGGCGGGCCGAACCGCGATGCGCCGATCTTCACGCACACCTACGACTATCCGACGCCCAACGACGCGCCGGCGCGCATCCTCGGCGTGCCGGTCGGCACGGCGTGGATGTACCCGAAGCTCGTCGACGCGGGCGTTCCGCAGCACCTGTGGGTGCCGATCTCCGACTATCTGATCGAACACATGGCACGGCTGCTGCGCGGGCTCGATCTGGTCGACTTCCACGTCGTCAATACGTTGGGAACGATCCAGCGCGCCGCGCTCGGCGCCACCGGCGCTTCGGGCGAGTGGGACAACGAGATTCACCCGAGCCGGCGCGGCTACGCCAAGCTCGCCGCGAAGATGTCGGCGGCGATCCGCGAGGAACTCGGCCTGCCGTAAGGCTCAGCGCCGGGCGAGCGCAGCGCCGAGCGCGAGCGCAAGCAGCGCGAACCAGACGAGCGCCCACGCGGGCATGCTGAGCCCCAGGAAGCTCCAGTCGACGGCGCCGCAATCGCCGCTGCCGCGAAAGACCTTCGGCAGCACTTCGTACAGCGGAAAATTCTCGATCATCGTCGCGAGCCCCGGCCCGCACGCGAGGCTTTCCGGGTGAAGCTGGATCCAGACGTGCCGCGCGGCGGTGCCGGCACCCGCGAGTGCAGCGGCGAGCGCCGCCGCGCCGGCCACGATGCCCCATCGCCTGCCGCCCGCCAGCGCCGCGAGAAGCGCAGCAGCGCCGACCGCGACGAACGCATAGCGCTGCAGGATGCACAGCGGGCACGGCTCGAGCCCTTCGACGTGCTGGAAGTAAAGCGCCGCGGCGAGCAACGCAACGACGACGGCGACCACTGCGCCGTAGATGCGCTGCGCGTTCATCGCGAGCAGCCCGCGGTCCGATCTCGACATGCAGCGATCGTAGCAAGCGGGCGCCCGCAGCAGGCGCTGCGCGCTTGTCCGCGCGCCCGCCCGGGTGGATCATCGCAGCCGCGATGAGACTCTTCGAACTTTTGCGGCTGCTGCCGCTGCCGGACTGGTTGGCGCTGGCGTGGTTCTTCGCCGCGTGGATCGGTTACGCGTGGTGGGCCAAGCGCCGCGCCGAGACGGTGGGATCGCTGCTCGCGACGACCAACCGCTATCGGCGGTTGTGGATGCTGCAGACCACCCACCGCGAGAACCGTGTCGTCGACGGTGTCGTCGTGCAGAACCTGTCGACCAGCCCGTCGTTCTTCGCGTCGACGACGATCCTGATCATCGGCGGTCTGCTCGCGGTGATCGGCACCTCCGAGCGCGCGACCGAGCTGGTCCGCGAGATCCCGTTCGCCGCCCGCACGCCGCTGATCGTGGTCGAGCTCAAGCTGCTGCTGCTCACCGGCATCTTCGTCTACGCGTTCTTCCGCTTCACCTGGTCGATGCGCCAGTACACGTTTGGCGCGCTGCTGATCGCGTCGATGCCGGACCACGCGGTCTTCGCGCGCGGCGAAGCCAGGCGCGAGGACTTCGCCGAGCGCGCGGGCCGCATCGTCGGTCTCGCAGCGGAGACGTTCAACGACGGGTTGCGCGCGTACTACATGGCCTTCGCGGCGCTGTTGTGGTTCGTGTCGTCGCTCGCCTTCGCACTCGGCACCGCCGGGATCGTGTTCGTGCTGTACCGGCGCGAGTTCCACTCCGACGTGCTCGAGGTCCTCCGGCACTGATCGGCGTCGCGGGACCCGCCGAAGATTCACCTTGCATCGAGGCGCTCCCCGCCTAGGCTGGGACCAGCGCGGCGGCGCGTGCCGCCGCGCGTTGAACAGGAGAGCCCAGATGGCGAAGAAACCCGCTGCACCCGCGGTCAAGCTGACCCAGGCCGTTCACCCGGCGCGACCCGACTGGACCTACCACGTGCTGGAGCCGGACAAACGCACCGTCGCTGCGCTCGCCAAAGCACCGCGCTTCCTGCGCGGCTGCGACCGCCCGTGCACGAAGACGATGACGCTGCTGCCGCGGACCCAGATCCAGGGGCACACGGGCATCGGCTACCAGATGATCAACGTCGACGGCTACCGCTGGGTCAATGCCTACGTGATCTCGGACGCGCTGACGAGCACCAACCAACGCGGCTTCACGCTGGAGATCAGCTTCTCGCTGCACCCGTTCGTCTACGGCGTCGGCGTCGTCGGCGAAGCGCGGTACTTCTTCAATTTCGACACCTTCTACGATCCGGGCGCCGGCTCGCACCGGCTCATCCGCGTCGAGACCAGCGACCTGACCAGCACCGGCGGCCTGCCCCATATCGGCGGTGTCGATCTGACGCATATCCTGCGCGTACCGGTCATGGGTCCGTACCTGCGCGCCAGCGTGTTCAACGAGGACACGGTCGCGCGCCACGCGGCGGTCGAGGCGTACCTGACCACCTGAGCAGCGATCCCGGCGCCTTGCTCCGTTCGAACCGCCCGCGCCCTTAAACTCGCGGCCACCCCGTTGGTGGCCGCGCGATGACCCTTCACTACGCAATCCGGCCGGCGAACCCGGCCGCGCACCTCTTTCACGTTACCGTCACCGTCGAACGCCCCGACCCCGCGGGGCAGCGCTTCATGCTGCCGGCCTGGATTCCGGGCAGCTACATGATCCGCGAGTTCGCGCGCAACGTCGTGCGGGTCACCGCGCTCGCAGGCGACGACAAGCTCGACATCGAGAAGGTCGACAAGCACACCTGGCGCGTCGCGCCGGCGCGGGGCCCGCTGACGGTCGCGTACGAGGTCTACGCCTGGGACCTGTCGGTGCGCGGCGCGCACCTGGACGAAACGCACGCGTTTTTCAACGGCACCAGCGTCTTTCTGCTTCCGCTCGGGTACGAGCACGACAACTGCCTCGTCGATCTGCTGCCGCCGGCGGGCAGGCGCTACGCGGAGTGGAAGGTCGCCACCGGGCTCACGCCCGCGCGCGGAACGCGCCACGGCGACTTCGGCACCTACATCGCCGCCGGCTACGACGAGCTGATCGACTGTCCGGTCGAGATGGGGACGTTCGTGCGCGGCGCGTTCGACGTGTTCGACGTGCCGCACGAGATCGCGATCACCGGCCGCGTGCCGAAGCTCGACGTCAAGCGGCTCACCGCCGATCTCGCCAGGCTGTGCGCGCAGCACGTCGCGCTGTTCGAGCCGCGCACCAAAGAGGCACCGTTCACGCGCTACACGTTCCTGACCACGGCGCTCGGCGAAGGCCACGGCGGCCTCGAGCATCGCAACTCGACCGCGCTCGTCTGCAAGCGCGACGATCTGCCATACGCCGGGATGAAGGACTCGACCGAGGGCTACCGCAGCTTCCTCGGGCTGGCGAGTCACGAGTATTTCCATGCATGGAACGCCAAGCGGATCCGCCCGGCCGCGTTCGTGCCTTACGACCTGACGCGGGAGAACTACACGCGGCTGCTGTGGGCGGTCGAGGGTTTCACGTCGTACTACGACGACCTGCTCGTCGCCCGCGCGGGGCTGATCACCGAAACGCAGTATCTGGACGCGCTCGCCAGGACCATGACGACCGTGATGCAGCGAACGAGCCGGTTGAAGCAGACGCTCGCCGAGAGCTCGTTCGATGCATGGATCAAGTACTACCGGCAGGACGAAAACGCGCCCAACAGCGTGGTGAGCTACTACCAGAAAGGCGCGCTCGTCGCCGCCGCGCTCGACCTGACGATCCGCCACGAAGCCGCGGGCGATCGCTCGCTCGACGACGTGATGCGGCTGCTGTGGAAGCGGTACCGCAAAGCCGGCGCCGCGTACACCGGCGTCGCCGAGGACGAGATCGCGCAAGCGGCGGAGGAGGCGACGGGGCTCAAGCTCGCGCGGCACTTCCGCGAATGGACCGAAGGCACGCGCGACCCGGACTTCGAGGTGCTGCTGGCGCCTTTCGGCGTGCGCGTCGACAAGGGCGCCGCTGTCGATCCGCCGCACTTCGCGCTGCTGGGCGTCAAGACGACGAACGCCGACGGCGACTGCCGCGTCGCGAACGTGTTCGACGCGTCGCCCGCGCAGTCCGCCGGCCTGTCGGCGGGCGACACGCTGGTCGCGCTCGGCGGGCTGCGAGCGAAACCCTCGAACGTCGATACGCTGCTCGCGCGCTATCACCCGGGCGACACGGTCGAGGTGCTCGCCTTCCGGCGCGACGAATTGATGCGCTTCGATGTGACGCTCGCCACGCGGCCACCGCCGAAGTTCACATTGACTGTCGAACCGAAGGCAAGCGCCGCGGCACAGCGCGCAAGAAAGAAGTGGCTGGGCGGCTGACTCGATCGGTCCCGGGCTCGCACGCTCTCGTCCAACGGCCCGCCCCCTTGGCCGAAAGGGGGTTCATCCGGATGCCTCGACACGGTGCGATGATGCGCGCAGTCCAGGAGCGCGCATGTCCGACTCGCACCGTTTCACCAATCGCCTCGCGCGCGAGACGAGCCCGTACCTGCTGCAGCACGCGCACAACCCGGTCGACTGGTACCCGTGGGGAGACGAAGCGTTCGCCAAGGCGCGCGCCGAGGACAAACCGATCTTCCTGTCGGTCGGTTACGCGACCTGCCATTGGTGCCACGTGATGGAGCGCGAGAGCTTCGAGGACGAGGCGGTCGCGCAGCTTCTGAACGAAGGCTTCGTCCCGGTCAAGGTCGACCGCGAGGAGATGCCGGACGTCGATCACGTCTACATGAGCGCGCTGCAGGCGATGGCGCGGCACGGCGGCTGGCCGATGAACATGTTCCTGACGCCGGATCTGAAGCCGTTTTACGGCGGCACCTACTTTCCGCCGCAACCGCGCTTCGGCATGCCCGCTTTCGCCGACCTGCTGCGCGCCGTGAGCGAGGCGTGGACCGCGCGGCGCGCCGAGATCGAAGCACAGGCGCAAGCGCTGCTCGACCACTTGCGCGAAGGCGCCGCACCGCCGCGGCAAGCGCTCGGCGACGATCTGCACGCGCGGGCGGTCGCTCAGCTCGAGCGCCGCTTCGATGCAGCGCACGGCGGTTTCGGCGAAGCGCCCAAGTTCCCGCAGGCGCCGCTGCTGCAGTACCTGCTCGCGCTCGCCGCGTGCGGCGACGAACGCGCGCGAACGATGCTGGTCGGAACGATCGCGCGGATGGCCGCCGGCGGCGTCTACGACCACGTCGGCGGCGGCTTCGCGCGCTATTCGACCGACGCACGCTGGCACGTCCCGCACTTCGAGAAGATGCTGTACGACAACGCGCAGCTCGTGCGCGTTTATGCGGGCGCCTACCGGCTCACCGGCGACGAGCGGCTGCGCTTCGTCGCCGAGGACACGCTCGCGTGGCTCGCACGCGAAATGCACCCGCGCGACGCGCCGGCCGCGTTCAGCTCGGCACAGGATGCCGACTCCGAGGGCGTCGAAGGAAAGTTCTACGTGTGGACCGCCGACGAGTTCGGCGCCGTGCTCGGCGAGGACGCCGATGCCGCCGCGCGCCTGTACGGCGTCGTGCCGCAGGGCAACTGGGAGGATGGCGTCAACGTGCTCGAGCGGCGCGATCCCGAATCCGTGCGCGCTTCGCTCGCGCTTTCGGCCGAAGACTTCGCCCGCTGGGAGCGCTCGGTGCGCGATCGGCTGTACGACGCGCGCGCGCGGCGCGTGCATCCGCTGACCGACGACAAGGTGCTCGCCGACTGGAACGGCATGGCGCTGCGCGCGTTCGCCGAGGCCGGCCGCCTGCTCGCGCGGCCCGACCTCGTCGATACTGCGCGCGCTCTGGCGCGCTTTCTCCTCGGCGTCATGACGCGCGACGGGCGGCTATGCCATGCGTGGCGCGCGGGGCAGCTTCGGACCGAAAGCTATCTCGCGGACTACGCGCAGGTCGGGCTGGGACTGGTCGAATTGCACGCCGCGAGCGGCGAGCTGCAGTGGCTCGATGCCGCGCGCCAACTGGCGGAAGGAATGGTCGAGCGGTTCCTCGATCCGGACGAAGGCTTCTACGACAGCGAGCCGGGTGCACTGCCGCTGCGCGCGCGCGATCCGTTCGATGGCGCCGTGCCGAGCGCAACGGCCGCCGCGTGCGAGCTGCTGCTGCGGCTGTCCGGCGTGTACGAGCGCGGCGACTGGGCCGAGCTCGCGCAGCGTTCGATCGACCGTTACGCGGGACTGATCGCGCACGCCGAAGCGGCACCCGCGCTGCTGCACGCGCAGCTTCTCGTCGAACGCGGCGCCGAGCTCGCGCTTCCCGTCGCGCCGGGCGCGCAGAACATGATCGCCGCCGCGCAGTCCGCGTTCGCCCCGCTCGTCACGTTCGCGATCGGCGCGCCTGAAGCACTGCCCGTGCTCGCGGGGCGAAAAGGCGGCGAGGCGTACCTGTGCCGTCGCGGCGCGTGCGACCTGCCTGCGAGATCGATCGAGGATCTGACGCGCCAGCTCGATTCGCTGTCGTCGCCCTGACGGGCGATCGGTCGCGGGCTGCGCTCACGACGGCGAGCCGCCGCACCAGTCGATACGGCCGCGGCCGCAGTGCTCGAGGAACGCGTTCGCCTTCGAAAAGTGCCTGCAGCCGAGAAACGGCAGCGGCGGCCGGCGCGCAGACAGCGGCGACGGGTGGTTGGCGGCGAGCACGAGATGCCGCGCACCGCTCGCCTCGATCAGCGCGCGCTGCGCCTGCGCGAACGCACCCCACAGCAGAAACGCTTTCGGTCGCTCGTCGGCGGCGAGCCGCGCGATCACGGATTCGCTCAGGCGCTCCCAGCCGCGGTTGGCGTGCGATCCGGGTCGACCTTCTTCGACCGTGAAGACGGCATTGAGCAGCAACACGCCCTGGCGCGCCCAGCGCTCGAGGTTGCCGCTGTTCGGGATCGGGCAGCCGAGATCGTTCTTCAGCTCGAGAAAGATGTTGCGCAGGCTCGGCGGCGGGCGCACGCCATCGGGCACGGAGAACGCGAGACCGTGGGCCTGGCCGGGGCCGTGGTAAGGATCCTGGCCCACGATCGCGACACGCACGTCGTGCAGCGGCGTCAGTTCCAGCGCGCGTAACGGACGCGGCGGATAGATCGTCGCACCGGCGGCGACGCGCTCGGCGAGGAACGCCTGCAGCGACCGCCCCGCGCTGGATGCGAGGAAGTCCCGCACGAGCGGCCGCCAGTCGGCGGGGAGCGCATCGACGTGGTCGCTGAGCGGAAGGCGCAGTGTCGCGGACATGGATGGCCGGAATCGCAGCGGGCGCTGGGGTCTGGGCGGGGATTGCGCCGTGTCGTTGCGCGGCGACGCAGGCGCAAGCTTCGCACGCCGGACGCGCCGCCGACACGCTCATCTACACTGCGGCCTGGCCCTTCGTCGACACGCGCCCATGAGCATCGCCGCGCCTGGCAACGCCGCAGCAACCGCCGATACGCGCCGCGCCGCATGGTCGCTGCTGCTGAACGTCGCGCACGCGATCGACCACTGGGTGCTGCTGATCTTCGCGACCGCGGTCAGCACGATCGCTGCCGACTTCGGGTTCGCGCGCTGGGAGGATCTGATGCCGTACGCGACCGGCGCGTTCTTCGCGTTCGGCATCGGCTCGCTGCCCGCGGGCAAGCTCGGCGACTCGTGGGGACGGCGGCCGATGATGCTGGCGTTCTTCTTCGGCTTGGGCGCCTCGCTGCTGGCCGTCGCGGCGTCGTCGGGTCCCTGGCAGATCGCGATCGCGCTGACGGTCATGGGCGTGTTCTCCGCGATCTACCACCCGGTCGGCATCCCGATGCTGGTGCGCGATGCCGCGCGGCCGGGGCGGACGATCGGCATCAACGGCCTGGCGGGGAACCTCGGCATCGCGCTCGCGGCGCTCGTCACGGGCGCGCTGGTCAAGTACTTCGGCTGGCGCGTGGCCTTCATCGTTCCCGGGCTGCTGTCGATCGCCTGCGGCGTGCTGTTCGCGCGCTTCGCCCCGCGCGAGGAGCTGCCGCCGACGCAGCGCAAGCCATCGAAGGCCGCGCTTCCGCGCGGACTGCTCGCGCGCGTGTTCGCGGTGATCACGGTGACCGCGACGACCGGCTCGCTGATCTTCAACTTCACGACGAACGGAAACGCCGAGTTGCTGCGCGAACGGATGGCGGCGGTCGCGACCGATCCGTTCGCGCTCGGCGTTCTGCTCGCGCTCGTCTACGCGATCGCGTCGCTCGCGCAACTGGTCGTCGGCCATCTGCTCGACCGCGTGCCGATGAAACGCCTGCTGCTCGCGATCCTCGCGGTGCAGGTGGCGTCGATGACCGCGGCCGCGCAGGCGCATGGATGGCTGTTCTTCGCGCTGTGCACGATCATCATGGCGGCGGTGTTCGGGGCGATCCCGTTCATCGACGCGCTGATCGTGCGCTTCGTCGACGACCGGATCCGCTCGCGCGTGGCGGGCGCGCGGCTCGCGATCTCGTTCGGCATCAGCTCGCTCGCGGTGTACCTGCTCGGCCCGGTGGTCAAGGCCTCGGGCTTCGAGTTCCTGCTGCTCGCGATGGCCGGCATCGCGGTCGTCACCTTCGCCGCGGCGAGTCTGCTGCCGAGCGTGGCAAGGGGGTAGGTGTTCACCACCGAGGCACCGAGAGCACCGAGAAAGGCTTTTTCTGTGCCTCTGTGGTCGAGACCGCGCCCGCGCGGCGGCATCGATCTCACCACGGAGGCACGGAAGCGCAAAGGAAAAGCCCGAAGTTTTTTTCTCGGTGCTCTCTGTGTCTCGGTGGTGCAATCAACCTTTCAATTCACACTCACCCGAACAGCCGCGCCAGTTCGACGCCCGGATCGGGCGCGCGCATAAAGGCCTCGCCGACCAGGAAGGCGTGTACGCCGGCGGCACGCATCGTCGCCACGTCGGCGGCGTGCAGGATCCCGCTTTCGGTGATCACGAGCCGGCCGCTTCCGATCCGCGGAAGCAGGTCCAGCGTCGTTCGCAGCGAAACCTCGAACGTCCGCAGATCGCGGTTGTTGATGCCGATGAGCGGGGTGTCGAGCTTCAGCGCCGTCTCGAGTTCGGCTGCGTCGTGCACCTCGACGAGCACCGCCATGCCGAGCGACTGCGCCGCGGCTTCGAGGTCGCGCAGCCGGTGCGGGTCCAGCGCTGCGACGATCAGCAGGATGCAGTCCGCGCCCAACGCGCGCGCTTCGGCGACCTGATACTCGTCGACGATGAAGTCCTTGCGCAGCACCGGCAGGCCGCTCGATCGCCGCGCCGCGTCGAGATGCTCGGGCGCGCCCTGGAAAAACCGCGAGTCGGTCAGCACCGACAGGCACGCCGCGCCGTGCTTCGCGTAACTCGCGCCAATCGCGGCGGGGTCGAAGTCCTCGCGCAGCACGCCCTTCGACGGCGAGGCCTTCTTCACTTCGGCGATCACCGCGGGCAGCCCGGCGGCGATCCTCGCCCGCAGCGCACCTTCGAAGTCGCGCACGTCGCGCCGCGCCTCGGCGCGCGCGAGCAGTTTCGCGTATGGCTCGCGCGCTCTCGCGCGCGCGATCTCCTCGCGCTTGACGGCGAGGATCTTGCGCAGGATGTCGCTCACGGCCGCCGCCCCGCGTCGTGCGCCGCGCGCGAATCCGCCGGTGCCTGCTCGCGCCGGTCGAACGCGCCGTAGTCGCGCAGCACCGAAACGACTCGCAGGCGATAGTCGTCGAACACCCCGGCGCGCCCGTGCCGCTGCGCCGCGCGGTGCGGCTCGTGGTTGCGCCACCGTGCGAGCGACGCTTCGTCGCGCCAGAACTGCAGCGACAGCAGCTTGTTCGGGTCGGTCAGGCTCTGAAAGCGCTCGATCGACACGAAGCCGTCGAACCGCTCCAGATCCGCCTTCAACCGCGCCGCGATGTCCAGATACTCGTCCCGCCGCCCCGGCGCCGGCCAGACCTCGAAGATGACACCGATCATCGGTTTCTCCTATCCGGCGAGCTTGCGCGTGGTCTCGACGAAATGATCGAGCTTGCGTTTCGCCGCGCCGCTGGCGATCGCTTCGCGTGCCATACGGATGCCGTCGTCGATCGAGCCTGCGACATCGGCGGCGTACAGCGCGACTGCGGCGTTCAGCGTGACGATCTCGCGCGGCGTCCCCTGCGTGTTCTCCAGCGCCTCGAGGACCATTGCGCGGCTTTCGGTCGCGTTGGCCACCTTCAGTCCGCGGTTGGAGATCATCGCCAGGCCGAAGTCTTCGGGATGGATCTCGTACTCGCGGACCTCGCCATTCTTCAGTTCGCCGACCATCGTCGCCGCGCCGAGCGACACCTCGTCCATGCCGTCCTTGCCGTAGACGACCATCACGTGCTTGCTGCCCAACTGCTGCAGCACGCGCACCTGGATCCCGACCAGGTCCGGATGGAACACGCCCATCACCTGATGCGGCGCGCCGGCGGGGTTCGTCAACGGGCCCAGGATGTTGAAGATCGTCCGCACACCGAGTTCCTTGCGCACGGGAGCGGCGTGCTTCATCGCCGCGTGATGGTTCGGCGCGAACATGAAGCCGATGCCGGTCTCCGCGAGGCACGCGGCGACCTTGTCCGGCGACAGGTTGATGTTGGCGCCGAGCGCTTCGAGCACGTCGGCGCTGCCGGAGCCGGACGACACGCCGCGGCCACCGTGCTTGGCCACGCGCGCGCCCGCCGCGGCGACCACGAACATCGCCGCCGTCGAGATGTTGAACGTATGCGCCGCGTCGCCGCCGGTGCCGCACAGGTCCACGAGATGCGTCCTGTCGGCGACGTCGACCTTCGTCGCGAACTCGCGCATGATCGTCGCGGCCGCCGCGATCTCGCCAATCGTCTCCTTCTTCACGCGCAGGCCCATCAGCACCGCTGCGATCTGCACGGGAGTCAGTTCGCCGCTCATCAGCTTGCGCCACAGCGAAAGCATTTCGTCGTGGAAGATCTCGCGGTGCTCGATGCAGCGAACGAGCGCCTCGGTCGGTGTGATGGCCATGCGTCTGTCCTCCTTCTATTTCCTCGTCCCGATGTCCGCGAAGGACCGCAGCACCGCGGTCCGCTGCAACAGAAGATCGGTCTCGCACGCGAGCGCGGCCAGGTCGCCGATGCCGGCGCGCGAGAAAACCGCGTGCACGAACGTGCACTGCCCCTGAACATAGCGCTCGAAGTCGCGCTGCGACTCGGTCAGCGCGGCCGCCAGTTCGCCGTCGACACCGCCGAGCGCGCGGACACGCTGCTGCGTCGTCGCGAACGCATCGAGCATGTCGTCGCTGGCCTGCCGCTGCGCGAGCCGGATGCAGGTCGCCCACTGCGCCGCGTCCGAATGCCGCTTGGTGCACTCGGCCAGCGTGCCGCCGGGCTCTTCGGCACCGGCGCCGACGGATGCGGCGAGCGCCGCCGCGAGCGAAAGCGCGTATCGGAGCTTCATCGCCGGCTCCCTTCGAGGAAATTCTTCAGCAGCGCGTGACCGTGCTCGGTCGCGATCGATTCGGGGTGAAACTGCACGCCCTCGACGGCGAGCGTCCGGTGCCGCAGCCCCATGATCTCGTCGTCGTCGGCCCACGCGGTGATCTCGAGGCAATCGGGCAGCGACTCGCGTTCGACGGCGAGCGAGTGATAGCGCGTCGCCGTGAACGGCGACGGCAGCCCGCGAAAGACACCGGCGCCGGTGTGTTCGACCGGCGCGGTCTTGCCGTGCATCAGCACCTTCGCGCGAACGACGCGCCCGCCGAACGCCTCGCCGATGGCCTGGTGTCCCAGGCACACCCCGAGGATCGGAATCTCGCCCGCGAAGCGCCGGATCACCTCGAGCGAAATCCCCGCCTCCTTCGGTGAACACGGTCCCGGTGAAATGCAGATCCGGTCGGGCTTCAGCGCAGCGATCGCGTCGACCGTGATTTCGTCGTTGCGATACACCCGCACGTCCTCGCCGAGCTCGCCGAAGTACTGCACGAGGTTGTAAGTGAACGAGTCGTAGTTGTCGATCATCAGCAACATCTGGATTCACCACCGAGACACCGAGCACACCGAGGAAAGTCGGCTTCAGAGGACGATGCGCCGCAGTCCGTCCTTGAGCACCTTTTCGCCAAAGTTCAGCAGGAGTGCGACGCGCAAGCCAGAAAGGCGCAGGTAGGTCAAGACCTGCGCTTCGTGAATGGGCAGGACCTTCTCGACGGCCTTCAGCTCCAATAGCAACGACCCCTCCACGACGAAGTCCATTCGGTATCCGGCTTCGAGACGAACGCCCTTGTACTCGACGGGCAGATTGACTTGCGCCTCGAACTGCACACCGCGCAGCGAAAGTTCCCGCGCGAGGCATCGTTCGTACGAAGACTCCAGCAGACCTGGACCCAAGACCCGATGAACCTCGATTGCGGCACCGATGACCTCCTGCGTCAGATCGTCGAGGGCTTTCTCGGTGTCTCGGTGGTTCATATGGTCTTCCAACCGCGAACGAAGAAATCCCCGACCGCTGTGATCGCGCGATCGATGGCGGCGGCGTCGACGTCCAGATGCGTGACCAGCCGCAGCGTCGGCGAGCGGGCGAGCGTCAGGACGCCGCGCTCGCGCAGGAACGCGCCGAGGGCTGCGACGCGATCGGCGGGCACGGTGACGAACACCATGTTCGTGTACGGGCCGTCGACCTTCAGCGCATCGATCGAACGCAGGCCGTCGGCCAGACGCTGCGCGTTGGCGTGATCGTCGGCCAGCCGTGCGACGTTGTGCTCGAGCGCATACAGGCCCGCCGCTGCGAGCACACCCGCCTGGCGCATTCCGCCGCCGAGCATCTTGCGCGGGCGCTTGGCGCGCTCGATGAAATCGCGCGTGCCGAGCAGCACGGAACCGACCGGCGCGCCGAGACCTTTGGACAGGCAGATCGACACCGAGTCGAACCCCGCGGCGACGCGGCGCTCGTCGCCGCCGAGTGCCACCGCGGCGTTGAAGTAGCGCGCGCCGTCCAGATGCGTGGCGAGCCCGCGCGCGTGCGCGAGCGCGGTCGCCTGCGCGCAGTAGTCGAGGGCGACGACCTTGCCGCCGATCGTGTTCTCCAGCGCGAGCAGCCGTGTGCGCGCGAAGTGCGGATCGTCGGGCTTGATCGCGGCGGCGATCTTCGCGAGCGGCAGCGACCCGTCGGCGGCGTTCTCGATCGGCTGCGGCTGGATCGAGCCGAGCACCGCCGCGCCCCCGCCCTCGTACTTGTACGTGTGCGCGTCCTGTCCGACGATGTATTCGTCGCCGCGCTGGCAATGCGTCATCAGTGCGGTCAGGTTGCTCTGCGTCCCGCTCGGCATGAACAGCCCCGCCTCGTAGCCGAGCCGCTCGGCGAGTACCGCCTGCAGTCGATTGACGGTCGGATCGTCGCCGAAGACATCGTCGCCGACCTCGGCTTCGGCCATCGCGCGGCGCATGCCTGCGCCGGGCCGCGTGACGGTGTCGCTGCGCAGGTCGATCAGCTCAGAGCTCGACATCGAAACCATCCTCCACCTGCTCGGCCGCGCGCAGCACCGCCCTCGCCTTGGCCTCGGTCTCGCGCCACTCCATCTCGGGGATCGAATCGGCGACGATGCCGGCGGCGGCCTGCGCGTACAGCACGTTGCCCTTGATCACGCCGGTGCGGATCGCGATCGCCAGATCCATGTCGCCGGCGAACGACAGATAGCCGACCGCGCCGCCGTAGATGCCGCGCTTGACGGGCTCCAGTTCGTCGATGATCTCCATCGCGCGCACTTTGGGCGCGCCCGTGAGCGTGCCGGCGGGGAAGGTCGCGCGCAGCACGTCGAGGTTGGAGAGCCCGCGTTTGAGCTTGCCTTCGACGTGGCTGACCAGATGCATCACGTGCGAGTAGCGTTCGATCACGTACTGCTCGGGCACTTTGACGGTGCCGATCTGCGCGATGCGGCCGATGTCGTTACGCGCCAGATCGATCAGCATCAGATGTTCGGCGCGCTCCTTGGGGTCGGCAACCAGTTCTTCGGCGAGCGCGGCGTCCTGCTCGGGTGTACCGCCGCGCGGGCGCGTGCCGGCGATCGGGCGGATCGCCACATACCGCTCGCCCTGCCGGTCTTCGCTGCGAACGAGGATCTCCGGCGAAGCGCCGACGATCTGATGGTCGCCGAAATCGTAGAAGTACATGTACGGCGACGGGTTGAGCGTTCGCAGCGCGCGATACAGACTCAAGGGTGCGTCGGCGAAGGGCTTCGTGATGCGCTGGCCGATCTGCACCTGCATCACGTCGCCGGCGGCGATGTATTCCTTCGCGCGCGCGACGGCCTTCAGAAAGTCGGCTTTCGCGAACTCGCGGTACTCCTCGCGCCGCACGCTCGCGCGCGTGTGCGGCGGCTCGATGTGCCGGTGCAGCCGCGCCTTGAGTTCCCGGATGCGCTCGCGCGCACGCGCGTACGCCTCGGGGCGATTGGGATCGGCGTAGACGATCAGGTAGATGCGCCCGCTCAGGTTGTCGACGACCGCAAGCTCTTCGGTCAGCAGGAGCTGGATGTCCGGAAGGCCCAGGTCGTCGCGCTTGGGCTGCGCGAGCTTCTTCTCGATCAGCCGCACCGTGTCGTAGCCGAAGTAGCCCGCGAGTCCGCCGCAGAAGCGCGGCAGGCCGGGGCGCAGGGCGACCTTGAACTGCGCGAAGTAGCGCTCGACGAACGCCAGCGGATCGCCGCGGTCTTGCTGGACGACCTTGCCGTCGACGAGCACTTCGGTGCGATGCCCGCCGGGCTCGCCGATGAACGATCGAAGCACCGTTCTGGCCGGCAGGCCGATGAACGAATAGCGGCCGAAGCGTTCACCGCCGACGACCGATTCGAGCAGGTACGAATTGGCGCTCGCGCCCTGCGCGCGAGCGAGCTTCAGATACAGCGACAGGGGGGTGTCGAGATCGGCGAAGCTCTCCGCGATCAGCGGGATCCGGTTGTAGCCCTGCGCGGCGAGGGCTTTGAATTCGAGTTCGGTCATGCGTCACCTGTCGTTGCGTCCGTCTGCCATGACCGGGCGACGGAGCGGATGGATCGAATGGAGCGCCGCAGCGTGCGGCAGCGGTTCAGGCTAGCGACGCCAGAACCAGACCCCCTGCGCGTGCCAGCCCGGATTGCGGGCCTGCCACGCGCGGGCGAAATTCCATTCGTTGCGGTGACTCATGGCGTCGGACGACGCTGTTCGCTCGTGTCGGTTTCGGTTTGCCGCGCGACCCATTGCGCGGCGTCGAAAAGCGTCGGGAATATAGCATCGACGCCGGGCATGCCGGCAAGCGTGGCCACCGGTTCGCCTTCGTTGTAACCGGTCTCGACCAGCACCACGCGCATGCCCGCCGCACGCGCCGCGAGCGCGTCGTTGACCGAGTCGCCGATCATCAGCACCTGCGCCGGCGCGAGCCGCAGGCGCTCGCAGCCTGCGAGCACGATCGCGGGATGAGGCTTTTTCTCGCGCACGTCGTCGCCGGCGACGATCGCGTCGAACGCGGGAGCGAGCCCGAGCCGCTCGAGCAGCGGCACCGTGAACTCGCGCGGTTTGTTGGTCACGCACGCGACCTTGAGTCCCCTGGAATGCAGCAGTTCGAGCGCCTGCGGAACGCGCTCGAACACGACCGCGTGCGTGCCGTTGACCGCGTGGTAGTGACGATAAAACGCCGCGCGTGCGCGTTCGAAGGTGGCATCGTCGGCCTGGCCATTGAGTTCGCCGGTCAGCGCCCGATGCACGAGCACCTCGGCGCCCTTGCCGACGAAGGCCGCGATGCGTTCGACCGGCAGCGCGGGCAGCCCGAACTCGGCGCGCATGGCATTGGCGGCCGCCGCCAGATCGGGCGCGGTATCCATCAGCGTGCCGTCGAGATCGATCAGCACGCCGCGAAGGGGAACGGTTGAATTCACCACGGAGACACGGAGAACACAGAGAAAGGCGAATGGATCGTATGAAAACCTACCGAACCACGTGGCTCGGCGCCAAAGTCAACGCCGATCCCTCCCCCCCCCGGTCCCTCTCACGCTGGGAGAGGGGTTGGCGTGAGGCAAAGGCGTGACGCGCCGTTCGGCAAGACTGAATAGGTGGATGGAAGGATGTCGAGATGGCCTGCCTCGCTCGGGGGCAACGCTGCGTCGCTGCGGTCGGTGCGCGACAAGGCGTGCCGCCAGCAATCCGGACGTCGGACTGCACTCTTTCTCCTCGGTGTCTCGGTGGTGAAGCCCGGTCTTCTGCCGTCACGCGCCGCCCGAGTCTCGCCGCTCCGCCCCGCGCCTGCGGCCGATCGCTGCGGCGGCTTCGCTCAGTTCGCGTCGCATCGCATCGATCGTCGCCTTGTAGTCCTTCGAACCGAAGATCGCGCTACCGGCGACGAACGTATCGGCGCCGGCCTCGGCAATGGCACGGATGTTGTCGACTTTCACGCCGCCGTCGATCTCCAGCAGAATGTCGCGCCCGGTGGCCCGCTTCCATGCGTCGATCTTCGCGCGCGCCCGCCCCAGCTTGTTCAGCGCCTCGGCGATGAACGCCTGCCCGCCGAAGCCCGGGTTCACGCTCATCAGCAGAACGAGGTCGAGCTTGTCCATCACGTGATCCATCCAGTCGAGCGGCGTGGCGGGATTGAACACGAGCCCCGCCTTGCAGCCCTGGTCGCGGATCAGCGCCAGGGTGCGGTCGACGTGGCGCGACGCCTCGGGGTGGAAGGTGATCACGTTCGCGCCGGCCTTCGCGAACATTGGCACCAGCGCGTCGACCGGCTCGACCATCAGGTGAACGTCGATCGGCGCCTGCACGTGCGGACGGATCGCCTCGCACACGAGCGGACCGATCGTCAGGTTCGGTACGTAATGGTTGTCCATCACGTCGAAGTGGATCCAGTCGGCGCCGGCCGCGACGACGCTGCGCACTTCTTCGCCGAGCCGCGCGAAATCGGCGGACAGGATGCTCGGAGCAATGCGAAAATCCACGGCACGTCCTCCACGAAGGGCTCGGCGAACACGGGTCGCCGCGATTCTAAGGTCGGCCCGCCGGACCGACGGTGACGAAGGTTACTCATGAGCGCGAAGTACGAATTCAGCGTGAGCGTGCAGCCGCGCTTCCTGCCCGAGCAGTCCGATCCGGAGCGGGACCGCTACCTGTTCGCGTACACGGTCACGGTGCGCAATACCGGCGATGTCGCCGCGCAACTGATCTCGCGCCATTGGATCATCACCGACGGCGAAGGAAAGGTGCAGGAGGTGCGCGGGCTCGGCGTGGTCGGCGAGCAGCCGCTGCTCGCGCCGGGCGAAGTGTTCGAATACACGAGCGGCTGCCCGCTCGAGACACCGGTGGGCACGATGCGCGGCAGTTACCAGTGCGTGGCCGCCGACGGAACGCGCTTCGACGCGCCGATCCCCGAGTTCGTCCTGTCGATGCCGCGCGCGCTGCATTGAGCAAGGCTCAGTCGCCCGGCGGCCGCTTGTCGCGGCCATGGAACATCGTCCACCAGACGATGAACACCAGCAGGGCCAGCGCGATCAGCGCTTCGAGAACGATGAGCCACATTTGAGGGTCGAGGGGCGCGGATTGCGAATCGCGAACGGTACTTCGTCGGGACGGGCGATTGCGTCGCATTGTAGGAGCGCAGCGACGCTCGCCGCGGCGTTCGTGCTCGGTGCGTGCCAGACGCTGCCGCCGGCGCCGCCGCCCTCGATCAAGACCGTCACGCAGGCGCGCTACGAGAAGGTCGCTTTCGATACGCTGCCTGCCGTCGCCGACGCGGATCTGGTCGCGGCGTGGCCCGCATGGCTCGCTTCGTGCCGTGCGCTCGAGCGCGGCGGCGATGCGCGGCGCGCGTCGTGGCAACCGGTCTGCGCAGCGGCGACCGTGGTCGACGCGGGCAGTGCGGCCGCGATCCGCGCTTATCTGCGAGAACGCTTCGACGCCTGGCGCGTGCTCGCGGAAACGCGCGAAGACGCGCCGGGCAACGGCGCGCTGATCGGTGTGGCCGACCGCGGCCGCATCACGGGCTACTACGAACCGCTGCTCAACGGCAGCCGCACGAAAGCGCCGCCCTACACGGTGCCGCTGCATCGACCGCCCGACGACCTGCTGACCGTCGATCTGGCGAGCGTGTATCCGGAACTCGCGGGCAAGCGCGTGCGCGGCCGGCTCGTCGAAACGCCGGGCGGCAGGCGCGTCGTTCCGTACTGGTCGCGCGAGGAACTGACGAACGGCACGCGGCTCGCGGGCGCCGAACTGCTTTGGGTCGACGACGCGATCGAGGCGTTTTTCCTGCAGGTGCAGGGCTCGGGGCGCGTGCGGCTGCCCGACGGCAGTGTGGTTCGCTTGGGCTACGCGGACGTCAATGGCCATCCGTATCGGTCGATCGGCCGCTGGCTCGTCGAACGCGGCGAACTCAAGCTCGAGGACGCATCGATGCAGGGCATCCAGGCGTGGGCGCGCGCGAATCCGCAGCGGCTCGACGAATTGCTGAACCAGAACCCGAGCTACGTGTTCTTCCGCGAGTTGCCGCTCGGCGACCCGAACGCCGGGCCGCTCGGCGCGCTCGCCGTTGCGCTGACGGCCGGCTACTCGGTCGCGGTCGATCCGCAGTACGTACCGCTCGGCGCGCCGGTCGTGATCGCCACGCAGCATCCGGCGACGAACGCGCCGCTCGTGCGCATGGTGGCCGCGCAGGACACCGGCGGCGCCATCCGCGGGCCGCTGCGCTTCGACTTGTTCTGGGGCACCGGCCGCGAAGCCGGCGCGATCGCCGGTCGCCAGCGCCACGACGTCGCCGCGTGGATCCTCGTGCCGAAGGCCGCGACCCCGGCCGCGCTGCTCGGGCGCTGAACCGCGGCTACTTCGCCGCCGGCTCGGCGAGCATCTGTTCGATGCGATCCAGCGGAACCGCGCCGGGTGCGCGCTTGCCGCTCGGGAAGATCAGCGTCGGCGTGCCGCTGATGTCGAGCTTCTGGCCGAGCGCGAGCACCTGCTGCAGCGGATGCTTGCAGTCGGCCGCGGCGGCGGGTGGCGCCTTGCCGTTGCCCATCAGATCGGCCCACGCCGCGGCGCGATCCTTGGCGCACCAGACCGCGCGCGCCTTCTCGAACGAGTCCTGCGACAGGATCGGATACAGGAACGTGTAGATCGTCACGTTCTTCAGCCCGTCGAGGTCCTTGAACAGCTTCTTGCAGTACGGGCAGTTCGGGTCCTCGAAGGTCACCAGCGTGCGCGAACCGTCGCCGCGCACGGTCTTCACCGCGCTTTCGAGCGGCAGCGACTTGACGTCCACCTTGAGCAGCTCGTCGCGCTTTTTCGACGTCAGGTCCTCGCGCGTGCGCGCGTCGAACACGCGGCCGGCGATCACATAGTTGACCGCCGCATCGACGTAGAAGATCTCGGTACCGATGACGACTTCGTACAGTCCGAAGGGCATGCGCGTGACCGTGTCGGGCTTTGCGCCCATGCGCGCCTCGACGCGCGCACGCAGTGTCGCCTCGTCCGCACGCGCCGCCTCCTTGCGCGGCTCACTCTTTGCGGGCGGCGCCTGGACCTGCGCCAGCGCGCCGCACGACATCGCCGCTGCGAGCGCGGCCACCCACCAGAACTTCATCGGGATTCCTCTGCAAGAAAGGGCGCCAGTCTAGCGGGCGCCAAAGTCCCCAAGCGAATGACTGCGCCGGTCTAGCCGAGCGCGTGGCGGATCAGCGCGCGCTTCAGCGGCGCGATCCGCTCGACCGCCGCCAGCCCGGTGTTGCGCAAGCGGCGCACCCACGGGTCGTCGTTTGCAAACAGCCGGCTCAGCCCGTCGGTCGTCCATCGCATCAGTGCGAGCGGCTCGGCCCGCGCACGCTCGTAGCGCCGCAGCAACACGACGTCGCCCGGATCGCGGAACGGCTCGCGCGCCGCGAGCACGCGCAGCCACTCGGACACGTCGAGCAGCCCGAGGTTCAATCCCTGCCCCGCGAGCGGATGCACGACGTGCGCTGCGTCGCCGACGAGCGCGACGCGCGGCGCGACCAGCCGATCCACTTGAGTGCGCCGCAGCGGAAACGCGTGGGCCGCACCGATCGAGCTCAGCGCGCCGAGCGCGTGTGCTGAACGCCGCGCAGCGCGCGCGGCAAGCGCCTCGGGCGCAAGCTGCATCAGTTGCACGGCGAGCGTATCGGGTGCGGACCACACCATCGATACGCGCTGTCCGGGCAGCGGCAGCAGCGCGAGCACACCCTCCTCGGTGAACCACTGAAACGCGGTGTCCTGATGCGGATGCTCGCACGCGAAATTGGCGACCACCCCTTGCTGGCGGTAGTCGTGGATGTCGGCGTTCGAGCCGATCGCTGCGCGCACGGCCGAGTGCGCGCCGTCGGCGCCGATCACGACGCGCGCCTGGATCGCGCCGCCGTCGTCGAGGTCGATTCGCGCCGCGTCGGCGTCGACGCGCAGCGAGGCCATCGGCGCGGTTTCGCGGCGGATCGCCGGCTGGTAGTCGCACGCCGCGGCGAGCACGCGCACCAGTTCGGACTCCTCGACGATCGTCGCGAGCCGCTCGACCGCGGCCGTGTACGCGTCGAAAGTCAGCGCCTCGCCGGCGTCGCCGAACACGCGCATCCGTTCGACGCGGCAGATGCGCGTCGCATCGATCTTGTTCCACACGCCGAGCCGCGCGAGCAGCGCGGCAGCACCGGGTGCGATCGCGTAGATCCGCGCGTCGAACGGTGCCGCTTCGGTCGGCGCGTGCCGGCGCGCAGCCGGTCCTATCAGCGCCACGCTCAGCCCCTGTTGCGAGCAGCCGAGCGCGGCGGCGAGGCCCGCGACACCCGCGCCGACGACGGCGACATCGACGCGCGCTGCATTGGCAGTGGGTCCTGGGTGGGGCGGCATCGTGGCCGGCAGTGTGGGACGCGTGTACCTGGGTCGCAGAGCGCTCCGGCGTCGACCGAAGTTCGCGGATGAGGATGATAACGACCCGAACAGCAGAACGACGCGCGCTATGCTGGCGGCCGTCGGAGCATCGACCGGAGCGAGGAACGCGCCATGGTGCAACACGTGATCGTGTCGTTCGGCGACAAGAAGGAGTACGAGTACAAGGTCGCGGCGGCGGATGTCGCCGGGATCACGGCAGAGGACGCGCGCAGGTGGCTCGAGCGCGAGTTCGAGGCACTGGAGTGCGATCTGCCGAATCCGATCGGCAAAGTGCTGCTCGCGGACCGCGTGCTCAGCGTGGCCAAGTACGCAGGCGAACGCCGGTTCAAGGAACACGCGCCGTGGGCCGAGCAGTTCGCGCGCAACGCGGCGGTCGCGCTCGGCCGCGACGTGATCCGCGTGGACGTGGCGAACTACAGCGTCGGCTACTGAACGCGGCGGCGTCGGACCCGCCGCCCTGCGTTCGACCCCGCGACGGGGCGACGCTGCGAAGGACAGCCGCTGCGACAACGATCGCTCTCGGTCGCTCGCGGCTCGGGCAGGAAGACCGTTCCTGCTCTGCGCGTCACGCTATGCTGGCGGCCGCTCGACGCGCGCCCTGCGCCGTCGACCAGCACATCACCATCGCCGCCGCCTTGACCCTCACCGTCTCCTTCGCCGTCCTGCTCGCAGCACTGCTGCACGCGAGCTGGAACGCGATGATCAAAGGCGGTACCGACGTGCTGATGAACACCGCGGCGATCGTCGCCGGCGCGGGCATCGTCGCGCTGCCTTTCCTGTTGGTCGTGCCGCTGCCGGCGCCGGCCAGTTGGCCCTACATCGGCGCGTCGGTGGCGATCCACCTCGCGTACTACTACCTGATGGTCAACGCGTACCGCACGGGCGATCTGAGCCTCGTGTACCCGCTGATGCGCGGCGTGGCGCCGCTGCTCACGGCGGTGCTGGGGATCTTCTGGCTCGCCGAACTTCCTGGCGTGTTCACGTGGGTCGGCATCGCGCTGATTTCGGCGGGCGTGTTCGCACTGGCCTTCCGTACGGTCGACCACGTTCCGTCGCCGAAGGCGGTGGGCTTCGCGCTCGCGAACGCGGCCGTGATCGCGACCTACACGATCGTCGACGGCACCGGCGCGCGGCTGGCGGGCGACGCGTGGGCGTACATCGTCTGGTTGTTCGTGATCGACGCGGTGCCGTTTACCGTTTGGGTGCTGGCCGCGCGGCGCGAGGCGTTCGTGAAGTTCGTCGCGGCGAGCCCGCTGCGCGGGCTGGTCGGCGGCGGGTTGTCAGCGGCGGCCTACGCGATCTCGGTGTGGGCGATGACCAAGGCCCCGGTGGCGATGGTCGCATCGCTGCGGGAAACGTCGGTGCTGTTTGCGACGCTGATCGGCGCGCGGCTGCTGCGAGAGAAGCTCAACGCACGGCGCTGGGCCGGCGCGGTCGCCGTCGTGGCCGGTGTGATCGCATTGAAAGCGGCCTGAGCGCGCCGCAGATGCAACAAAAAGGGCGGCTCGCCGGCCGCCCGAAAAAGTCGCTTGTGGATCCTGTCAGCGCTTGGCGCGGCGCCGCGATGCGAGTCCGATGCCGGCCAGTCCCAGGCCAAGCAGCGCGAGCGTGCCGGGCTCGGGGACGCGGCCGACAAAGTCGATACTCGTAGCCTGATAGAAGTTGCTCCACCCATGCGTGATGCTGGCCACCAAAGTCATCGAATATGTCCCGGTCAGCGCTTCCCAATCGCCGAAAGACGCGCTGAACGCCCCGCTGCCGACGCCCGAGCCGACAAGAGCGTCGGTACCAAAGGCGGTGTTCGCGTCGGACACGTACATCGCGTAGTTCACGCTGCCCGCCGACACAGCGCCGATCCCTCCAGCGAAGTTCAGCGTGGGATAACCACCAGAGTTCATGAAGTCCGTGTCAGTGAACGCTACGGTCAGCGTGCCACCCTCGGTCGAACTGGCATTCAGGCTGGTGAGATGGATCTGGTTGCCGAGGACATCGTGGCCAATGCCGACCACCAGATTCAGGAACCAATTCCCGATGGAGCAGCTCAGTCCGACGATCCCCGCCAAGCCCTGCGTGTCGCCGCAGGCCCCGACGCTGCCGTCCGACACCGTCACCGTGGTGACACCGTCCGACACGCGCAAAATCGGCGCGGCCTGCGCCGTACCGATCGCGCCAACCAACAGACAGAGGGCAGCGCCCTTAGCGATCATCGATTTCAAGCTGGTCTCCCTTACATTCGTCGCGATCCCGCTTTCTTGGGAGCAATTGGCGTTCCAGTCATTGGATTCAATGACTTACGTGGCCACTATCGGCGGAGTGTCAAATTTTTCGACGTTATTCGGGGTGGCGGTGGGGAGCAGTCGTCACGCGGCGTCGAGAACCGCGGTGCTTCCGGCCTTCCCTACCGGGAAATGCCCAATTCGTGGAGCGCCCGCGCTATCGCCGTCACCACATTCCTCATCTCGTTGACGTCGATCGCGCCAATGCAGCCGACGCGGAAGGTCTCGACCTGCGTGAGCTTGCCCGGGTACAGGATGTAGCCGCGCTCGCGTACCGCGGCATAGAAACGCTTGAAGTCGTAGGCCGGGTCGGCGGGCGCGTGGAAGGTCACGATGATCGGCGCCTGCACGTCGGGCTTCAGGAAAGGGCGGAAGCCGAGCGCGGACATACCTTCGATCAGCGCGGCGCAGTTCGCCGCGTAGCGCGCGCCGCGCGCGGGCTGGCCGCCCTCCTCCTTGAACTGGTCGATTGCCGCGCGCAGCGCGGCGACGACGTGCGTGGGGGGCGTGTAGCGCCACTGCGTCGTCCTCTGCATGTAGACGTACTGGTCGTACAGATCCAGCGCGAGCGAATGCGAGTTGCCGGCGCTGGCTTCGAGAACGGACTTCCTCACGATCACGAAACCCATGCCGGGGACGCCTTCGAGGCACTTGCCGCTCGCGGCTACCAGCGCATCGAGCGGGGTTTTGCGCACATCGATCTCGACCGCCGCGAATGAGCTCATCGCGTCGACGACGAGCCCTTTGCCGCGCTTGGCGCACACCTGCGCGATGCCGGGCAGGTCATTGAGGATGCCTGCGCCGGTTTCGCAATGGACCTGCGCGACGTGTGTGATCGACGGGTCGGCGGCGAGCGCGGCGTCGACGATCGCGGCGGTGGCCGGCTGATCCTCGGGCACCGGCAGGTCGACGACGTCGCGCCCGAGGTACCTGCAGATCCTGACGATTCGCGCGCAGTACGCGCCGTTGTTCGGCACCAGCACGCGGCCGTTGCGCGGAACGACGCTGCCGATCGCGGCTTCGACGGAGAACGTGCCGCAGCCCTGCATCGGCACGCACACGTACTCGTCCCCGCCGCCGACGATGTCGACGAGGTCGCGGCAGATCGACCCCGTGATTCGATTGAACGCCGCGTCCCACGATCCCCAGTCGCGCAGCATCGCCAGCTTGGTCGCGAGCGAGGTCGTCAGCGGGCCGGGGGTCAGAAGGATCGGGTCGTTACCGCGGATCATGGGTCGGGTCCTAGTTACGGGTCGTTTCGCGCCACCGCTGCGTCCGTCGCACGAGCCACCACTCGGCGACGAAGAAGAGCACCGTCACGACGCCGGACGTGGCGACGATCAGCGTGGCCATCGCGGCGGCCGAGCCGACGTTGCCGGCTTCGTCCAGATGCAGGATCGAGATCGACGCGAGCGTCGTTTTCGGCGAATACAGGAACACGACGCACGAGATCGTCGTCATCGCGTTGACGAAGTAGTAGCGGCTGATGTCGATGATCGACGGCAGGCATACCGGGACGGTCACGCGCCAGAAGGTCTTGTAGAAGGGCACCTTCAGCGACGCCGACACCGACTCGAACTCGTTGTCGAGCTGCTTGAGCGCCGTGACCGCGGTCAGGTGGCTCGACGAGTAGAAGTGGATGACGGTGGACAGCACGAGGATCGTCATCGTGCCGTACAGGAAGCCGAGCGGATTCGCCGGGTGGTTGAAGAACAGGATGTAGCCGATGCCGAGCACCATGCCCGGTACCGCCATCGGCATCATCGCCTGCAGCTGGATCGCGGGACGCAGGAAGTCCGCTCCGCGCGTTTTTTCGAGCCAGTACGCGCCGGCGAAGGTGACCGCCGCGCCGAACAGTGCGCACCACAATGCCATCTTCACGCTGTTCGGGTATGCGTGGTCCACCCCCGCCTCCTCGAAACCGTACGTGTAGTGGTTGAGCGTGAACGACAGGTTGTACGGCCACACCTTGACGAACGAGCCGAACACCGCCATGCCAACGACGAGCAGCATGAACGCGCACATCGCGATCACGACAGCGAGCAGCGTCGCGTCGCGCAGCGGCGCCGGCCGCGGGCAGTACGGCACGCTGCGCGCGGTCAGCAGCGCTTTCTGCCGCTTGCGCACCGCGTAGTCGATGATGAACGCGACGAGCACCGGCGCCAGCAGGATCAGGCCGACCACCGCGCCCATCGAGAAGTTCTGCTGGCCGATCACCTGCTTGTAGACGTCGATCGCGAGCACGCCGGTGTTGCCGCCGATCACCTTCGGGATGCCGAACTCCGACACGGCCATCGTGAACACGACCATCGCCGCGGAGATCAGGCCGTAGCGCGCGCCCGGCAGCGTGATCGTCAGAAACTTGCGCCAGCCGGGGGTGGCCATCGAATCGGCCGCCTCGTACAACCGCGCGTCGGATAGCGCCAGCGCCGCCAGCAGGATCATCACCGCGTGCGGGAACGACGAGAACACCATCGCGAGCACCATGCCGGGCAGCCCGTAGATGCTTTGCAGGCCGAACCAGCCGAGGACGAACTTGAGCCAGCCCTGGTTGCCGAACAGATAGATGAACGACAGCGCGGCGAGCATCGACGGCGCGAGGATCGGGATCATCGCGATGCTGCGCCAGACGCTCTTGAACGGGATGCAGCTTCGCTGGATCGCATACGCGAAGACGAACGCGAGCGGCACCGTGATGCCCGTGGTCAGCCCGGCGAAGACGAGCGTGTTCTGCGCGGAGCGCGCGAACGCGGGCGCGGCGAAGTACTCGGCGAAATTGGCGAACCCGACGAACTGCCCGCCGCCCTGCACCGAGCGCACGAGCAGGCTCGCCAGCGGCAGCGTCAGGAAAACCGCGAGCGCGGCGGCGACGAGGAACAGGCCCCCGTGCGCGACGAGCGTCTCGCTCGCCAGACGCGCCGGCCGCGGCGCGAAGTCCGGACGGGCGACCGCCGTCATGCGGCCGAGAACACGCGCACGCGCTCGCCGCGCAGCGCGAACGGGATCGTCGCGCCCTCGCGCACGCCCATTTCGAGCGCCTGGTTCAGCGAGAAGTAGACGAGCAGCTTCTGGCCTTCGAAGCCCTCGACGTCCATCGCCGCCAGGCAGTACGTGCCGAGGAAGTCCACGCCGAGCACGCGCCCGCGCATCGCGTTCGGCATCCGCTCGACCGGACCGGAATCCGGAAGCAGCCGGTCCTCGGGCCGCAGGTACAGCCGCACCGCCTCGCCCGCCGCGTAGCCGTTGGCCTGCGTCGCGAGCTCGACGCGGCCCACGCGGTAGCGCCCTTCGCCCAGGCTCGTCGCGCGCAGCACGTTGACCTTGCCGAGGAAGTCCGCGACGAACGGCGTTGCGGGCTGTTCGTAGACCTGCAGGGGCGTGCCGACCTGCTCGATCCGGCCGTGGTTCATCACGACGACGCGGTCCGACATCGACAGAGCCTCCTCCTGATCGTGCGTGACCATGATCGTGGTGACGCCGACGCGCTTCTGGAGATGGCGGATCTCGCCGCGCAGCCGCTCGCGCTCCTTGGCGTCGAGCGCGGACAGCGGTTCGTCGAGCAGCAGCAGGCTCGGCGCCGTGGCGAGCGCGCGGGCGAGCGCGATGCGCTGCTGCTGCCCGCCGGAGAGCTGGCTCGGATACTTCGGCCCCGAGTCGGGCAGGCCGACCAGCGTCAGCAGCTCCTTGACGCGCGCGTCGATCTGCGCGCGCGCGCGGCGCCGGTTGACCAGTCCGTACGCGACGTTCTCGTCGATCGTCAGATTCGGAAACAGCGCGTACGACTGGAAAACGATGCCGTAGTCGCGCGCCGACGGCGGCGCGGTCGAGATGTCGCGCCCGTTCTGGATCACGCGGCCGCGCGTCTGCGACTCCAACCCCGCGATGATCCGCAGCAGCGTGGTCTTTCCGCAGCCCGACGGCCCGACGAAGCAGACCAGTTCGCCGGCGTCGATTGCAAGGTCGACCGATTGCAGCGCGACGAAGCCGCCGAACGCCTTGTGGATCCCCTCGAGCCGAAGCGCTTCGCCCGTCATACCTGCACGTTACCCGCAGAAGCGTGCCGCGTTGAGCCGCGTCAGCGCGGCCGGCTCGAACGCGGCGGGTCGTTCCGGCGCGCGAGCGTGCAGAACGACGTCACTTCGGAGCGGCCTTGCTCTCGTAGCGCTTGCTCCACTCCTTCAGGATCCGGTCGCGGTTCTTCGCGGCCCACGCGAAGTCGTTCTTCACGAGCCGCGTGCCGTAGTCGGCCGGAACGTTCGGCAGCGGCTTGTTCAGCGACGGAACAGCGACGATCGCGAAGTTGTTCGCGTACAGTCCCATCGCCTCGTCCGAGATCGACCAGTCGAGCAGCCGCTGCGCGGCGGCGAGGTTCTTCGTCCCCTTGTGGATGCCGATCGCTTCGAGGTCCCAGCCAAGCCCCTCCTTCGGGAACACGAGGTCGATCGGCTTGCCCTGTGCCTTCTCGCGGTTGGCGCGGTACTCGAACGAGATGCCGACGACGTACTCGCCATTGGCCGCCGACGCGCACGGGCGCGAGCCCGAGTGCATGTACTGCGCGATGTTCTCGTGCAGCGCGTCCATGTACTTCCAGCCCTCGGCCTCGCCCCAGAGTTGCAGCCAGGCGGACACGTCGAAGAAGCCGGTGCCGCTGGAAGCCGGATGCGGCATCACGATCTGGCCCTTGTAGACAGGCTTGGTCAGGTCCTTCCACGTCTCGGGCTTCGGGATGTTGCGCTTGGCGGCCTCGGCCGTGTTGAAGCAGATCGTCGCCCCCCACACGTCCATGCCGACCCACGCGGGCGGGTTCCGCGAGTCTCGGTACTGCGGGGCGATGCGTTCGAGCCCCTTGGGGGCGTACGGCTGCAGCATGCCTTCGGCGTCGAAGATCGCCATGCTCGTCGCAGCGACGCCCATGATCACGTCGGCGCGCGGGTTCGACTTCTCGGCGAGCAGCTTCGCGGTGATCACGCCTGTGGAGTCGCGCACCCAAACGATTTCGAGGTTCGGATTGGCCTTCTCGAAGGCCGTCTGGTACGCCTTCAGCTGGTCGGTCTCGAGGGCGGTATAGACGGTCAGTTGCGTCTTCTGCGCCGCCGCCGCGCCAGCGGCCAGCGACAGCGCGAAGGCGCACAGCACGCCGAGCGCCGGATTGCGGAACGTCATGAACTCCTCCTTGTTGTCTCACACCCGAGGGGACTCCACGGTGCGACCGCGCCCGCAGCGGGCGGCGGCGACCCGCGAAGCTAACCGTGTTGCGTGACCGACCGGTGACCGGCGCGCACCCGCCAAGCGCGGCTGCGTGCCGGCGCGACCCTGTCTCCCCGTGCCTTCGGCATCTCGATGTCGGCGGGCCAGTCTAAGCAGCGCCGAAATTTGATGTCAATTGTTTTTTGCAGATTGTCGACAATCACGTCGCACCGCCGTACACTCGCGCCATGCCCGCTTCGCAAGTGATTCCGCATCCGACCATCGCGCTGCTGCGCACCGAATCGCTGTCGACCGCCGCGCAGCAGGAGATCGAGCGAATGATCCTCGCCGGCGAGATCGCACCCGGCGCGAAACTCACGGAGGCGTGGCTGTCCGAGCGGCTCGGCATCTCGCGGGGGCCGATCCGCGAGGCCTTCCGCATGCTCGAGGAAGCGGGCCTCGTTCGGCAGGAGAAAAACCGCGGCGTCTTCGTGCGCGACATCCCGCTCGACGAGGCGGTCGAAATCTACGACCTGCGCGCCGTGATGGACGAGCTGATCGGCCGCCGCCTCGCGACGTCGATCACCCCCGAGCAGTTGAAGAAGGTCCGCGCGACCGTCGACCGCATGGAGGCCACGGCCCGAACCGGCGACGTCGACGGCTACCACCTGCTCAACCTGCAGTTTCACGACGCGCTCGTGGAGTTCGCCGGCAACCGAAAGCTCGCGGCGATCTACCGCAAGCTCGTCAAGGAACTCGCGCTGTTCCGCCGCCGCAACCTGAACGACCGCGGCGTGCTGCCGCACTCGGTCGCGGAGCACCGGCAGATCCTCAAGGCGATCGCCTCGGGCGACGCCGAAGCCGCCGGCCGCGCGATGTACGAGCACGCGATCGAGAGCAAGGAGCGGATGCTCAAGGGTGCGGCGACGGGCTCCGCCCCGGCGCGCGCCCGCGCAGGACGAAAGGGATAGACCATGCTGCAAGTCAACGGCCGGCGCTACGCGGCTCCGAGACAGCCGACCGTCGTGATCTGCGTGGACGGTTGCGAACCCGACTACATCGCGCAGGCGGTGGCCGCGGGGCAGATGCCGACGATGAAACGCTGGCTCGCCGAAGGCACCGCGCTCGTCGCCGACTGCGTCGTGCCGAGCTTCACGAACCCGAACAACCTGTCGATCGTCACCGGCGCGCCGCCCTCGGTGCACGGCATCTGCGGCAACTATCTGTACGACACGTCGACCGGCACGGAAGTGATGATGAACGACCCGAAATGGTTGCGCGCACCGACGCTGCTCGCGGCGCTCGCCGACGCGGGTCGGTCGGTCGCGGTCGTCACCGCGAAGGACAAGCTGCGCAAGCTGCTCGGGCACGGCCTGCGCGGGATCTGCTTCTCGTCGGAGAAGGCCGACCAGGCCACGGTCGCCGAGAACGGCATCGACGGCGTTCTGCAGCTCGTGGGCATGCCGGTGCCTTCGGTGTACAGCGCGGAACTGTCGGAGTTCGTGTTCGCCGCGGGCGTCAGGCTGCTCGAGACGCGCCGGCCCGACGTGCTGTATCTGTCGACGACGGACTACATCCAGCACAAGCACGGGCCGGGCGATCCCGACGCGAACCGCTTCTACGCGATGATGGACCGCTATCTCGCCAGGCTCGACGCGCTCGGCGCGGTCGTCGCGCTGACCGCCGATCACGGCATGAACGCGAAGACCAAGCTCGACGCCAGCCCCAACGTGATCTACCTGCAGGATCTGCTCGACGGCTGGCTCGGCGCGGGCCGGTCGCGCGTGATCCTGCCGATCACCGACCCGTACGTGGTCCATCACGGGGCGCTGGGCTCTTTCGCGACGGTCTACCTGCCGCCCGACACGGCCTACGGCGTGATGGGGCGCCTGCGCGAACTGCCGGGCATCGAGCTGGTCTGCGCCCGCGAGGAGGCCGCGATCCGCTTCGAGTTGCCGGCCGACCGCATCGGCGACCTGGTCGTGGTCTCCGAGCGCAGCGTCGTGCTGGGATCCGCCGCTTCGCGCCACGACCTGACGCAGCTCGACCGGCCGCTGCGCTCGCACGGCGGCGTCTCCGAGCAGCGTGTGCCGCTGGTCGTCAACCGGCGGGTGCAGGGATTGGACGGCCGGCGCAGGTGGCGTAACTTCGATGCTTTCGACCTCGCATTGAATCACGCACAGTAAGACGCCAGATGACCTTTTCACCACCGAGACACCGAGAGCACCGAGAAATGCCGTTCATCCTTTCCTCGGTGTTGTCTGCGTCTCGGTGGTTTGACCAACACCCATGAACGCGCCGACCGCCCCCATCAGGCACGAAGCGCTGCGCATCGCGGGGCGCAAGGTCGCCGGCGAGCGCAGCTTCGAGGTGCGCTATCCGTACACCGGCGAAGTCGTCGCGACCGTGCCCCTGGCGACCGTCGCGCAGGTGCGCGAGGCGTTGCGCATCGCCAGGAACTACCGCAGCACGCTGACGCGCCACGACCGCTACCGGATCCTGATGCGCGCCGGGGAGCTCATCGCCGCGCGGCGCGACGAGATTGCGCGGCTGATCACGCTCGAATCGGGGCTGGCGCTGCGCGACACGCTGTACGAAGTCGGCCGCGCGTCCGACGTGCTGCTGTTCGCCGCCAACCAGGCGCTGGTCGACGACGGCCAGGTCTTTTCGTGCGACCTGACGCCGCACGGCAAGCACCGCAAGGTCTACACGCTGCGCGAGCCGCTGCTCGGCGCGATCAGCGCGATCACGCCGTTCAACCACCCGCTGAACCAGGTGATTCACAAGGTCGCGCCGGCCGTGGCGACCAACAACCGGATCGTCGTCAAGCCGAGCGAGAAAACGCCGCTCGCCGCGTTCGTGCTCGCCGATGTGCTGTACGAGGCCGGGCTGCCGCCGCAGATGCTGTCGATCGTCACCGGCGATCCGAAGGAAATCGCCGACGAGCTGCTGACCAGTCCCGACGTCGACCTGGTGACCTTCACCGGCGGAGTGGCGGTCGGCAAGCACATCGCAGCGCGCGCCGTCTACAAGCGGCAGGTGCTCGAGCTGGGCGGCAACGACCCGCTGATCGTGATGGAAGACGCCGACATCGACGAGGCCGCCGCGCTCGCCGCCGCGGGCTCGTACAGGAATTCGGGTCAGCGCTGCACGGCCGTCAAGCGGATACTCGTGCACGAGCGCGTCGCCGATCGATTCGTCGAGCGGCTGGTCGAGAAAACGAAAGCCGTGAAGTACGGCGACCCGCTCGATCCGGCGACCGAGATGGGCACGGTGATCGACGAAGCCGCGGCGCGCGAGTTCGAGGCGCGCGTCGACGAGGCGATCGCGCAGGGCGCGCGACTTCTCGCAGGGCACGTACGGCGCGGTGCGCTGTACGCGCCGACGGTGATCGACCGCGTTTCGCCGGAAATGCGTGTGGTGAAGACGGAGACCTTCGGCCCGGTGTCGCCGGTGATCCGCTTCACCGACATCGGCGAGGCGATCCGGATCGCGAACTCCACGGCTTACGGACTGTCATCCGGGATATGCACCAACCGCCTCGACTACGTCACCCGGTTCGTGCAGGAACTGCACGTCGGCACGGTCAACGTGCGCGAGGTCCCGGGATACCGGCTCGAACTGACGCCTTTTGGAGGGATCAAGGATTCCGGCCTGGGGTACAAGGAGGGCGTGCTGGAGGCGATGAAGTCGTTTACCAACACCAAGACGTACTCGATTCCCTTCTGAGGCGCGTACCGAGCAAGGAACCGCTCGCACGCGCGACTCATCGCTTTGGAGATCGAAACCAGGGGACGAAGGTCCGCCACGAGAAACGATGCAGACGCTGCTGAACCTGATTGCCGCGATCGCCCTGCTGGTCTGGGGGACGCACATCGTCCGGACCGGCGTGCTGCGCGTGGCCGGCGCCAACCTGCGGCAGGTCCTGCGGCGCAGCGTGGGACGGCGGGCGACCGCCTTTCTCGCCGGCATCGGCGTCACCGGGCTGCTGCAAAGCTCGACTGCGACCGCGCTGCTGACCTCGACCTTCGTCGGACAGGGCGTGATCGCCACCGCCGCGGCGCTCGCGGTGATGCTCGGCGCCGACGTCGGCACTGCGCTGATGGTGCAGGTGTTCTCGCTGGACCTGTCGTGGCTCGCGCCGCTGCTGATCGCCGCCGGCGTGATCGTCTATCTGTCGAAGAAGAACGAGCGTGCCGGGCAGATCGGCAAGATCGTGCTCGGGCTCGGCGTGATGATCCTCGCGCTGCAACTGATCATGCAGGCGACCGCGCCGCTGACGCACGCGACTGGCGTCAAGGTGCTGTTCTCGCAACTGTCCGGCGACATGCTGTTCGACGCGCTGATCGGCGCGCTGCTCGCCGTCGCGTGCTACTCGAGCCTGGCGGTCGTGCTCTTGACGGCGGCGCTGACCGCGTCGCACGTGATCCCGGTTCAGGTCGCGCTCGCGATCGTCGTCGGCGCCAACCTCGGCAGCGGACTGCTCGTGGTGCTGACCACGCTGAAGTCGGACCCGCTGACGCGCCGCGTTCCGCTGGGCAACTTCCTGTTCAAGGGCGTCGGTTGCCTGATCGCGCTGCCGCTGTTGCCGTTCGCCGGTCAGTGGCTCGCCGCGCTGGACCCGGCGCCGCAGCGCATGGTCGTCAACATGCATCTGGCGTTCAACCTGGGGGTTGCGGTGCTGTTCCTGCCGCTCGTGTCGAAGATCGCGCGGCTGGTCGAAGCGTGGATGCCGGCCGAGGCCGCGAAGGAGGTTCCCGGCACGCCGCGGCATCTCGACGCGACCGCGCTCGCCACACCGGCGCTTGCGATCGGCTGCGCCGCCCGAGAGGCCATCCGGCTCGCCGACATCGTGCAGGACATGCTGACCGGCCTGCTGACGGTGCTCAAGACCAACGACTTCCAGCTCGCCGAACAACTGCGCAAGCGCGACGACGAGATCGACCGGCTGTACACGGCGATCAAGCTGTACCTCGCCCAGATCAGTCGAGAAGCGCTGGAAGAGCGCGAGTCGAAGCGCTGGACCGACATCATCCAGTTCACGATCAACATGGAGCACGTCGGCGACATCATCGAGCGCGTGCTGATCGACATCGCCGAACGAAAGATCCAGCTCGGACTGTCGTTCTCCGACGCCGGAATGCAGGAGATCGAGCACCTGCACGCGCGGCTGCTGGCGAACCTGAAACTTGCGGTCGCGGTGTTCCTGAACGGGGACCTCAAGTCCGCGCAGCAGCTGATGGCGGAGAAGGTCGCGTTCCGCGAGCTCGAGATGCGCTATGCCGACAGCCACCTGCAGCGGCTGTCGGGCAACACGCCGCAGTCGGTCGAGACGAGCTCGCTGCACCTGGACCTGCTCGCCGACTTCAAGCGCATCAACTCGCTGTTCTGCTCGATCGCGTACCCGATCCTCGAGTCCGCCGGCGTGCTGTCGAAGACGCGCGTGCTCGGTGCCGAGCAGCCGCTGGTGTTCAAGCACGACGAGCGCCACGCGTAAATGGCCCTTTCGCTCGACGATATCGCGCGCCTTTTCGAAGCCAAGGGCGGCCGGCTCTACAGCGGCGAGCCGGTGACCCAGCTCGAGCACGCGCTGCAGTCCGCTCTGCTCGCCGAGACCGCCGGCGCGAGCGACGCCTTGATCACCGCGGCCCTGCTACACGACCTCGGCCACCTGATCAACGACCTGGGCGAGACGCCGACGCTGCGCGGCATCGACGACAAGCACCAGTACGTCGCGCTGCCTTTCCTGCGCGGCCTGTTCGGCGACGACGTGCTTCAGCCGATCAAGCTGCACGTCGATGCCAAGCGCTATCTGTGCGTGCACGGCGACGGCACGCTGTCGGGCGCCGAATACTGGGCCGCGCTGTCGGACGACTCCAAACGCAGCCTCGAGCTGCAGGGCGGTGTCTTCGGCGCGGCCGAAGCCGACGCCTTCATCGCGCAGCCGTACGCGGCCGATGCGGTCAAGCTGCGCCGCTGGGACGACCTCGCGAAGACCGCGGGCGCCTCGACGCCGCCCCTGTCCCACTACCTCGCACGCGCCGCGCGCGCCGCGCGAAGCTGAAGGCCGCGCCCGAGCGAGCGCGCGCCAGCGCCGGGCGCTCGCTTAACATCGCGGCATCCAACGCCGCCGCGAATTCCGTGAACTACACCGCCCCCGCCGACGCAGCCGAATTGCGCGAGTTCGTTCCCTTCGTCCACGAACTGATCGCCCGCGCCTTCGCCGTGATCGGTCCCCTGTTCCTGAGCGGCACCGCGGTCGACACCAAGAGCGACGCGTCGCCGGTCACGCGCGCCGATCGCGGCGCCGAGGAGGCGATGCGCGCGCTGATCGAGCGCCGCTATCCGCGGCACGGCATCCTCGGCGAGGAGTTCGGCGTCAAGCACGGCACGCGGTACCGCTGGGTGCTCGATCCCGTCGACGGCACGCGCGCGTTCATCACCAACTGCTTCCTGTTCGGCACGCTGATCGCACTCGAACGCGACGACGGCGCCGGCTTCCGGCCGGTGCTCGGCGCGATCGCCCATCCGGCGGCCGGCGTCGCGCTGATCGGCCACCGCCGCGAATGCCGGCTGTACCGCGCCGACGGCACCGAGCGCGCCGCGCGCGTGCGCCCGTGCCGTCGGCTCGAAGACGCGACCGTGCTCGCGACGACGCACTGGTCGACCGGCGAGCAGTCCGGCGGCCCGGCGATCGAAGGGCTGATCCGCCGCGCGAAGCTGTATCGCACCTGGGGCGACTGCTTCGGTTACTTCGCGCTCGCCACCGGCGGCGCCGACGTGATGCTCGATCCTTCGCTCGCCTACTGGGACGTGGCCGCGATCGTTCCCGTGGTCGAAGGCGCGGGCGGCACCGTCTCCGGATGGAGCGGCGGCGATCCGCTCGCGCAGCCGTCGCTCATCGCGACAGCGGGTCCGCTGCACCAGGAAGTGCTCGCGGTGTTGCGCGGCGCGGCGTGATCGGCGCGCACGCTGCGATCGCGTGTGCATCGCCGCGCCGCCTTCCGCAAATCGGCCGTGCGACTACGGTGTTCGCCCGGACCAAAGCGAAGCGCTGCGCAGCACCACTTCGGCGAGCGAACGCGACTGCTGGTAGGTCTCGCGCTGCCAGCGCGCCTGGTTGCCGTGCACACGAACGAGCGCTTCGATCGCGTCGAGTGCCTCCGTGGACTCGAGCCGCTGCGCGTACGGGCGGCAGCGCTCGACCGTATCGAGCACGTCGCGATGCAGCGGGATCGCCGCGCCGGAAGCGACATCGATCAACTGCGCTTCGAGTCCGAAGCGGCACGCCTGGAAACGGTTGTAGCTGTAGGCGAGATAGATGTCCTCGGACTGCGGCTGTGCGCCCGTGTCGGCGAGCATCGCGCACACCGCCTGCAGATAGCCCGCGAGCTCAGCGGCGCGATCGACGGTCAGCGGCGTGTCGAACACGCGGATCTCGATCGTTCCGTACTCGGGTTTGGGCCGGATGTCCCAGTAGAAGTCCTTCATGCTCTCGACGACGCCGAGCCGCTTCATCTTCGCGAAGTACGCCTCGAACCCGGCCCAGTCGGTCACGAAAGGCGCGCGCCCCGACAGCGGAAACGCGAACACGGTGTTCAGCCGCGAGCAGTCGAACGCGGTGTCGACCCCCTGGTAGTACGGGCTGCACGCGGCGAGCGCGATGAAGTGCGGCACGTAACGCGCGAGGTTGTGCAGCAGCGGCATCGCCGCGTCGCCGCTCGTGCAGCCGATGTGCACGTGCTGGCCGAACACGGTGAACTGCTTGGCGAGATAGCCGTACAGCCCGGCGACGTGGCGGAACCTCGGCCGGTCGAAGATCTGCCGCTCGTGCCAGCGCTGGAACGGATGCGCGCCGCCGCCGGCGATCGCCAGATCGAGCCGGTCCGCGGCCTGCAACAGCGTGTCGCGGATCGCGCGCAGCTCGTCGCGCAGCGGACCGAACCGGGTGTGCACCTTGGTCGAGATCTCGATCATGCTCTCGGTGATCTCGGGCTTGATGTCGCCCGGATACGGCTTGCGCTCGATCAGGTGGATCAGGTCCGACGCGCCGCGCGTCAGATCGCCGGTGCGCCGGTCGACGATCTGCAGCTCGAGCTCGACGCCCATCGTCAGCGCGTCCGATTTGGTGAAGTCCAGCGCTTCGCCCATCACGCCTCCCTCGCCTCGCCGGTCGCCCGCAGCGCCCAGACGAGCAGCAGCGCGCCGCCGATCTGCAGCACGAACACGGAGGAGAAGATCACCGCGCCCACCTGCGCGCCGAGCTGGGGATACGCGACCGCGAGCTCGCGCGACAGCAGCAGCGCGACGGCGGACATCGGCGCCAGGCCCGCACCGAGCCACGCGCCTTTGCGCCACGCGAGCCCCGAGGCGTGCGCCAGCGCCACGCTCGCGGCGATCTTCGCCGCGACGCGAACGAGCACGAGCGCAGCCGCCGGCAGCCACGCGGGCGCGAGCAGCGCGAAGTCGACGGTCGCGAACGACAGCGCGAAGAAAATCAGAAGCGCCAGCGCCGCAGGCAGGCCGAGGTCGGCCGCCATCAAGCGCCGCTCGCGGTCGAAAGCCCGCGCGAAGGCGCCGAAGGTCAGCAGCGCGAGCAGCGGCGACAGCCGCAGCACCTGCGCGAGCGCGAAGACGACGGCGACGAAAGCGAGCACGACGGTGATCTGGCTCGCGCGCTCGCGGCCGACGTAGCGCAGCACCGCGAGCATCGCGCGCGCCGCCGCGGCGGCGAGGGCCAGCGCGCCGAGTACCAGATACAGCGGTTGCAACACCCAGGTGTCGAACGCACCTCGCGATTCGACGTGCACCCACGCGAGCAGCAGCGTCGACAGCACGACCGCATACACGCAATTCAGGGCGGTCAGCAGCAGCAGCCGTTCGGTGACCTGTCCTTGCGCGCGAACTTCGCGCGTGATCGCCAGCACGACGGCCGGCGACGTGGCGATCGCGATGGCCGCGGTCATCACGGCCGGCAGAGCGGCCGTGCCGAGCGCGCGCAGCGCGACGAACACGGCGCCGAAGCTGAGCAGGCTCTCGGCGATGCTGGTGGCGAGCAGCGCGGGGTTGCGCTGCAGCCAGCCCCAGGAGACCCGCTGGCCGAGGTCGAACAGGATCAGCGCCGCGGCGATGCCGATCGCCAGTTCCGCGTCGGCCGGCGCGATCGCGACCAGGTCGACCTGCGCCAGTCCGTAGGCGAGCAGCGCGAACAGGAAGCCGGCCAAGGTGTAGCCGACCAGGCGCGGCGCGCGCCAGCGCGCGCAGAGCTCGCCGGCCACGCTGGCCGCGAGCGCGAGCAGCGCCAAGGACAGCATGCCGGGCCAGTTGGCGGGCCAGTCGGGGAGAAAGCTCGAGTCGGTCATCGGCAAATCAATGCGCGCGCCCTCGTTCGCCGTCCGATCGTAGCGAATGGAGGAGGCAAAAAAAGAGCCCGCAGCGCCTCGCGGCACCGCGGGCATCAATGCGAGGAAACTGACCTCGCTTGCTTGCTGCCGTCGCTCGTTACCGTCGCGCAAGCGCCGTGGGTCCGCGTCGCGGTCGGCTGGGTTGGTCGACCGCCGATGCACGGCTGCGCAACGACAGGCGCAAGATACTGGCGCCTCGAGCGCTGCGAAATTCGCACAACAGCGTACGTACAAGCCTGCACGCTCGCGTTCTCGTCCGTTCGGACGATCGCGGCATTCGCCCGGCGTGATCGATCGCCGACCGGCAGGTCGGCGTCATCATGCGGGGCAACGCGCTACTCGACCGGCGGGCTGTGCTGCTCGAGCTCGAAGCGCAGGCGGAACAGGTCGGCGACGCGACGTGCCTGCAGTTTCTCCATGATGCGCGAACGGTGCACTTCGACCGTGCGCGGGCTGATGCCGAACTCCTCGGCGATCTCCCGATTGTGCTGGCCGTTGGTGATGCGCTCGAACACCTCGAGCTCGCGTGCGGTGAGCCGCGCCAGCCGTGCGGCGATTTCCTCGCGGTCGCGCGCCTTCGCGACGCGGCGCTGGTCGCTCGCGAGGGCAACGCTGACCGCATCGAGCAGCTCCTGCTCGTCGATCGGCTTCTCCAGGAAGTCGACGGCGCCGTCGCGCAAGGCGCTGCGCGCGGTCGCCACGTCGCCGTGCCCCGTGATCACGATCACCGGCAGGCCGGGATGCCGTTCCTTGAGCCGCTGCTGCAACGCCAAACCATCCATTCCCGGCAGCCGCACATCGACCAGCGCGCACGCAGGCCGCAGCAGCGCATCGAGCTTCAGGAACTCCTCGGCGCTTTCGTAGCCGCTCGGCGCGCAGCCGCGCAGCCGCAGCAACAGCAGCAGCGAATCGCGTACCGCCTTGTCGTCTTCGACGACGTAGACGGTCGATCCGTCGAAGCTGTCCTCAATCGGGGTGGCGTCAGCGGTCATCGGCAGGCAACTCCAGGCAAAACGTCGTTCTCGAACGGGTCGCGTCGAACCAGAGGCTACCACCGTGCCGCTGTGCGATCGTTCGCGCCATCGCCAGGCCCAGACCCATGCCGCCCGGCTTGCTGGTGGCCATCGGCTGGAACAAGCGGTCGCGCACCTCGAGCGGTACGCCCGGTCCGCTGTCTTCGACCTCGATCCGCACATGACCGTCGCCCGAACGCAGCGCGCGCACCTCGATCGCGCGCGGCGGATCGACGGCGACGACGGCCTCGATCGCGTTGGCGAGCAGGTTGCCGAGCACGGCACCGATCTGGACGCGATCGACGACGACTGCCGGCAGGCCGGGCTCGATCCGGCTCGTCCACAGCACGCCGTGGCGATCGAGCCGGTCGCGCACCTGATCGTGCGCGGCGTCGATCAACGCGGCGGGGTCGGTACGCACCAGATCGGCCGCGCCGGTGCGGAAAAAATCGCGCATGCGCCGGACGAACTCGCCGGCGCGCGCACTTTCATGCACGACCTGCGTCAGCGCATCCTGCAGCTCGCGGTGCGACGCATCGCCACCCGCAGCGAGCATTCGGCACGCGCTGGCATAGGTACCGATCGCCGACAGCGGCTGGTTCAGCTCGTGCGCAAGCGATGCAGCGAGTTCGGCCGCCGCGGCCATACGCTGCGCCTGGTTCAGCCGCGCCTGCTGCTCGCGAAGCTGCTGCTCGCGCTGCGCGAGTTGGGCGGCGGCGCGCGCGCGCTCCTCGGCGAGCGCACCGAAGTAAAGCGTCGTCAGCGAAAGCGCGAGCAGCAGCATCTGAAACTCGAACGCGGTCGCCGCCCTTTCGCCGAGCACGTACAGCGCGATGATCACGCCGAGCTGCGCCAGCGGCACCGCCAGCGCGGCGCCGGCCGCTCCCTGGCGAAGCGCGAACGCGATCATCGGCAGAAACAGCAGGTACGACATGCGGAACTCGTCGAACGGCTCGATCGCGAACACGAGGAGCAAGGTCAGCACGAGTGCGACCACGAAGACGGCCATGTCGCGCAGCGCCGCGCGGCGTCGCGCATCGCCCGACGGCAGCGGCGTTCCCCGCGCCAGGTGGACCAGCAGCGGCGTGACGCCGACCAGTCCGAGCACGTCGCCGACCGCAAGGCGCAGGAAGACCCGGGTCGCGTGCTCCCGCGGCAGCGTTCCGTCGAGCAGATAGGCGCCGACGTAGACGATCGACGACAACGCCGCGCCGGCAACGACGAACGCGACGAACCACGTCAGGTCGCGCAGCGTCAGCTCGCCGCCGGCGAAACGCGTCCTCGAGCGAACCGCCAGACCCGTCAGCACGTACGCGAGCCCCATGCCGCCCGACGCAACGATGAAGCCGAAGCCGCCGCCGGGCCCCTCGCGCACGAAGGTCTCCGCGAGCACGGCAGCGGCGAGCACCGCCGGCGCGAACACCGCGCCGCCGAGCACGATCAGCGCGAGCGCGAGCGCCGGCTGCGGGTTCCACGGCGTCGCGGCGAACGGTTCGCTCGGAAAGATGTACGTGACCGTGTCGACGGCGACGTACAGCGCGACGAAGCCCGCGCCCAGAAGAAAAAGGCGCCCGCGGGCGCCTTGGTGCTTCCACTCGTCGAGCCGATCGGACAACGCCGTCATCTGCCACACGCGGGGTCCAGGAGGCGGCCGCGGTCGCCGCGTTCACATCGCCCGCGAGTCCGCTCAGAACGGAATATCGTCGTCCATGTCGGCGATGTTCGGCGCGGACTTCGCAGCGTCGGGGGTCTGGCGGGCCGCCGGCCTGCCCGCGCGCGGCGCGGGAGCCTCCGACGTGTCGATGTCGCCGCCGCGATCGGCGCCGCCCATGCCCTCGCGCGAACCGAGCATCTGCATGTTCTCGGCGACGATCTCGGTCGTGTACTTCTCGTTGCCGTCCTTGTCGGTCCACTTGCGCGTACGCAGCCGCCCTTCGACGTACACGGAGCGCCCCTTGCGCAGGTATTCGCCGGCGATCTCCGCGAGCCTGCCGAAGAAGGCCACGCGGTGCCACTCGGTTTCCTCCTGCTGCTGTCCCGACGCGTCCTTGTACTTGCGCGTCGTGGCGATCGACACGTTGGTGATCGCCGCACCGTCGGCGGTGTAGCGCGTCTCGGGATCGCGCCCGAGGTTGCCGATCAGGATGACCTTGTTGACGGAGGCCATGCGCTCGTCTCCTACCTAGTTCGTCGCAAGCAAGCGGAAGGCGGGCATCATACCTTTGGCGCCCGCGCCTCCGGACCGCGCTTCTGGCCGGTGCGCGTCGCACCGACCGCGATCGGCTCGCCGTGCGCGCGACGCGGCGGTTCGCGCATCCCGGTCGCGACCAGCCACCACGCGGCCAGCAGCGCCGCCGACGTGTAGAACACCCCCGTACTGCCGGCGCGCGAGGCGAGCCAGCCGCCGAGCGCGCCTCCGGCGAACAGCCCGACCGATTGCGTCGTGTTGTAGATGCCCAGCGCCAGCCCCTTGTGCGCCGGCGGCGCGACACGCGACGTAAGCGAAGGCAGGCTCGCCTCGAGGATGTTGAACCCGACGAAGAACAGCAGCAGCCACAACGCCAGCCACGCGAGCGACGGCGCGAACCACGCGTAGCCGAGCTGCACGACGACGAGCAGTCCGATCGCGCCGAGAAACAGCGCGCGCATCCGCGCGCGGCGCTCCGCCGCGACGATCGGCGGCATCATCAGCGCGAACGATGCGAGCACGACGGGCAGGTAGACCCGCCAGTGCTGCGCGACGGGCAGCCCGCCGCGTTCGACCAGCAGGACCGGCACGACGACGAAGGTCGCCATCTGCACCGCGTGCAGCACGAAGATGCCGACGTTCAGCCGCAGCAGCTCGGGATGAGCCACGACCTCGAGCCAGTGGGCCGGGGCCTCGTGATGGATCTTCGGCGGCGCCGGCGGCACGACCCACAGCACGACGCCGATCGCGGCGATCGCGAGCACGCCGGTGAGCGCGAACAGCCCGCGCATGCCGATCGCCGCGTACAACGGCGGCGCGCCGACCAGCGAAATCGCGAAAGTCAGTCCGATCGATGCGCCGACCAGTGCCATCGCCTTCGTTCGATGCTCGTCGCGCGTGACGTCGGCGATGAACGCGGTGACCGCCGCGGCGACCGCGCCCGCGCCCTGGATCGCGCGGCCGACGATCGTCACCCAGATGTCGTCGGCCGACGCGGCGACGAAGCTGCCGACCGCGAACAGCACCAGCCCGATCACGATCAGCGGCTTGCGGCCGTAGCGGTCGCTCAGCACGCCGTACGGGATCTGCAGAATGCCCTGCGTGAGCCCGTAGATGCCGAGCGCAAGGCCCACGAGCGTCGCGCTCGTCGCGGCGTCCTGCGCGCCAGCGAGCCCGCGCGCATGCACCGCGAACACCGGCAGGATCAGGAACAGCCCGAGCATGCGCAGCGCGAAGATCGACGCGAGCGATACGCTCGCCCGGATCTCAAGCGGCGACATGCGGTCGGCGGCGGTCATCGAAGGAAGGGCGAATCGGGCGGCGCGGCGAAGGCACTCGGTCCGTGCGCGCGGGAGGCGAATGGTAGTCGATCGCTCCGGGGCGCCGCCCCGAAGGCGCGATAGCTCGCGCAGCGGCCCGCTGCTAGGATTTTTTTCCGCTGCCGGCGTTCGACAGCGTGCCGTGCCACGAAGAGCGGAGGCGACGATGAGAACGCAAGCCTTGTGCGGGCGCGCAGCGGCGCTCGCATCGATCGTCGCGCTCGTCGCCGGGTGCGAAACCGTCCCGCCGGCCGATCCGCAGGCCGCGCTCGTCGCCAAGGGCCGGCGCATCTTTTTCAACGAGACCTTCGCTGGCAACGGCCGCACCTGCGGCACCTGCCACCCCGCCGACAACAACTTCACGATCGACGCGGCGTTCATCGCGCGCCTGCCCGCCGACGATCCGCTGTTCGTCGCCGAGTTCGTTCCGGCGCTGGCGAAGAACTTCGAGAACCCGCGTCTGATGCGCGCGTTCGGGCTGATCCTCGAGAACCTCGACGGTTTCGACGATCTGGCCAACGCGTTCGTGATGCGCGGCGTTCCGCACACGCTCGCGCTGCGCACCTCCGTCGCGAGCCCCGCGGGGCCGCGCACCGGCTGGTCCGGCGACGGTGCGCCGGGCGACGGATCGCTGCGGTCGTTCGCCACCGGCGCGGTGATCCAGCATTTCACGAAGACGCTCGCTCGCGTGCCCGGCGTCGACTTCCGGCTGCCGACCGACGAGGAGCTCGATGCGCTCGAAGCGTTCCAGCTTTCGCTCGGCAGGAAAGAGGATCCGAAGCTGCCGCTGCCGTTGAAGAGCGCGGTCGCAAAGCGCGGGCAGGCGCTCTTCCTCGATCGCAACGTCGGCAAATGCAACTTCTGCCACGTGAACGCGGGGGCGAACGCCGACTTCGGCGGCGGCAGTCTCGGCAATCAGAACTTCGACACCGGCGTGGAGAACCTGCCGGATCGGCCGGCGCGGCTCGCCGGCGAAAAGCCGCCGCGCGACGACGGCTTCGGCACCCCGGGCGACGGCACGTTCAACACGCCGCCGCTGGTCGAAGCGGCCGACACGGGCCCCTTTTTCCACGACAACTCGGTGGCCACGCTCGAAGCCGCGGTCGCTTTCTACGACGGCGAATCGTTCAACAACTCGCCCGCGGGCAAGGCGCTCGCGGGCGCCACCGGCAGCGGCATCGAGATCGACGGCACGCAGATCCAGGCGATCGCATCGTTCCTGCGCGTGCTCAACGCGCTCGAGAACATCCGTTCGGCCGTCGAGCTGCTCGAGACGGCCGCGCCGCACGACGACCCGACGCAGTCGGTCTTCAAGCAGGCGATCGGCGACATCGGCGACGCGATCCGCGTGCTGCGCGAAGCGGACCTGAATCCCGAGGCGCTCGCGCCGCTGGACAGCGCGCAGCGCTTCGCACGCCGCGCGAAACAGGCGTCGTTGACACGCGCGTACTGGCTGCAGCAGGCGGTCGCGGCGCTGAGACAGGCGCGCGCGGCGCTGATCGAGTGACACGAAGGAGCAGGCGATGGACCGGCGACGTTTTCTCGCACAAGGCGCGCTGGCGCTGCTCGCAGCGCCGTGGGTCGCGCAAGCGCAGAAGGCCACCGAGCAGTTCATCCCGATCGGCCAGTCGCCCGGGGTGTCGGGCAAGGCGACCATCATCGGAACGATCGAAGCGGTCGATGCGGCGGCGCGGACGATGACCATAAGCGCGGGCGCGACGTCGTATCGCTGCGCGCTGACCGACCGCACGCGCATCTGGATCGATCGCAGTGCCCAACGGCTTTCCGCGACGACGGGCCGATTGGCCGACCTGCAAAAGGGCCGGCGCGTCGAGGTCAAGTTCACCGACGCGACGCGCAAGACGGCCGAGTGGGTCAAGGTCGAGGCGGCCGGTTAGCTTCTCGAAGCGCCTTCAGCCATCGTCTGACCGAGAAAGCCCGCCGGCCCGAAGGCCGACACCTCCGCAAAGCGGGCAGGTCGCGAGCCCCCGTTTGAACAAGCGGCGGCGCGCGTCAGTCCACGGGGGATCGCCGCTGCCGCGCGCGGCCGCGCCGCGCGAGCGGGGGCGAGGTGCGATTCGCTCATCGCCGCCGAACTTTTCTATAGTGTCGGGTTCGCCCATCCCGCCCGACACTCATGGAAGAGATCCGCATCCGCGGCGCACGCACGCACAATCTGAAGAACGTCGCACTCGATCTGCCGCGGAACAGGCTCATCGTGATCACGGGGCTTTCCGGCTCGGGCAAGAGTTCGCTCGCGTTCGACACGCTGTACGCGGAAGGGCAGCGCCGCTACGTGGAGTCGCTGTCGGCGTACGCGCGGCAATTTCTGCAGTTGATGGACAAGCCCGACGTCGACTCGATCGAGGGCCTGTCGCCGGCGATCGCGATCGAGCAGAAGGCCGCCGGCCACAACCCGCGCTCGACGGTCGGCACCGTCACCGAGATTCACGACTACCTGCGGCTGCTCTTCGCGCGCGTCGGCCAGCCGCACTGCCCGGAGCATCCGGACCAGGCGCTCGCCGCGCAGAGCGTGTCGCAGATGGTCGATGCGGCGCTCGCGCTGCCCGCGGACACCAAGCTCGTCGTGCTCGCCCCGGTCGTTCGCGAGCGCAAGGGCGAATTCGAGGAGCTTTTCGAAGACCTGCAGGCGCAGGGGTTCGTGCGCTTTCGCGTCGACGGCGCGATCGTCGAGGCCGAAGACCTTCCCGCGCTCGCGAGGGGCGAGAAGCACTCGGTCGACGTCGTCGTCGACCGGCTGAAGGTGCGGCCCGATGCGCGGCAACGGCTCGCCGAGTCGTTCGAAACCGCGCTTCGCATCGCCTCCGGCCGCGCGCTGCTGCTCGACACGGACAACGGCACCGAAACGGTGTTCTCGAACCGCTACGCGTGTCCGATCTGCGGCTACTCGCTGGCCGATCTCGAACCGCGCCTGTTTTCGTTCAACAACCCGGCCGGCGCGTGTCCGGGCTGCGACGGACTGGGCACCGTCGAGTATTTCGACGAGCGCCGCGTCGTCGCGCATCCTGAGCTATCGCTTGCCAGCGGAGCGATCCGCGGCTGGGATGCGCGCAATCAGTACTACTTCCAGATGCTCGCCGCGCTCGCCAGACACGCCAAGGTCGACATCGATCAACCGTGGGAGGCGCTGCCCGCCGCGTTCCGTGAGCAGGTCCTGCACGGCAGCGGCGACGTCGAGATCGCGTTCTCGTACACGAACGAAAGGGGCCGCAAGATCGTCCGCCGCCATCCGTTCGAAGGCGTTCTGCGGAACATGGAGCGGCGCTGGCGCGAGACCGACTCGCCGGCGGTGCGCGAAGAGCTCGCCAAGCACCGCGCCGTCAAGCCCTGCCCGACGTGCGAAGGCACCCGCCTGCGGCGCGAGGCGCGTTTCGTCTTCGTCGGCGAAGGCGCCCAACGCCGTGCGATCTACGAAGTCGAGCGGATGACGCTCGCCGACGCACGCGAGTACTTCGATACGCTGCGTCTGGACGGCGCGAAGCGGGACATCGGCGGCCGCATCGTGCGCGAGATCGCGGCGCGACTGAAATTCCTGAACGACGTCGGACTCACGTATCTGACGCTCGACCGCGCCGCCGACACGCTCTCGGGCGGCGAGTCGCAGCGGATCCGGCTCGCCTCGCAGATCGGCTCGGGACTGACGGGCGTGATGTATGTGCTCGATGAACCCTCGATCGGACTGCACCAGCGCGACAACGACCGGCTGATCGGCACGCTGAAGCAGCTTCGCGACCTCGGCAACACGGTGATCGTCGTCGAGCACGACGAAGACGCGATCCGCGCGGCCGACCACGTCGTCGACATGGGCCCCGGCGCCGGCGAACACGGCGGCCGCGTCGTCGCGCAGGGCCGGCCCGACGACATCGAAGCTTCCCCCGAATCGCTGACCGGCGCGTACCTGGCGGGCCGCAAGCGCATCGCCGTGCCGAAGTCGCGCGCGCGCCCGGGGCTGCACTGGCTCAAGCTCGCCGGCGCGCGCGGCAACAACCTGAAGCATGTCGACCTCGAATTGCCGGTCGGCCTGTTCGTCTGCGTGACGGGCGTCTCGGGGTCCGGCAAGTCGACGCTGATCAACGACACGCTCGCCGCAGCGGTCGCGCGCCAGATCTACGGTTCCGCGGCGGAGCCCGCGCCCTACGAATCGATCGAAGGGACCGAGCACTTCGACAAGATCATCAGCGTCGACCAGAGCCCGATCGGCCGCACGCCTCGCAGCAACCCGGCGACGTATACGGGGCTGTTCACGCCGATCCGCGAGCTGTTCGCCGAGACGCCGACCGCGCGCGAGCGCGGCTACGAGGCCGGGCGCTTCTCGTTCAACGTCAAGGGCGGGCGTTGCGAGGCGTGCCAGGGCGACGGGTTGATCCGCGTCGAGATGCACTTCCTGCCCGACATCTACGTGACCTGCGACACCTGCCACGGCGCGCGCTACAACCGCGAGACGCTCGAGGTGCTGTACAAGGGCCTGAACATCGCGCAGGTGCTCGACCTCACGGTCGAGCAGGCGGCCGAGTTCTTCAAGGCGGTGCCCGCGATCGCGCGCAAGCTGCAGACGCTCGCCGACGTGGGTCTCGGCTACATCCGGCTCGGCCAGAGCGCGACCACGCTGTCGGGCGGCGAAGCGCAGCGCGTCAAGCTGTCGCTCGAGCTGTCCAAGCGCGACACCGGCCGCACGCTCTACATCCTCGATGAACCGACGACCGGGCTGCACTTCCACGACATCGACCTGCTGCTGCGCGTGCTTCACCAGCTTCGCGACGCGGGTAACACGGTCGTCGTCATCGAGCACAACCTCGACGTGATCAAGACCGCGGACTGGGTCATCGACCTCGGTCCCGAGGGCGGCGACGCCGGCGGCCGAATCGTCGCCGCCGGCGCACCCGAAGAGGTCGCCGCGAATCCGGCGAGCTACACCGGGCGTTACCTCGCGGCCGTGCTCGCGCGCGGGCGCGAGCGCAAAGCCGCGTAGCGATCGGTGCAGCGGCCCGCCGCCCTGCCCCGCAGCGGCGGCCGAAGCTACTGGCCGCGCCGGGTTTCGCCCGATGTCCGGAATAGCGCGGCGCTACGCGCACAACTCGGGCCATCGCCGGCTGCGCCGGCCGGCAGCATGGCACGAGCCAACCACGTCATCGCACGCGCGGCCTCGGCGTCCCGGGATTCCTCGCCGCGGCACGCCAACCGCATTCGATGCAAGCGTTTCTTCCCCGATTCGCCGGCCGCGTGCTCCTCGTCGAGGACAACGCCGTCAATGCCATCGTCGCCCGCACGACGCTCGAAGCGCTGGGCGTCGATGTCGAGGTCGCCTGCGACGGCTTCGAGGCCCTCGACCGGCTGCGCGCCGGGGGCTTCGACCTCGTTCTGATGGACATCCAGATGCCGCGCATGGACGGCTATACGGCCACCCGGACGTGGCGCGCCGAAGAGGCGAACGGCGGCCGCGCGCGTGTGCCGATCGTCGCGCTCACGGCCAATGCGCTGCCCGACGACCGGCGCAGGAGCCTCGACGTCGGGATGGACGAGCACGTGTCGAAGCCGTACACGAACGCCGATCTGGCGACGATCATGCTGCGCTACCTGCCGCTGGCGTCCTGACGGGTCCGGACCCGTTTACGCGCGCTACGCCTGCAGCAGACGCGCTTCGGCCAGTTCGATCGCTTCGGGCGCACCGCGCAGCACGACGACGTCGCCTTCGCGAAGCACCAGTTCGGGCGCCGGATCCTCGCCCCGGATTCCACGGCGCCGGATCGCGGTGACTTCCGCACCGACCTCGTCCAGCTTCAGCTCGCCGAGCGAGCGGCCGATCGCGGCCGCGCCCGCCTCGAGCGGCACCGAGTGCAGCCGCACGTGCGCCTCCTCCTCGAACTCCTCGCGCTCGTCGGCGCCGTGGAAGTAGCCGCGCAGCAGCCGGTAGCGCGAGTCGCGCGCCTCGCGCACGCGCTTGACGACCCGCTGCAGCGGCACGCCGAGCAGCACGAGCGCGTGCGAGCCGAGCATCAGGCTGCCCTCGAAGATCTCGGGAACGACCTCGGTCGCGCCGGCGGCGAGCAGCTTGTCCAGATCGGCGTCGTCGGCGGTTCGCACGATGATCGGCAAGCGCGGATTGATCTCGTGCGCGAAGTGGATCACCTTCAGCGCCGACGGCGTGTCGGCGTAGGTCACGACCAGCGCCGCCGCGCGCGCCACACCGGCGGCGACGAGCGTCTCGCGGCGCGCGGCATCGCCGTAGACGACCGACTCGCCCGCGGCGGCCGCCTCGCGCACGCGATCGGGGTCGAGGTCGAGCGCGACGTACGGAATGTTCTCCTGGTCGAGCATCTTCGCGAGGTGCTGGCCGGTCCGCCCGAAGCCGCAGATCACGACGTGCCTTTCGGTGGCCATCGAGCGCGTCGCGATCCGGTGCAGTTCGAGCGCGCGCTGCATCCACTCGGATGCGGCGAATCGCATCGCGATGCGGCCGCTGAACTGCATCAGGAAAGGCGTTGCCAGCATCGACAGCAGCATCGCGGCAAGCACGACCTGCATCACCTCCGGCGGCAGAAGCCGCAGGCCGCCCGCCTGGCTCAACACGACGAAGCCGAACTCGCCGGCGGTCGCCAGCGGCAGCGCCGTGCGGATCGCCGTGCCCGCGGCCGCGCCGAACGCGCGCGCCAGCCCCACGATCAGCGCGAACTTGAACGAGGTCGGAATCAGCAGCGCGAGCAGCACCCAGCCGAGCTGCGTGACCACCACGCCGACGTTCAGCAGCATGCCGATGGTCACGAAGAACAGCCCCAGCAGCACGTCGCGGAAGGGTTTGATGTCCTCCTCGACCTGGTGACGGTATTCGGTCTCCGCGATCAGCATCCCGGCGACGAACGCACCGAGCGCGAGCGACAGCCCGGCGAGTTCGGTCAGCCACGCCAGCCCGAGCGTCACCAGCAGCAGGTTCAGCGTGAACAGTTCGCGCGAACGCCGTTTGGCGACGACGTGGAACCAGTTGCGGATCACCCGTTGTCCGCCGACCAGCAGCACCGTGAGCAGCGCCGCGGCCTTCAGCAGCGCGAAGCCGAGCGCGGGCGCGAGGCTCTCGGGCTGTCGCGCCAGCGCCGGAACGATCACGAGCAGCGGAACGACCGCGAGATCCTGGAACAGCAGCACGCCGACGACGCGGCGTCCGTGCTCGGTTTCGAGCTCGAGCCGCTCGGCGAGCAGCTTCATCACGATCGCCGTCGACGACATCGCCAGCGCGCCGCCGAGCGCGAATGCGCCCGCCAGGCTGATATCGAACACGTCCGCGAAGAAGCGATGGAAGACGAAACCCGCCGCCATCACCGCGGCGACGGTCGCCGCGACCTGCGTGAGCCCGAGCCCGAAGACGATGCGCCGCATCGCGCGCAGCTTCGGCAGCGAGAACTCCAGCCCGATCGAGAACATCAGGAACACCACGCCGAACTCGGCCAGATAGCGGGTCTGCTCGAGATCCGGCACGACGCCGAGCGCGTGCGGTCCGATCAGGATGCCGACGGCGAGGTAGCCGAGCATCGGCGGCAGGTTGGCGAGCCGGAAGACGACGACGCCGAGCACGGAAGCCGCGAGCAGCAGCAGCGTCAGTTCGAGGACGGAGAGCATCGTTGGATGGAAGGCGCCGGAGCACAGCAAGAGCCATGCCAGCGATCGGCGGCAAGAGTATCATCGCCCGCGCTCGTCCCGAACACGCTCGTCTTTGCGATCCTCACTCACGATGGAGCGCACCGCGCCTCCGCCGACACGCACGAAAGCCCGCGACTCCGCGCTGCAGCTCGCGCGGCAGGTGATCGCCATCGAAGCGCAGGCCGTGGCCGCGCTCGCGGACCGCATCGACGCCGAGTTCATGCGCGCGGTCGAGCTGCTGCTCGGCTGCCGCGGGCGCGTGGTGGTCAGCGGCATCGGCAAGAGCGGGCACATCGCGCGCAAGATCGCGGCGACCTTCGCGTCGACCGGCACGCCCGCGCTGTTCGTGCATGCCGCCGAGGCGGCGCACGGCGACCTCGGCATGGTCGCGGGCGGCGACGTGTTCGTCGCGCTGTCGTACTCGGGCGAGTCGGCCGAACTGCTGACCGTGGTGCCGATCGTCAAGCGCGAGGGCACGCCGATGATCGCGATGACGGGCCGCGCCGACTCGTCGCTCGCGCGCCACGCCGACGTGCACCTGGACTGCCGCGTCGACAAGGAGGCGTGCCCGCTGAATCTGGCGCCGACTTCGTCGACCGCCGCGATGCTCGCCCTCGGCGACGCGCTCGCGATCGCGTGCCTGGACGCGCGTGGTTTCGGCCCGGAAGACTTCGCGCGCTCGCATCCGGGCGGCGCGCTCGGCCGCAGGCTGTTGACGCGTGTGGCGGACATCATGCGCACCGGCGATGCGGTGCCGAGCGTGCCGATCGACGCGAGCGTGATGGACGCCGTGCACGAGATCACGCGCAAGAAGATCGGGATGACCGCGATCGTCGACGGCGACGGCCGCGTCGCGGGCATCTTCACCGAAGGCGACTTGCGGCGGCTGCTCGAACGGGCCGGCGACGTGCGCCCGCTGCGCATCGCCGACGTGATGACGCGCAACCCGCTGACCGTCCGCCCCGGCCAGCTCGCGGCGGAAGCCGCCGAACTGCTCGACCGCACGCTGCGCAACCAGCTGCTGGTCGTCGAAGACGGCAGGCTCGTCGGCGCGCTGCACATGCACGACCTGACCGCGGCGAAGGTGCTCTGAGGCGATGCCGGCCCCCGTCACGAACACCGCTGTCGCGCGCGCAGCGCGCGTGCGCCTGATGATCCTGGACGTCGACGGCGTGCTGACCGACGGACAGCTCTGCTATGGCGGCCACGGCGAAGTGCTGAAGAGCTTCAACGTGCGCGACGGCCACGGCATCAAGCTGTTGCGTGAGGCGGGCGTCGAGGTCGCGATCCTGACCGCGCGCAAGTCCGAGATCGTCGCGGTGCGCGCGCGCGAGCTCGGCGTCGAGCGCGTGCTGCAGGGCGCCTCCGACAAGCTTGCGGGTTTCGAGCAGTTGCTCGCCGCGACGATGGTCTCGGCCGACCGCTGCGGCTACATCGGCGACGACTGGCCCGACCTGCCGGTGCTGGCACGCGCCGGGTTCGCGGCGACGGTGGCCGACGCGGCCGACGAGGTCAAGGCGATCGCGCACTGGATCGCGCCGCAGCCGGGCGGGCGCGGCGCGGTGCGCGCGCTCGCCGAGTTCATCGTTCGCGCGCAGGGCAAGTTCGACGAACTGCTCGCGCAGCACCGCGCCGGAGTCGCGCGTGCGTGATCGTTTGACGATGCTGATCGCGATCGTGCTGCTCGCCGCGGTCACGGCGACGAGCTTCTGGTATTCGCGCATGCTGCGGCGTCCGCCCGCCGCCGAGCGGGCCGCACCCGGCACGCCGGACTTCGTCGTCGACCGGCTCGTGCTGACGCAGTTCGACGAAGCGGGCCGCGCCAAGCACAAGCTGTTCGCCGAGCGGCTCACGCACTTCGCGGAAAACGACGACATCGAGCTGGCAAGCCCGCGGCTGGTCAGCCTGCGGCCGGACCGACCGCAGATCGAGGCGCGCGCGCAACGCGCGCGTGTGGAGAACGCCGGCGAGCGCGTGCACCTGCGCGGTTCGGTGCTTCTGACGCGCGCCGCCGACGGCGGACAGCCGCTGCGCCTCGCGACCGAGTACCTGCTTGCGCTGCCCGACGAGGACCGCTATTCGACCGACCAGCCGGTCGAACTCGAACGCGGCCCCGACCGCATGCGCGCCGACCGTCTCGAGCTGGACAACATCGCGCGCACGACGCGGCTCGCCGGCAACGTGCGCACCGAGCTCGCGCCGCCGGCGCAGCGTTGAGGAGCCCCCGATGCGAACCCCGCTCGCGCCGCTCGTGACCGCGCTGCTGATGCTGGCACCGCTGGCGGCCGCGCACGCCGAACGCGCCGACCGCGACAAGCCCACGCAGATCGTCGCCGACCGCTTCGTCGGCGACGATCTGAAGCAGACGGTCGTCTATTCGGGCAACGTGGTGCTGACGCGCGGCACGCTGCGCATCACCGGCGAGCGGATGGAACTGCGCGAGGACCCCGAGCGCTACCGGTACGCGGTCGTGACCGCAGCACCGGGCAAGCTCGCCAGCTTTCGCCAACGCCGCGACGCGACCGCGCCAGGGGTCGACGAGTACGTCGAAGGCTACGCGGAGCGCATCGAGTACGACGAGCGCGCCGAGACGGTGAAGTTCATCGGCCGCGCTCAGTGGCGGCGGCTCGAGAACGGGCAGCCGCGCGACGAACTGAGCGGCAACCTGATCGTCTACGACAGCCGCAACTCGAAGTACTGGGCCGAAGGCGCGGCCGACTCGGCGCAGGGCGACGGCCGAGTGCGAACGATCATCGCGCCGCGCGGCGAAGCGCCCCCCGCCGCGCCGCCGGCGAACCTCAAACCCGTGCCGGTCGCGCCGGCGCCCGCCCGATGAACGACGTGGCGACCGGCCCGGCCGTCGCGTCCGGCGTCAAGCCCGCGGGCGCGACCGCGCGCAGCCGCCTGCTGATCGAGAACCTGCACAAGCGCTACGGCAGCCGCGTCGTCGTCAAGGACGTCTCGCTGGCCGTCGAAGCGGGCGAAGTCGTCGGACTGCTCGGCCCCAACGGCGCGGGCAAGACGACGTGTTTCTACATGATCGTCGGGCTCGTACCGATGGACGGAGGGCGCATCACCCTCGACGGCCGGTCGATCGCGCACCTGCCGATCCATCGGCGCGCGCGGATGGGGCTTTCGTATCTGCCGCAGGAAGCGTCGGTGTTCCGGCGTCTGACGGTCGAGGAAAACATCCGTGCGGTGCTCGAGCTGCAGCTCGACGAGCGCGGCCGGCCGCTCGCACCCGAAACCGTCGACGCCCGGCTCGACGAGCTGCTCAATGATCTGCAGATCACGCACCTGCGAACGAACCCCGCGCAGAGCCTGTCGGGCGGCGAGCGGCGGCGCGTCGAGATCGCGCGCGCGCTCGCGGCGCGGCCGCGTTTCATCCTGCTCGACGAACCGTTCGCCGGCGTCGATCCGATCGCGGTCATCGAGATCCAGCGCATCGTGCGCTTCCTCAAGGAGCGCGGGATCGGCGTGCTGATCACCGATCACAACGTGCGCGAGACGCTCGGCATCTGCGACCACGCGTACATCATCAACGAGGGCGAAGTGCTCGCCGCCGGCCGCCCCGAGGAGATCGTCGAGAACGAAAGCGTGCGGCGCGTCTACCTCGGCGAGCACTTCAGAATGTAGCGGCCGGACCGATTCAGTTGCCATGAAGAACGCCTTGCAGCTCAGGCTTTCGCAGCATCTGGCGCTGACGCCGCAACTGCAGCAGTCGATTCGGCTCCTTCAACTCTCCACGATCGAGCTGAATCAGGAGATCGAGCAGGCGCTCGCGGACAACCCGCTGCTCGAGCGCGACGACGATCCGCTCGCCACGCCGCTGCGGGTCGCCGCCGACGGCGCGATCACGCTCGGCGCTGCGGCGACGCGGCATGCCGAAGCGCCGGGCGAACCCGGCGACGCTGCGACGCCCGAGAGCGAGACCGAACCGCGCAACGGCGCGGACGCGGACGGAAGCCTGCTCGACTGGGGCAGCGGCGGCGGCCGCGCCGATCGCGACGATGACGACGACGCGGGCCCGTTGTCGTGGGCCTGCACGCACCCGACGCTGGCCGAGCACCTGCGCACGCAGCTCGCGGTGACGACCGCCTCCGCCCGCGACCGCGCGCTCGTCGAACTGCTGATCGAGGCGCTCGACGACGACGGCTACCTCACGACACCGCTCGACGAACTGCTCGCGCTGTGTCCGCCCGAAGCGGGGGTCGAGCTCGACGAACTAACCGCGGCGCTGGCGTTGCTGCACAGCTTCGATCCGCCGGGGGTCGGCGCACGCAACGCCGCCGAATGCCTGGCGATCCAGCTCGATGCGCTGCGCGCGCAGCCGAGCGCATCGACGCCGGATGCGGTGATCGCGCTCGCAAAACGCATCGTTAGCGAGCACTTGCCGTTACTCGCGGCGCGCGACTACGCGAAGCTGCGCAAACTGCTGGAAACCGACGACGACGCGCTGCGCGAAGCGCATGCGCTGATCCGTAGACTCAATCCGCATCCGGGGGTAGGCTTTGCCACGGCGCGGCCGGACTACGTCGTTCCCGACATCTATGTCCGGCGGATCCGAAACCGATGGGTCGCGCAACTGAATCCCGACGTGATGCCGCGGCTGCGCGTGAACCAGTCCTACGCGGCGATCGTCAAACGCGAAAAGGGCACGGAAGGACAGACCCCTTGGTCGGCTCGGCTCCAGGAAGCGCGCTGGCTGATCCGCAACATCCAGCAGCGATTCGAGACCATCGTGCGCGTGGCACAGGCCATCGTCGACCGCCAGCACAATTTCTTCACGCACGGCGAGATCGCGATGCGCCCGCTGGTGCTGCGCGAAATCGCCGACACGGTCGGATTGCACGAGTCGACGATCTCGCGCGTGACCTCCAACAAGTACATGGCCACGCCTTTCGGCGTGTTCGAGCTGAAGTATTTCTTCGGCAGCCACGTGGCGACCGAGACTGGCGGCGCGGCGTCTTCGACGGCGATTCGCGCCTTGATCAAGCAACTGATAGGAGCGGAAGACCCCAAGAACCCATTGTCCGATAGCAGGCTCGCAGAGCTGCTGGGCGAACAGGGCATCGTGGTCGCGCGCCGAACCGTGGCGAAGTACCGCGAAGCGCTGAAGATCGCGCCGGTGGCGATGCGCAAGGCGTTGTAGCGGTTGCCTGCCGAGACCGGCGGCACGCCGCTTGCGAATCGAAATCCAGTCGAAGGAGGGTTGCTGCATGAACCTCATCATCCAAGGTCATCATCTCGAAGTGACTCCGGCGCTGCGCGACTACGTCGGCGGCAAGCTCGAACGGGTCCGCAGGCACTTCGACCATGTGATCGAGGCTGACGTGCTGCTGTCGGTCGACAAGCTGCAACACAAGGCGGAAGTGACGCTGCGCGTGCGGGGCAACAGCATGCATGCCGAGGCGATCGACGGCGACATGTACGCCGCCATCGACAACCTGATCGACAAGCTCGACCGCCAGGTGCTGCGCCACAAGGACCGCATCAAGGACCACGCACGCGAACCGGTCAAGCACCAGACGGTGAACAGCCCGCAGTAACGCGACGGCTTTCTGCATGGAGGGCCCGCGCAGCCGGGCCCTTTTGTTTCGCTCGCATCCGCTTGGACATCGGTTGGAAGGGCGGCCTCCACGTCGAGGTGTTGCCCACCGACAACAGCCCGGCGACCGGCAGATCGCCGCCGGTGGCGGGCGCGATGGCGCCGATCCGCCGCGCGTATACTGCGCGCCTTCTTCCGGTCGACTGCCCCCGGCTCGCCGCGCGCCGAACCCGTCGGATCGCGGGCCTCGAGGGCGGGAACGACCGGATCGGCTTCGCGCAAAGCTGCGCCGAATTGAGACTGAATTGGACGTTTTCCCGCGGCATCGCCACGAACCTCCGCGTCTAGCGTGACTGCCTGACCCCGGCCGCACGCCGCCGTTGCCCGCTTCGCACTCGCGTTCCGATGAACCTGATCTCGCGACTGTTGCCCGTTTCGAACGTGCTGCTCGACCTGCATGCGTCCAGCAAGAAACGGGTCTTCGAACAGGCCGGCCTGCTGTTCGAGAACAACCAAGGCATCGCTCGCGCGACGGTGTTCGACAGCCTGTTCGCGCGCGAGCGGCTCGGCTCGACGGCGCTCGGACAGGGTGTGGCGATTCCGCACGGCCGGATCAAGGGGCTGAAGGAAGCGGTTGCCGCGTTCATCCGGCTCGCCGAGCCGGTCCCTTTCGACGCACCCGACGGACGCCCCGTACAGCTCCTGTTCTTCCTGCTCGTTCCGGAACAGGCGACTCAGCAGCATCTGGACATCCTGTCGGAGCTGGCGCAGATGCTCTCCGACAAGCCCTTCCGCGAGCGCCTTCTGACGGTCTCCGACCCGGCGGCGGTGCACGCGCTGCTCGCCAGCTGGGAGCCGGTCCGTCCGGCCGCGTAAGCCGCACCACGCACCCGGTCCGCGGGCCGTTATCCTCGCGGCATGGTCACGCTCGAAAACCTCGTCGAAGACAACCGCGACTCGCTCGCCCTGCAGTGGCTCGCCGGCCGCGCCCGTGCGAGCCAGGCGCTGCCCGAAACCGGCGCTGCCAACGTCGCGACGTCGGACCTGGTCGGCCACCTGAACTTGATTCATCCGAACCGGCTGCACGTCCTCGGTGCGCCGGAGGTCAGGTACATCGCGCGGATGGACGCGGCGCGCGTCGAGCACTATTCGAACGAACTGATCGCAGGCGGTCCGCTCGGACTGATCGTCGCCGAAGGGCTTGCCGTGCCGCCCGGGCTGCTCGCCGCAGCCGAACGCGCCGGGCTGCCGGTGCTCGCGACGGAAGTGCCCGCTTCGCAGGTCATCGACGTGCTGCGCATCTACCTCGCGAAGGTCCTCGCGGCACATTGCACGATGCACGGCGTGTTCATGGACGTGCTGGGCATGGGCGTGCTGATTTCTGGCGAATCGGGCGTCGGCAAGAGCGAGCTGGGCCTCGAGCTGATCAGCCGCGGGCACGGGCTGGTCGCCGACGACGTGGTCGACTTCGCGCGCGTCGCGCCCGACACGATCGAAGGTCGCTGCCCGCCGCTGCTCGCCAACCTGCTCGAGGTGCGCGGCCTCGGCCTGCTCGACATCCGGGCGATCTTCGGCGAGACCGCGGTGCGCCGAAAGATGAAGCTGCGGCTGATCGTCGAACTGCGCCGTCGCAGCGCCGCCGAGATGATGGAGCGTCTGCCGCTCGCGGGGACGACCGAAGAGGTGCTGGGGCTGCCGATCCACAAGGTCGTGATCCCGGTCGCCGCCGGGCGCAACCTCGCCGTGCTGCTCGAAGCGGCCGTCCGCAACACCATACTCAAGCTGCGCGGCATCGACACGATGGCCGAATTCCAGGCGCGCCAGCGGCAGGCCATGGAAGGAGGGTGACGGCGGTCGCGTCAACCGTGCCTTTTGTCACGGCGTTAGCCGGCAGCCCGCAGGGGCACCGACTGCGCCATGCCCGGCATGTCGGTGTTTGTTCACGGAGGAGAACACGATGATCAAGAACGTTGTGCTTGCAGCTCTGCTCGCCCTTCCGCTGATGGTGCACGCGGCGGAGGAAAAGAAACCACGCACGGCCCAGCAGGAGAAGATGGCGGCTTGCAACAAGCAGGCCAGCGAGAAAAACCTCAAGGGTGACGAACGCAAGAAGTTCATGTCCGAGTGCCTGTCAGCCGCGAAAAAGACGCAGCAGGAGAAAATGGCCGCTTGCAACAAGCAGGCCGGCGAGAAGAACCTCAAGGGCGACGAACGCAAGAAGTTCATGTCCGAGTGCCTGCGCGGCTGAACGCGGCGCGCAGTCGATGAAGGGCGCGGCAATCCCGCGCCCTTTTCGTTTCGGAACGGCGCGCGCCGCAGCCGGCCGCCGCGTCGCGGCCGTGCAAGAATGCCGGCCATGCGCGTGGTCCTGGTCACCGGCATGTCCGGCTCCGGCAAGTCGGTCGCGATCCGGCTGCTGGAGGACATCGGCTACTACTGCGTCGACAACCTGCCGCTGCGATTCCTCGGCGACGTGTGCGGCTACCTGTCCGCGGCCGGCCATCGCGATCTGGCGGTGTCGATCGATGCGCGCTCGGAGGCTTCGCTCGCCGACCTGCCCCGGATCGTCGATGCGCTGCGCGCTGCGCGCCACGACGTCAAGGTGCTGTTCCTGACGGCGTCGACGCAGGCGCTGGTGCAGCGCTACTCGGAGACCAGGCGCCGCCACCCGCTGTCGCAGCGCCTCAAGAAGGACGACCGCGAACCGACGCTGACCGAGTGCATCGACGCCGAGCGCGAACTGCTCGCGCCGCTGGAGACGGTCGGCCACATCATCGACACCGGCGGGCTGCAGCCCACGACGCTGCGCGTGTGGGTGCGCAACTTCGTCGACAGCCCGCCGACGCAGCTGACGCTCGCGTTCGAGTCATTCGCCTTCAAGCACGGCGTTCCGGTGACGGCGGACTTCGTGTTCGACGTGCGCAACCTGCCGAACCCCCACTACGACCCGCAACTTCGTCCGCTGACCGGCCTGGACGCGCCGGTGGCCGAGTACCTCGCGGGCTCGCCGGACGTTCGCCAGATGATCGACGACATCGCGTCCTTCATCGAGCGCTGGCTGCCGAGCTACACGGCCGACAATCGCCACTATCTGACCGTCGCGGTCGGTTGCACCGGGGGCCAGCATCGCTCGCCGTACGTGGTCGAGCAGCTCGCGCGCCGGTTCGCCGCGCGCGACCACGTGCTGGTGCGCCATCGGGTCATCGACAGGCTGTGATGCAGATCCCCCTCTTTCCGTTGAACACGGTGCTGTTTCCGGGCGGCGTGCTGCCGCTGCGAATCTTCGAGGCGCGCTACATGGACATGGTGCGCGACTGCATGCAAGGCGACGCGCCGTTCGGCGTGTGCCTGATCACCAAGGGCGTCGAGGTCGGCGGGCTGGCGCACACCGAAGCGGTCGGCTGCCTCGCGTCGATTCGCGCGTGGGACATGAAGCAGCTCGGACTTCTGCATCTTCGTACCGTGGGCACGCAGCGCTTCCGCATCCAGCGCTCGCACGCGCAGGCCAACGGACTCGTGCTCGGCGAAGTCGACCTGATCGACCCCGACGAGGATCTGCCGATCGAACCCGAACACCAGCCGTGCGCCGATCTGCTCGCGCGCATCATCGACGACCTCGGCGCGCAGATCGCGGAGAAGCGCCGCACCTCGGGCGAGGACGGCGACGTACTGGGCGGAATGCCGTTCGACACGCCGTTCCGCATGGACTCGAGCGTCTGGGTCGGAAATCGTCTGTGCGAAGTGCTGCCGGTGCCGCTGAAGGCGAAGCAGAAGCTGATGGAGCTGGACGATGCGCACGCCCGACTCGAAATCGTCTCGCAGTACCTGCGGCAGCATGCGGTGCTGAAGTGACTCGCCTCGCGGATCGCGGATCGCGCATCGCGCGCCCCGTTCGCGGCGCCGCACCCTGACAAACGCAATCCGCGCTCCGCAATCCGCAATTCGAACCATGCCTCGCATTCCCTACCAGCCCGCCGATCTGACCGAGCCGGCCGAACTCGTCGCGGCGATCCGCTCGCGGCGCGGCGGCCGTCTGCTGAACCTCGACCGCATGCTGCTGCACAGTCCCCCCTTCGCGGCGGGCTGGAACGCGCATCTGCGCGCGGTGCGCACCGAGCTCGCGCTCGACGCGAAGCTGCGCGAGCTGGCGATCTGCGTGGTCGCGGCGCTCAACGGCGCCGAGTACGAGTTCCGGCATCACGCGCCGGAGTTCATCAATGCCGGCGGCAGCGCGGCGCAAGTCGAAGCGCTGCGCGACCCCGATGCCGCGCGCGACGACGCCGCGCTTTTCGGCCCGGTCGAACGCGCCGCGCTCGCGCTGACGATCGAGATGACACGAGACGTCGTCGTCAGCGACGCGACGTTCGAAGCGGTGCGGCGCGCGCTGGGCGATCGCTGCACCGTCGAGCTCGTGGGGACGATCGCGACCTACAACATGGTGTCGCGCTTCCTCGTCGCGCTCGGCGTCGAGCCGGAGTGATCAGTCGCCGGCCTTGATCTTGTTGTCGCGGACCACCTTCGCCCAGCGATCGATCTCGGCGCGAACGAAGCGATCGAGCTGCTCGGGCCCGGCGCCGACGATCTCCATGCCCTGGCCACTCAGGCGTTCGGCGACCGCCGGCACCTTCAGCGCCTTGGCGAGCTCCTCGTGCATCCGGCGCACGATCGGTTGCGGCGTTCCCGCCGGTGCGAACACGCCCCACCACGCGAGCGCTTCGAATCCCGGCACGCCCTGATCGACGAGCGGTGCGGCGCCGGGCAGCGAAGGATCGGGCTTGCGCGAGGTGACCGCCAGCGCCTTGACCTTGCCGCTTTTCACGTGCGGATTGACCAGGAACACCGTTCCGATCGCGAGCGGCACCTGGCCCGCGACGGCGTCGTTCATCAGCGGGCCGCCACCGCGGTAAGGCACGTGCGTCCACTCGATCCCGAGCTGGTTGCCGATCTGCGCCATCGCGAGATGACCGAGGCTGCCCGTGCCGATCGAACCGAACGACACGCTGCCCGGCTTGGCTTTCGCCGCGGCGATCACGTCGCGAAAGTCCCGGTACGGCTGGCTCGCGTGCGCGACGATCGCCATCGCCGACGTCCCGATCAGCGTCACCGGCGCAAGATCCTTGACGGTGTCGAACGGCAGGTTCGGGATCAGCGAAGGGTTGACCGCGTGCGTGTCGAAGACGACCGCGAAGGTGTGGCCGTCGGGCGCCGCGCGCGCGACTTCGGCGGTGCCGATCGACCCGGACGCGCCGCCCTTGTTCTCGACGACGAACTGCTGGCCGAGCTGCTGCGCCAACTGCGCCGACAGCACGCGAGCGACCTGGTCGACCGATCCGCCGGGCGGAAACACGGCGATCATTCGAACCGGCTTGGTCGGCCAGGCGGGCGCAGCCCCCGTCGAACCGGTCTGGGCCAGCGCAGGCAGCCCGCAGCCGAGCAGTGCGGCGGCGCAGGCGGCTGAGATCGAGCGGCGAAAGGTGTTCATCGGCGAGTCTCCATGTCGTGTCGTTGCTCGCGCTCGAGCGGCGCGGTCGCCACAGTATGCCGCTTGCGCGCCGGCTGCGGCGCGGCAAGCGACGCGCGCACGTCGCGCAGCAGCGATCGCACCGGTGTCGGAAGCGCCGCCGTATCGATTTCCGCGAGCGGCAGCCACATCGCGCCCGGCTCGGCCGCGCGCGGTGCGATCCGCGCGAATCGAACGACGTGCGGCGTGAACGCCAGCGTGAAGTGCGTGAACCCGTGGCGGCGCGTCGGCATCCGCCTCGCGCGCGCACCGTCGCCGAGCGCACGCACCGCCGCGCGCAGCGCCACGACGGTGTCGAACTGCGGCAGCGCGAGCAGCCCGCCCCACACGCCCGCAGCCGGGCGTTCCTCGACGAGAACCGCGCCGTCGTGCACGGCGACCAGCAGTTGCGCACGCCGCGTCGGCACCGGCTTGCGCGGCCGCGGCGTGGGCAGCTCGGCCACGCGCGCGTCGCGCCGCGCGACGCAGGTCGACGCCACCGGGCACGCGTCGCAGCGAGGCCGCGCGCGCGTGCACACCGTCGCGCCGAGGTCCATCAGCCCTTGCGTGTAGGCGGGCATCGCGCGCCGCTGCGGCAGAAGCCGGGCTGCGAGCGACCAGAGGCGGCGCTCGATTGCGGTCGCGCCCGGAAATCCTTCGACACCGAAATGCCGGGCGAGCACGCGCTTGACGTTGCCGTCGAGGATCGCCGCGCGCTCGCCGAAGCAGAACGCGGCGATCGCCGCGGCGGTCGAGCGGCCGATGCCGGGCAGTCGCGCGAGCGCCTGTGCATCGCGCGGAAACTCGCCGCCGTATTCGGTCGCGACGCGGCGCGCGCACGCGTGCAGGTTGCGCGCGCGGCTGTAGTAGCCGAGTCCGGCCCACAGCCGCATCACGTCCGCCAGCGGCGCCGCGGCCAAGCTCGCCAAATCGGGAAAGCGCTCGAGAAAACGCGCGTAGTAGTCGACGACGGTCGCCACCTGCGTCTGCTGCAGCATGACTTCCGAGAGCCAGACGCGATAGGGGTCGCGCGTTCCGTGCCAGGGCAGATCGCGCCGGCCGCTTTTCGCGTGCCACGCCACGACGCGTTGGGCAAACCGCGATCCGCGATCCACGCCGGACGCCGACTTGGCCGCTTGCATCGCCCGCGGCGCGGGCGCGGAGCGGGCGTCCGGTCGGCTCACGGGCAGCGGAAGAAGCGAAACGGCGTCAGATCTCGACGCGCAGGTACGCCGGCGTCTCGGCGTCGTTGGCCGCCCGCAGGGGCACCGGCGCCGGCTCGCGTTCGGCGATCTGGCGGGCGCGGCTGCCGAGCTGCTTCAGCTCGTCGAGCTTGGACTGCACGTCCTCGAGCGCCTCTTCGAGCTGGCCGATGCGCTCGTCGAGCGACTCCTGCGCGTCGCGGATGCGCGCCACCGATTCGGCGCGCTTCTTGAGCTGGGCGCGCTGCTCGCGCACCTGCACCTCGAGCGGCGGCAGCAGCGAGCGCACCCAGGCTTCGGCGTCGCGCTCGGCCGCTGCGAAGACTTCGCGCGACTTCGACACGACGGTGTCGAAAAACCGCTCGATCAGCGACCACTTGTCGCGCGTGAGCACCGCGAGCGCGCCGAAGTGGTTCCGATACGCCGCCTCCGCGCGCTCGAGCTCGGCCATGTAGGTGTCGAGCGAGAACGGCATCGGCGGCGGCGTGCTCCAGCCCAGTTCCTCGGCGAAGCGGCGCTGCACGCCGAGCACCATCTGCTCGATCTCGAGCAGCTTGGCGCTGGACGTTCTCAGCAGCTCGCGAAGCTGCGCGAAGTAGTCCCTGACCGCCGACAGGAACTGCGGCGTGAGGCGGCTCTTGCGCATGCGTTCGCGCGCCTCGAGCACGCGGCCGCGCAGCGACTCGAGCCGCAACGGCGCGTACGCCTGCTCCGACAGCTTCGACAGCACGACGCGCGCGGCGACGATCTTGCGCACGTTGTCCTCGAACTCGCGCTGCTCGCCCTGCGCCCGGATCAGCATCCGCTCGATCGAGCTCTGGTTCTTGCCCTGCAGTGCGCGCAGCTCGTAGAGCTGTTCGATCAGATTGCGCTCGCGCGCGGCGAGCGCCTGGCGCACCTCGGTGTTGACGCGCTCGACGACGGCGATCGCCTGGTCGCGCACGATGCGCTGCTTGGCCGGCACCAGCAGGTCCACCAGCGCGCCCTCGAGCGCCGGCAGGCGGCTCAACTGCAGCAGCCGCGTGTCGTCGGTGACCTTGGCGACCAGTCCCTTCTGCGCCGACACCGGAAACACGCGCTCGGGCGCGAGGTCGAGCGTGTGGCTGACGCTCGCGACCTGGCGCTGCACCTCGGCGTCGACTTCCGCCTCGCTCTTCAACGCGTCCCACAGGCCGTCGATCTTGTTCAGCACCGCGATGTGGTTGTGCGCGTTGCCGGAGTCGCCGACGATATGACGCCAGACGTCGAGGTCGCTCTTCGTGACGCCGGTGTCGGCGGCCAGCACGAACAGCACCGCGTGCGCGCTCGGCACCAGCGACAGCGTCAGCTCGGGCTCGGTGCCGATCGCGTTCAGCCCCGGCGTGTCGAGGATGACCAGCCCCTGCTTGAGCAGCGGATGCGGGAAGTTGATCACCGCGTGCCGCCAGCGCGAGATCTCGACCATGCCGTGCTTGTCGATCGCGAGCGCCTGGTCGGGGTCGTCGGGGTCGAACAGCCCGTACATGCGCGCCTCGTCGACCGACACCTTGACCGTCTCGGCGACCAGCCGGAACGCGTGCAGCATGCCGTCCGGCGAAGACGTGTTGACCGGGAACACGCGCCACTCGGCGCTCGCCTTCTTGAAGTCGGTCGTCGTTCCGAGCCGCGCGCGCGTTTCGATCGGCAGCGCGCGGATGCACGGCGGCAGCGACTCGTCGTACAGCAGCTCGGTCGGACACATCGTCGTGCGCCCGGCCGAAGACGGCAGGATGCGCCGGCCGTAGTCGGCGAAGAAGATCGCGTTGATCAGTTCGGACTTGCCGCGCGAGAACTCGGCGACGAAGGCGATGACGAGCTTGTCCTCGCCGAGCCGGTCGAGCGCGACGTCGAGCCGGCGCGCGGCGTCGGGTTCGAGCAGCTGCGACTGCTCGAGCCAGCGTCGCAGTTGGCCGATGGCGCCCGCCAGCGAATCGCGCCAGGCGCCGTATTCCTGAAAACTCGTCGCGAGTTGAGCCATCGGCCAGGCCACGTCCAAGAGGCGCGGACGACTCTAACACGCACCCTCGGGGGCGCACAGTCGCGCAATAGCGAGAAATGGATGATCAAGCCCGGACATTTCACGAGGTCGCCCCCGTTCGCTCGCAGCGCGTTGCCGTGAATTGGCGTCATCGCCGCAAGCAGAAAGATCCGTTTGTCCCGCCGGGGCTCCGCGGGTTTGCGCGGCGCCTGCAGGCGCGGGCTTGCGCTCAAGTGCTCGCGAAGGCCACTCGGCCTTCGACTGCGCCCCTCTCGCGCAATCCGCATCCCGCATGCACCCGCGCAATTCCCGCGTCCCCCGTGAAATGTCCGGGCAGCCCGCTGTTCGTTCGAACTCAGGCGCGATCAGCGGCGCTGGCAGCGCGGGCAGTAAAACGTCGCGCGCTGGCCCTGCACGATACGGCGGATCGGCGCGCTGCAGACCTTGCACGGCTGTCCCGCGCGGTCGTAGACGAAGGCGTCGAGCATGAAATAGCCCTGCGCGCCGTCGGCGCCGACAAAGTCGCGCAGCGTGGTGCCGCCGACGCCGATCGCCTCGGTGAGCACCGCGCGGATCGCGTCGGCCAGGCGTGCACAACGCGCGGGGCCGAGCCGCTGCGCAGGCAGCGCGGGATGGATACCCGCCCGGAACAGGCTTTCGGACGCGTAGATGTTGCCGACGCCGACCACGATCCGGCCTTCGAGAAGCATCTGCTTGATCGAAGCGCTGCGCCCCCGCGTGCCGGCGTGCAGCCATCGCCCGTCAAAGCGCGGATCGAACGGCTCGACGCCCAGCGCGGCGAGCAACGGATGCCGCTCGACATCGCCCGCGCGCGCCGCGTGCCACAGCAGCGCGCCGAAGCGCCGCGGATCGGTCAGACGCGCGACCCGCGGCGACGCTCCTTCGAAGACGATGTCCACGTGGTCGTGCGCGCCCGGCGCAGGTGCTTCGCCCAGGTGCAACCGCCACGACCCCGACATGCCGAGGTGCGAGATCAGCGTGCCGTGCGCGAAGCGCCAGAGCAGATACTTGCCGCGCCGGTCGAGCGCGACGACCGTCTGCTCCGCGATCGTTCGCGCAAGCTGCGCCGGCACCGGCCAGCGCAGCCGGCGCTCGCGCACGACGAGCCGGCGCACCGTGCGCCCTTCGACGTGCGGCGCCAGCGCACGGCGCGTGACTTCGACTTCGGGCAGTTCAGGCATCGCACTCGCGGCCGTCGACCGCTTTCGCGCGCTGGGCGCCCGCCGGATCGGCCGGGCAGACGCCGAAGATCGACTTGATGGTCATCGGCAAAGCGCTCCGCAGGCGGTGCTTTTCGCGCGGCCGTGCCGGCAGCGCGGCACGGCTAAACTGCAGCACGACTGTCTCGCGCCCGACGTCGCGTTGCTGCGGCGTCGGGCGCTCTTTCCGGTGTTCACACGATGGCTCACGCGATGGCTTGGTCCCGACGGTTCTCCGCGCTTGCGGCCCTAGCCTCGGCAGCGACGATTGTAGGTTGCGCGAGCGCGCCGGCGACCGGGCCGCAGCCCGCTCGGTCTGCCGAGACGCAGCCCGCCGCAGCGCAGGTCGCCGAACCGAGCCTGCCCAAGCCCGCCGGCGCACCGCCGGACGTGAACCTCACCGGGCCGCTGCTGTTCCAGATCATGGCGGCCGAGGTCGCCCTGCAGCGGGGCGACACGGGCGCAGCCTTCGCGACGTATCTGAGCGTGGCGCGCGCCACGCGCGATGCGCGGCTCGCGCGGCGCGCGACGGAGATCGCGATCGGCGGTCGAGCGGCGCCGCAGGCGCTCGAAGCGGCCCAACTCTGGCGCGAGCTCGATCCGACGTCGGCCGACGCGGCGCAGGCGGTGGCGGCGCTGCTGGTCGCCAACGGCAAGTACGACGAGGCGGCGACCGCGCTCGCCGCACAAATCAAGGCCGCCGCCGATCCCGTGGCCGAGCTTGGGCGCATCCAGCGCTCGCTCGCGCGCGCGCCGGACCGCGCTGCGGGATTCGCGCTGCTCGAAAAGCTCGCGCAGCCCTATCGCGACGATCCGCAGATCGGCGCCGACGTGCGGCTGACCCTCGCCGGCGGCGCGCATGCGGCGGGGCTCGCGCCGCGCGCGATCGAGCTGGCGCAATCCGCCCTCGCGCTGCGTCCGGACTTCGAACGCGCGGCGCTGACCGCCGCACAACTGATGGCGCGGCCCGAAGGCAAGGACGAAGCGGCCGGACGCGCGCGCGCGTTGCAGCTTCTGCGCGACTTTCTCGCGCGCAACCAGAAAGCGGTCGAAGCGCGCATGGGCTACGCGCGGCTGCTCGTGGCCGACGCGAAGTACGACGAAGCGCGCGCGCAGTTCGCGCAGGTGTTGGGCGCCGACGAACGCAATCTCGACGCGCTGTACGCGCTCGCGGTGCTCTCGCTCGAAACGCCCGCGCTGCGCGCCGATGCGCGCGTGCTGTTCGAGCGCTACCTGAAACTGCTCGAGGAAAACCCGGGGGCCGAGCGCGACCCCGACCCCGCGTACTTGAACCTCGCGCGCATCGCCGAGGAGGAAAAGCGCTATGCCGAGGCGCTGCGCTGGCTCGACCGCGTCGGCGGCGGCGAGCAGTACGTCAACGCGCGCGTGCGACGCGCGCTCGTGCTCGGCAAGATGAAGCGCGTCGAGGAAGGCCGCAAGGTGCTCGCCGAGACGCCGGTCGCGAGCAACGAGGAACGCACGCAGATCGTTCTCGCCGAGGCACAGCTTCTGCGCGAGGCCAAGCGCTATCGGGATGCGTTCGACGTGCTCGCGCAGGGGCTGGCGCGCGCGCCCGACGACGCCGGGCTGCTGTACGACGCGGCGATGGCGGCCGAGCGGCTCGACAAGCTCGACGTGATGGAAAGCCACCTGCGGCAGTTGATCAAGCTGCGCCCCGACAACGCGCACGCGTACAACGCGCTCGGCTACACGTTCGCCGATCGCAACATCCGGCTGCAGGAGGCGCGCGAGCTGATCGAAAAGGCGCTCTCGCTGGCGCCCGACGACGGCTACATCCTGGACTCGATGGGCTGGGTCCACTTCCGGCTCGGCGACCTGCCGCGTGCGCGCGAGTACCTGGAGCGCGCGTACAAGCTCAAGCCCGAGGCCGAGGTCGCGGCGCATCTGGGCGAGGTGATGTGGGCGCAGGGCGAGCGCGAGTCGGCGCGCCGACTCTGGCGCGAATACCAGAAGAAGGAGCCGGACAACGAGACGTTGAAGGCCACGCTCGTCCGGCTCAAAGTCAAGTTGTAGGACGTGTCGCGTTCGATGCTGCGCCGGCATCAGGTGTCGAGCTTCGCATCGGCCTGCGCGCGCGTGGGCGCGCTCGTCCTCCCGGGCCGCCAGACGAAACCGGGTTCCGGCCTGCGCCGGGACGACGAGTCCGCCCGCCGATCGGTCTGCGCGCGCATGGGCGCGCTCGTCCTCTCGGGCGGACTCGTCGCTTGCGCGAGCCTGCCGCCGCAGGCGCCGGCCGAACGCGTGCACACGGGACGCTTCTCGGCGATCGCCAAGCTCGACGATCGCCAGGAGAACATGACGGGACGCTTCGTGCTGTCGGTGCGCGGGCAGTCGCTGACGCTCGATCTCGCCTCGCCGCTCGGCACCACGCTCGCGCGGGTCGAAACCGGCCCCGACGGAGCGCGGCTGATCGAACCCGGATCGCCGCCCCGCGAGCTGCGCGGCGCGAGCGCCGAAGCGCTCGCCGAACAGGCCCTGGGGTTCGCGCTGCCCGCCTCTGGAATCGGCGACTGGATCGTCGGGCGCCCGGTTGCACAGCGCGCGGCGAGCACGACGCTGGAGGACGGGCGCATCGGCGCGATCGAGCAGGACGGCTGGACGATTCGCGTGATCGAGCGATTCGCTTCCAACGGTCTGCCGCGTCGCCTCGCGTTCGAACGGCCCGCGCACGGGGCTTCGCCGGCGATCCGCCTGCAGCTCGTGCTCGACGACTCCGCGGGATGACTCGATGCGTCGCCCCGCTCGAGCGAAGACTGCGCTGACGGAACGCAACTGCCTGCCGCCCGTCGCCGTGCCGTTTGCGCGGGGCAATGCGTCCGCCGGCACGACGCACGCGGACATGCCGCACTTGGCGTGGTTCGGGTTGAGCGACGTGTTCGAATCCGACGTCGGCCGCGGCAGCGACTTCCTTTGAACAGTCCCGAGACGATGCCGAGCGCTGCCGTGCCGCGCCTGTTCCTCGGTCTGCCCGCGCCGGCCAAACTCAACCTCTTCCTGCACGTCGTCGGGCGCCGCGCCGACGGCTATCACGAATTGCAAAGCGTCTTCGTTCCGATCGATCTCGCCGACACGCTCGACTTCGAAAGCCGGAGCGACGGCGCGATCGAACGCAGCGGCGACGTGATCGGCGACGTTGAGCGCGATCTCGCCGTGCGCGCCGCACATCTGCTGCAGGCCGAATCGAGGACCGCGCTCGGTGTCTCGATCCATGTCGAGAAGCGCATTCCCGCGGGCAGCGGCATGGGCGGCGGTTCGTCGGACGCGGCGACGACGCTGATCGCGCTGAATCGATTGTGGAATCTGCATTGGCCGCGCGAGCGGCTCGCGGCGCTCGCACTGCGGCTTGGCGCCGATGTCCCGTTCTTCGTCGGGCCGGGCCCGGCTTTCGTCGAAGGCGTCGGCGAGCGGCTTACGCGGATCGATTGGCCGCGCGCGTACTTCGCGGTCATTCATCCGCAAGTCGCTGTTTCGACTGCGGAAATCTTTGCCGATCCCGGTTTGACACGACACGCGAAACTCACGACAATGCCGGCCTTTTCCGCGGAGCTGGATGCTTTTCCGCACAGGCTCTTCGGTGCCAACGATCTCGAAGCGGTCGTCCGGCGCCGGGTTCCGGCGGTCGACGCCGCCCTTCGGCGCCTCGCGCGCTTCGGGCCGGCGCGAATGACGGGGTCCGGTTCGGCGGTGTTCGTTCCGGTCGAATCCGAAGAACGCGCGCGCGCGGCGATCGCGGATCTGCCGGACGGCTGGTCGGGTTGGGCCGTGTGCAGTCTGACGGAGCATCCGCTCGCCGCGTGGTGACCAGCCGCCACCGGGGCCGGAAGACGGCGTGGAAGTGAAGGTTTCGCGCTGGGGAGTCGCCAAGCTGGTTAAGGCAGCGGATTTTGATTCCGCCATTCGAGGGTTCGAATCCTTCCTCCCCAGCCATTTCATCGCCGCCGAAGCGCGCCCGCCCGCTGGCGCTTCGGCGGTTTTGTTTGACGGCAGCGGCGCAGGGCCGAAGCCCGACGAGTGCGAGCGATGGTGCCGGAAAACCTGATGGTGTTCTCGGGTAACGCCAACCCGAAGCTCGCCCACGCCGTCGTGCAGCACCTGAACATCCGCCTCGGGCGCGCGACGGTCTCGCGCTTCTCCGACGGCGAGGTCATGGTCGAGATCAACGAGAACGTCCGCGGCAAGGACTGCTTCGTGCTGCAGTCGACCTGCGCGCCGACCAACGACAACCTGATGGAGCTGATGATCATGGTCGATGCGCTGAAGCGCGCGTCGGCCGGACGCATCACCGCGGCGATTCCGTACTTCGGGTACGCGCGGCAGGACCGGCGGCCGCGTTCGGCGCGCGTGGCGATCAGCGCGAAGGTCGTCGCCAACATGCTGCAGGCGGTCGGCGTGCACCGCGTGCTGACGATGGACCTGCACGCCGACCAGATCCAGGGCTTCTTCGACATCCCGGTCGACAACATCTATGCGAGCCCGATCCTGCTCGGCGACCTGTGGAAGCACAACTACGACAACCTCGTGGTCGTCTCGCCCGACGTCGGCGGCGTCGTCCGCGCCCGAGCGCTCGCCAAGCGCATGGACGCCGATCTGGCGATCATCGACAAGCGCCGCCCGCGCGCCAATGTCGCCGAGGTGATGCACATCATCGGCGAGGTCGCGGGCCGCAACTGCGTGATCATGGACGACATGGTCGACACCGCCAACACGCTGTGTCAGGCCGCGGCCGCGCTGCGCGACGCGGGTGCGCTGCGCGTGATGGCGTACTGCACACACCCGGTGCTGTCGGGCAAGGCCGTCGAACGAATCGCGAACTCGGTGCTCGACGAAGTCGTCGTCACCGACTCGATCCCGCTGTCCGAGCAGGCTCAGGCGTGCCGCAAGATCCGGCAGCTTTCGTGCGCCGCGCTGCTGGGCGAAACGATTTCGCGCATTTCGCGCGAGGACTCGGTGAGCAGCCTGTTCATCGAGTGACAACCGAACGCCGTCGTGGCTGGTCGCGGCCCGCGGCGAAGAACCGGAGCGAATGATGAAAGTCGTTGCAAATTCACGTACCGCGCAAGGCACGGGTGCGAGCCGCCGCCTGCGCCGCGCCGACAAGGTGCCCGGCATCCTCTACGGAGGCGGCGGCAAGCCGGTCCCGATCGAGGTCGACCACAACCCGCTGTTCCACGCGCTGCGCAAGGAGAAGTTCCACGCGTCGATCCTCGACATGGAACTCGACGGCAAGCACGAGCGGGTGCTGCTGCGCGACTTCCAGATGCACCCGTACAAACCGCAAGTGCTGCACATCGACTTCCAGCGCGTGTCGGAGGACCAGAAGATCCACATGCGCGTGCCGCTGCACTTCGTCGGTCAGGAGAATTCGCCCGCGGTCAAGGATGCGGGCGGGCTCGTCAGCCACGTGCTGTCCGAGGTCGACATCGCGTGTCTGCCGAAGGATCTGCCCGAGTTCATCGAGGTCGACCTGTCCAACCTGCGCGCGAACCAGACGATCCGCGTGCGCGACCTCGTGCTGCCACCGGGGGTCACGCCGGTGCTCAGGGGCAAGGAGAATCCGGTCGTCGTGTCGGTGTCGACGAAGGGCGAGGAGGTCGTCGAGGAAGCGGCCGCCGTCGTACCGGCAGCCGAAGTGCCCGCGACGGCGCAGAAGGCTCCGCCCGCCGCGGCACCGGCCGCGCCCGAGAAAAAGGGCGGCGAGAAGAAGAAGTAAGCGTCGCCTGTTGCACAATTGCGGCCCGCGCGTGGCGACATGCGCGGGCTTTTTTATCGCGATGACCATCGACACCACGTCCGCAATCCGCCTGATCGTCGGCCTCGGCAACGTCGGCGCCGAATACGAGGCGACGCGCCACAACGCGGGCTTCTGGTTCGTCGACGCCGTCGCGCGCAAGGCGGGCGTCGCGTTCGCGAACGAGCGCAAGTTCCATGGCGAAGTCGCGCGCATCCGGGACCACGGACGCGAGCTGTGGCTTCTGAAACCCGGCACGTTCATGAACCGCTCCGGCCAGGCGGTCGTCGCACTCGCGCTGTACTACAAGATCCTTCCGACGCAGATCCTGGTCGCGCACGACGAGGTCGATCTGCCTCCGGGCGTCGTGAAACTCAAGCGCGGGGGCGGCACCGCCGGACACAACGGACTCAAGGACATCCAGGCCAAACTGTCGACGCCGGACTTCTGGCGGCTGCGGCTCGGCGTCGGCCATCCGCGCACGCTGGCGCTGAAGCAGGAGGTCGCCGACTTCGTGTTGCATCCGCCGAGCCGCGAGCACGAGCAGGCGATCGCAGAGGCGATCGCTCGCGCGCTCGAGATCGTCCCGCAGCTCGTCGAAGGCCAGTTCGAGCGCGCGATGATGAAGCTGCACCGAACGCCGACCGCACCTGAAGCCCCGCCGCCGAAGCCATGAGCGCGAGCTTCACCGCGCTCGCCGGCGCGCGCGCCGCAAGGCACGTGCGCGAAGAAGGTCTGCGGCCCACGGACATCGCGTGCATCCCGGCCGCCGCCGGCGGGCCCAAAGGGCTCGCGCTGATCCCGCTCGACAAGCGCCTGTTCGGCGGCTGGCTGCGCGATGCACCGCACATCGACCTGATCGGCGCGTCGATCGGCGCCTGGCGGATGTTCGCCGCCGCGCAGCTCGACCCGGTCGCGGCGCTGGCGCGGCTCGCCGAGGGCTACATCGAACAGCGCTATCCGCGCGATCCGACGCCGCGCGACGTCAGCGTCGAGTGTCGCAGGCTCGCGCGTGCGGTGCTCGGCGGCGAACGCATGCCGCGACTGCGCGGCAACGTCGGCGTCAGCGTCATCGCGACGCGCGTGCGCGGCGTGCTCGACCGCAACGGCTCGCGCGCGGCGTTCGCGCGGGCCGCGCTCGCCAACGCGCGCTCGCGCCACGCGCTCGCCGCGCACATGCAGCGCGTGATCTTCGACGCGGGCGACGCGCGGTTTCCCGTGCAAGGCTTCGATGCCTTCGGCCTCGAACGCGTGCGGCTCGCGCCGGAGAACTGCGAGGACGCGCTGCTCGCCTCCGGCTCGATCCCGCTCGTGTGCGAGCCCGTGCGCGACCCGGCTGGCGCCGCGCGGGGCGACTACTGGGACGGCGGGCTGATCGACTATCACCTCGCCCTGCCGTATCACACGCTCGGCGGCATCGTGCTCTATCCGCACTTCGTTCCGTACGTCACGCCCGGCTGGCTCGACAAGTTCCTGCCGTGGCGCAAGCGCCCGCGTACGCATCCATGGCTCGACAACGTCTTGCTCATCGCCCCGTCGCGCGAATTCCTCGCGCGCTTGCCGGGCGGGCGGCTGCCCGAACGGCAGGACTTCTATCGCTACGGCCTCGACCATGCGGCGCGAATTCGCGCATGGCGGCGGGCGATCGGCGAATGCGAGCGCTTTGCCGACGAAGTGATGGCCTGGCTCGAGCGGCCCGATCCGACGCGGCTTGTGCCGCTTTGAAACCGCCGGTGCCGGGTTCACGCGCCCATCGATGGACGACGGCGCGCACCTGGCGGCATTCGTCGCGCGGCCAGCCCTGCACTGGATTCCCGGCCGCTGCTCAGCCGACCGGCAACCCTCTCTCGCGCAGCCAGTCGGGATTGAACAGCCGCTTGAAGTACAGCCGCCCGCTGTCGCACAACACGGTCACGATCGTGTGCCCGGGGCCGAGTTGCTGCGCCACCTGCACGGCGGCGGCGACATTGATGCCGGTGGAGCCGCCGACGAACAGCCCCTCCTCGCGCAGCAGCCGGTACACCATCTTCACGCAGGTCAGATCGTCGACGAAGACCGCGTCGTCGATCGGCGTGCCTTCGAGGTTGGCGGTGACGCGCGTGGTGCCGATACCTTCGGTGATCGAACTGCCCTCGGCCTTCAGTTCCCCGGTCTTCACCCAACTGTAGAGCGCGCTGCCCTGCGGGTCGGCGAGCACGATGCGCACCGCGGGCTTGCGCTCCTTCAGATAACGCGCCACGCCGGCCAGCGTGCCGCCGGTGCCGACGGCGGCCACGAACGCATCGACGCGGCCGTCGGTGGCACGCCAGATCTCGGGGCCGGTGGTTTCGTAGTGCGCCTGCCGGTTGGCGACGTTGTCGAACTGGTTGGCCCAGATCGCGTTCGGCGTTTCCCCCGCCAGCCGCCCCGCGATCTTCTGGTAGTTGTTCGGATCGACGTACGGCTTCGGCGGCACCGGCCGCACTTCGGCGCCGAGCACGCGCAGCAGCTCCATTTTCTCCGGCGACTGGTTGTCCGGAATCACGATCACGCAGCGATAACCGCGCGCCGCGCACAGATGCGCCAGCCCGATGCCGGTGTTGCCCGCGGTGCCTTCGACGACCACGCCGCCGGGTTTCAACGTCCCGCGCCGCTCGGCATCTTCGATGATGAAAAGCGCGGCGCGATCCTTGACCGAGCCGCCGGGATTGAGGAACTCGGCCTTGCCGAGGATCTCGCAGCCGGTTTCGCGGCTCAATTTTTCCAGCCGTATCAGCGGTGTATTGCCGACAGTGCCGGCAAACCCGGCGGTGATCCGCATCGCGCGCCTCCTCGATCTTGCCCGCCACCCGCGAAAGAGCGGATGGGATGGGTGGAAGTCTAGAACCCGGGCCCCGCCGTTTCGAGGCGACGCGCGGCGACAGAGCCGTGACGGCAACGGAGAGTGCGAGCGCGAACGGCACGGACTGATTCGTCGCGGGCCGATCGTGTCGGCCGCCGAACGAGCGCTTTCGCGATCCCTCGCCCGGCCGCACCGTAAAGGGCCACCGAGCCGGGCCCTGGATCCTTGACTCCGACCGCTGGATACTGGAGGCACCCGGTATCGTCCCCGCCGGCCGTCGGGACTCGGCGCGTAGGCAACCGGTACCGGATTGACGCTTCGGGGCCTGTGGCGCAATCTGCCGGCCCCGGCCCCTCGATGGAGGCTTTCGCTTGCGCGTCCTGTTCGTCGAAGACGATGCGCTGCTCGGCGCGTCGGCGAAACTCGGCCTCGAGCAGGACGGTTTCGCCGTCGACTGGGCGACCGACGGCGCGAGCGCGGACCGCGCCCTCGTTTCGCACCGGTACGATGCCGTCGTGCTCGACCTCGGGCTGCCCGATGTCGAGGGCGAACGCCTGCTGCGGTCGTGGCGCGGGCGCGACGATCGCACCCCCGTGGTCGTGCTGACCGCGCGCGGATTCGTGCTCGACCGCGTTCGGCTGCTGAACCTCGGCGCGGACGACTACCTCGTCAAGCCGTTCGACCTGCTGGAGCTGTGCGCGCGCATCCGCGCGGTCGTGCGCCGCACGGCGGGTCAGAGCAGCGAAGTGCTCGAATGCGGCGCGCTGAAGCTGTATCCCGAGTCGCAGACGGTGCTGTGGCAGGGCCAGCGGGTCGAGGTGACGAGCAAGGAGTTCTGGCTGCTCGAGGCGCTGGTGCGCAACAAGAGCCGCATCCTGACGCGGCGCCAGCTCGAGGACGCGCTGTACGGCTGGGGCGACGAAGTCGAGAGCAACGCCATCGAGGTCCATGTCCACCACCTGCGGCGCAAGATCGCCCGCGAATTGATCATGACCGTTCGCGGTGCCGGTTACAGCATCAACCATGACTTCGTCGCACGCTGAATCGCGCTTCCGCGGCTGGTCGCTGCGCAACCGGCTGTTCGTCCTGGCCACGGTCGCGACGGTGACCGCCTGGATCGCGGGCGGCGTCACCGTCTACCTGGTCGGCGCCGAGGAAAGCGAGCAACTGTTCGACGAGCAGATGGAAGACATCGGACGGGCGGTGCTGTCCTTCTCGCAGCACGAAATCGAGGAGATCCGCAGCGAGGGCCGCGACATCGTCCACGTCGAGACCGCGCAGACGCTCGGCGCGCGGTACAAGTATCAGATCTTCTCTCCGGCCGGCGAGCCGCTGCTGCTCAGCTACGACGCGCCGCGCACGCCGTTCGCCCCGCTCGACCAGACCGGCTATGTCACCCGCGAGGTCGGCGGCGTGCCGATGCGCACCTGCGCGATGTGGAACGACGCGCGCGACATGGTCGTGATCGTCGCGGAGCCCTTGTCCGCGCGCACCAGCTACATCGGCAGCATGCACGGCTACCTGCTCGCGATGTTCGCCGCGTCGCTGCCGCTGCTGCTCGGGTTCAACTGGTGGATGTTCCGGCGCGCGACGCGCTCGCTCGACGAGTCGGCGCGCCAGTTGATCGACCGCTCTCCGCGCGATCTGCGGCCGATCGTCGTCGAGTCCCCGCCGCGCGAGCTGGAGCCGCTGATCGACTCGATGAACTCGCTGTTCCAGCGCTTCGACAATGCGCTCGCGGCCGAGCAGCGGTTGACTTCGGCGGCCGCGCACGAGCTGCGAACGCCGCTCGCCGCCGTCAAGGTACAGGCGCAAGTGGCCGCCCGCGCGCGCAACCGGGAAGAAGCGGCAAACGCGCTGGGCAATCTCACGACCTGCATCGACCGTGCGGCGCGAATGGTCGACCAGTTGCTGACGCTGGCACGGCTCGACTCGTTGTCGGCCTCGACCGCGCTGCACACGACGCTGCGGCTCGATCAGATCGCCGCACAGGTGATCGACGAGCTGGCCCCGCTGATCGGGCAACATCGGCTGCAGCTCGTCAAGTCGCTTGCGCCGGCGACGATCGAGGGCATGGAATTCGGCGTGGCGGTGCTGATCCGCAATCTGATCGACAACGCCGTGCGCTACACCCCGCACGGCGGCACTGTGCGGGTGACGACCGGGCAGCAGGGGGAGCAAGCCTACGCGGAGATCGAGGACTCCGGCCCCGGAATCCCCCCGCCGGAGCGCAGGCGCGTGTTCGACCGCTTTTACCGGCTGCCTTCCAACAACGTCGATGGCTGCGGAATCGGGCTGTCGATCGTCCGTACGGTGGCGCAGGTGCATCGCGCGAAGGTGACGCTCGACGACTCCTCGCTCGGCGGCCTGCGTGCCCGGGTCACGTTCCCCGCGCCGGCCCGCGTCCCGTCGCCACCCGCGGCAGAAGTAGGGAACACCCCACCTCCCCTCGGCGACCCGTTAAGGGCGCCTTAAGACGCAGGGACGATAAATACCGCGTCTACGGGACGCGGGTTCACCCTCCCAACGGGTCGGTTGGTATCGCCCTGCGCGGACTGACGTTCGGGCGCACAGCCCAGGAACCCGAAGCCGTTCCCACGACTGCCGCGGCGCCCAGCGTCGCACGGGAGGAGTCGATGAGTCGGATTGAACTTTGGCCGGCACAACGGTCGGGCACGCGCCGCTTGTCGCGCGGCTTCACGCTGCTCGAGCTGCTGGTCGTGATCGTCATCATCGGGCTGCTGGCAGGTCTCGTCGGTCCGCGCTACTTCGACCAGCTCGGCAAGTCGAATACGAAGATCGCCCGAGCGCAGATCGACGCGCTCGAAAAGGCGCTCGACCAATACCGGCTCGACGTAGGCAGCTACCCGACCAGCGAACAGGGGTTGCAGGCGCTGTACGTGAAGCCGAACAACGTCGAACGCTGGCAGGGTCCGTACCTGAAGAAGCCGGCTCCGCCCGATCCGTGGGGCCGGCCGTACAACTACAAGTCGCCCGGCGAGCACGGCGACTACGACCTGGTCTCGTATGGCGCCGACGGCAAGCCCGGCGGCAGCGGCGAAGCGAGCGACGTGCTGTCGTGGGATCCGCAGGTCGTCGGAGCGTCGCGATGACGCAGGCCGCGCCGCTCGCCTTCGATGTCGTCGCCGTCGCCTCGCACGGCGGCGTGCGGGTCGCGCGCGTGCATGCCGCCAGCGCGCAGCAGGCGGCGCAACAGGCGCAGCTCGACGGCCTGCGTGTGCTGTCGTGCCGCCCTGCGGCCGCGCGGCGTTTCGCCCTGCCGCGGCTGAAACGCGCGGCGAAACTCGACGTCGCACTGCTCGCGGAAGAGCTGGCTGCGCTGCTCGACGCCGGGCTCGGCATGGTCGACGCGCTGCGCACTCTCGCGCAGAAGGAACGCAGCGCCTCGGCGCGCGCGACGCTGCAGGCGGTGACCGACGCGCTCGTCGAGGGGCTGCCACTGTCGGCCGCGCTCGCGCGCCAGGATTCGGAGTTTCCCGCGCTGCTGGTCGCCACCGTCGCGGCGAGCGAGCAGACCGGCGATCTCGTGTCCGCGCTGCGCCGCTACGCCGCGCATCTCGAATCGCTTCGCGTGCTGCGCGGCAAGGTGATCGGCGCGGCGATCTACCCGGCGCTGCTGCTCGGCATCGGGTCGCTCGTCGTGCTGTTCCTGCTCGGCGTGGTCGTTCCGCGCTTCGCGGTGCTGCTCGAGGGCGCGCAGCGCGACCTTCCCTTCGCGTCGAGCGTGCTGCTCGCATGGGGCAAGGCCATCGCCGCGCATCCGGCCGCCTTCGGCGCCGCGGCCGCCGCGGCGGTCGCGTTCGCGGTCGCCGCGCTGGCACGTGCCGTTCGCAGCGGCTGGCAGATCGCGGGGCTGCAGCGGGTCTGGGTGATCGGACCGCTGGTCAGGCAGTTCCGCCATGCGCAGTTCTTCCGCACCAACGCGATGCTCGCGCGCGGCGGCATTCCGGCGCTGCGTGCGTTCGCGATGTGCCGCTCGCTGCTCGCGCCCGAGGATCGCCGCGGCCTCGACGCGGCGATGCAGTCGATCGCCGCGGGCCAGCCGATCGGGCCGGCGTTGCACCGCGCCGGGATCGCCGATCCGGTGGCGCTGCGCATGCTCGAGGTCGCGCAGCGAACCGGGCAGCTCGCCGACGTGCTCGCGCGAATCGCGCAGTTTCAGGAGGCGCAGCTCGCGCGCGCGATCGACGTCGCGTCGCGGCTGATCGAGCCGGCGCTGATGATCCTGATCGGCCTGGTGATCGGCGGCATCGTCGTGCTGATGTACCTGCCGATCTTCGATCTGGCCTCCAGCATCCAGTGAACGACGATGACGACCGCCACCGCAACGCAGGCCATCGCGATCGACGCCGAACTGGTGCGCACTGCGCTCGCGTCGGCCGGTGCCGAGCGGCCGGTCGACCGGCTCGCCGCCGCGCTCGCGCTGCCGTCCGAGCGGTTCGTCGCGCTCGCCGCGGAGTACTTCGAGCTGGAGCCGCTATCGATGGCGCAGTTGCGCGCCAGCTCGGCCGACTTCGGCGTCGTGAGCTTCGTCGATGCCACGCAAAGGCTGTGCGCGACGGTCACTGCGGCCGACGGCCGCAAACTCGCCGTGCTGACCGATCCGCTCGATTCGCGCACCCGCGCGTGGGTCGCGCAGCGGCTGCGGGCGCGGCGCGTCGAGGCGCACTGGGCGCTCGCGGCCACCGACGACCTGCGCGCCTGGCTCGCACTCGCCGAGAAGTCGCTGCGCGCGATGGACGCGGTCGGTGTGGCCGCCGCGGGCGAGGCCGCGAACGAGTCTTCGGCGCTGTCGCTGTCGATCGCCGACATCAGCGCGTCGGAGAGCCCGATCGTCAGGCTGGTCGACTCGACGATCCACGACGCGCTGAAGTCCGAGGCGAGCGACATCCACCTCGAGACGCAGCGCACGGGCCTCGTGATCAAGTACCGCATCGACGGCGTGCTCGGCGTGGTCAAGCGCGTCGACGGGATCGAGGCCGCGCACCAGGTGCTGTCGCGCGTGAAGGTGATCGCCGAACTCGATATCGCCGAGCGCCGCGTTCCGCAGGACGGCCGCTTCAAGGTCGCGGTCGACGGACGCGAGATCGACCTGCGCGTGTCGATCATGCCCAACCTGTTCGGCGAGGACGCGGTGCTGCGCATTCTCGACCGCCAGCACCTGTCCGGCGAAGCGCGCCAGATCAGACTCGACAACCTCGGCTTCGAACCGGCGGCGCGCGACTTCATCCGCCACATGGCAGCGCTGCCGTACGGCCTGCTGCTCGTCACCGGGCCGACCGGCAGCGGCAAGACCACCACGCTGTACGCGGCGCTCTCGGAGATCAACACGGGGCTCGACAAGATCGTCACGATCGAGGACCCCGTCGAGTACCAGGTCGCCGACGTGCTGCAGATCCCCGTCAACGAGAAAAAGGGGCTCACCTTCGCGCGCGGTCTTCGCTCGATCCTGCGCCACGATCCCGACAAGATCATGGTCGGCGAGATCCGCGACCCCGAGACCGCGCAGATCGCCGTGCAGGCCGCGCTCACCGGGCACCAGGTGTTCACGACCGTGCATGCGAACAACGTGTTCGACGTGATCGGCCGCTTCACGAACATGGGCGTGGACACCTACAGCTTCGTGTCGGCGCTGAACGGCATCCTCGCGCAACGGCTCGTTCGGCTCGTCTGCCCGCGCTGCGCCAAGCCGGTCAACCCCAAGTACGACGTGCTCGCCGCTTCGCGCATCCAGGTCGCGAAGCTCAAAGGCGCGGGTTTCCGGCGCGGGCTCGGCTGCGCGCACTGCCGCGGCACCGGCTACAAGGGGCGGCGCGCGATCGCCGAGACGCTCGTGCTCAACGACGAGCTGCGCGACCTGCTCGCCGAGCGTGCGCCGCTGTCGCGCATCAAGGCGGCCGCGCAGTCAGCCGGCTATCGCTCGCTGCGCGAAGCCGCGGTGGCCGCAGCGCTCACCGGCGCGACGACGATCGAGGAGATCAATCGTGTTACCCCGGTGGAATAGCCGCGTTCGGGCGTACGTCGGCGCCGACGTCGTTCGCGCCGACTGGTACCGCGGCTGGTTCAAGCGCGTCCTCGCGCAGTCGGTCGAGCTGCCGGGCGACGGCGCTGCGGATCTCGACGACGCGATCGAACGGCTCGACGCCGCATTCGCGCGGCTGGCCAAACGCGGCGCGCGTCTCGCCGGCTCGACCTGCGAGATCGTGCTCGCCGACGCGTGGCTGCTGTACGACGTGATCGACGCGGATCTGCGCGACGCGCCGGCGCGGATCGCCGATGAAACGATCCGCGCCGCGCTGGCCGACATCGCCGGCGTGGCACCCGCCGCGCTCGACGTTCGCTGGCAGCCGCAGGGCACGCGCTACGGCGCGTGCGCGTTGCCGTCGTCCGCCGTTCGTTCGCTCGTCCAGGTCTGCGCGAAGCACCGGATTCGGCTGCGCAGCGCGACCGGCGAGCTCGTCGAGGTCTTCAATGCGCAGCGCGCGCGGATCGCGGGCGGCGCGGGCTGGCTGCTCGCGGTCGTTCGCCCGACCGGCGTGCAGTTCGGGCTGTGGCGCGATGGCGCGATGGCCGCCGCGAGCTTCGAGCCCGCGGCCAACGACGCCGCGGCGCTTGAGCGTTGCACCCGCGCGCTGCTGCGCCGCGCGGGCGTCGACGGCGACTCGATCCGGTGCTACGCCGCCGGCGCGATCGGCTTCGACCTGCCCGCCGGCTGGACGCCGTTGAGCGTACGTTGAAGGAGCGAGCGATGCGACTCTCGATGCCTTTCCCGAATCGCGCGCGACCATTGAAGCTCGACTTCGCGCCGGCGGCGCGGCGTGCGCCCGCGCTCGGCTGGGTGCTGCTCGGCGCGGGCGGCGTGGCCGCGATCGTCGCCACGCTGCAGTTCCAGCTCGCGCATGCAGCGCGCTCGCGCGAGGCGGGCGCGCTGACCGAGCTGAGCGAACAGTTGCAGGAACGGCGCGCGGGCGCCGGCCGTACGCAGCGCGCCGATGCGCGCGATGCGCGCCGAGCGCAGGCTGCCGCTGCGGTCGCGCGCGAGCTGCAGGTGCCCTGGGCGACGCTGCTCGGCTCGCTCGAAGCGGTCGCCGGACGCGACGTCGCGCTGCTCGTCGTCGAGCCTTCGGCTGCGCGCCAGACCGTGCGAATCACCGCCGAAGCGCGCTCGAGCGGCGCGATGCTCGACTACCTCGATGCGCTGCGCGCGCAGGGGCTCGCCGACGTCGCGCTGGTGTCGCATCAGGTGCAGGCGCAGGCGCCGGGAACGCCATGGCGCTTCCAGGCGCAGGCGCGCTGGGGGACGCGATGAACGCGCCGCTTGGTCCGCTCGACGACGCGCTGCGGATCCTGCGCCGGAGCGGGCGCGCCGTGCACGACCGGCTCGGCACCGCGGGGCTCGCCGGTGCCGCGCTGCTCGCCGCGGCGGTCGCCGCCTTCACGTATGCGCCGAGCCTGCAGCGCGAGGCCGAAGCGCTGCACGAGCAGGTCGACCACACGCGCGCGCAGCTCCTTCAGCTCGGCCGCGATCTGGTGCGCCAGCCCGACTCGGCGCAGCAACTCGCCCGCTTCCGCGAATGGTTCCCGACGAGCGACCGTGCGACCGCCGATCTGCGCACGGTGTTCGCCGCCGCAGCCAAGCACGGCGTCGATCTGCCGCGCGGCGAGTACGCGGTCGCGCGCGACGAGGACACCGGCCGGCTCGTCCGGCACGAAGTCGTTCTCCCGGTCAAGGAGCGTTACGGCGCGGTCAAGGCCTTCGTCGGAGAAGTGCTCAACGCGCTGCCGCACGCGAGCGTCTCCGAGTTGCGGATCGAGCGCAACGCCGGGGGCGCGGCCGGCGCCGCTCCGCTCGAGGCGCGCGTGAAGCTCACCCTCTTCTATCGGGAACCGTGACATGCCGTTGTGACTGACGCCGTTGAACGCGATCGCGCTCGCCGCAGCCGGCGTGGGCGCGTTCGCGCTCGCCGCGCGCTTCGGCGCGCCCGACCGCAGCGACGAGATCGTCGCCGCCGCTGCGCCGCGCGCGGCGCAACGCACCGAGATCGCGCTCGCCGATCCGCCGCCGCGTGCCGCGCTGCCCGAGCGTGCGCCGCTCGACGTGCAAGTGCGCGCCGACCCGTTCGCCGGCAGCCCGCCGCCGCCCCCGCCGGCGCCGCCGCCCGCGCCGCCGCCGAAACCCGCGCCGCCGCCCCCGCCGCCTGCGGCTCCGCCGCTGCCGTTTTCCTTCGTCGGCATGCTCGAGCAGAAGTCGGCGCGGCCGACCGCGTTCCTCGCCAAGGGCGAGGCGCTGCACATCGTCGCGGTGGGCGACGTGATCGACGGCACCTATCGCGTCGAGTCGCTGTCGCCGACCCAGATCGTCGTCACCTACCTGCCGCTGAATCAGCGGCAGACGCTCAGTCCCGCCGGAGGTCAACCATGACGCGTCGCCTGCGCCTGCTGGTCGCGGCCGCAGTGCTGGCGCTGCTCGCCGGCTGCGCCGCCCAGCGCTACAACACCGAAGGCATGAAGCTCGTAGCGAGCGGCCAGCGCGAGCAGGGGCTCGCGCTGCTCGCGCAGGCGAGCCAGCTCGAACCGACCAACTCGCGCTACCGGCTCGACTACCTGACGCAGCAGGCGCTCGCGGTTCGCGAGCTGCTCGCGCGCGCCGACGACGCACGCGCGGCGGGCAAGACCGCCGAGGCGCGCGAGCTGTACCTCGCGACGCTGCGCATCGACCCCGGCAGCGACCGCGCGCGGATCGGTCTGAAGGCGGTCGACATGGACGAGCGCCACGCCGCCATGGTGGCCGACGCCGGCAAGCTCGCCAAATCCGGCGACCTCGCGGCAGCGCGCGCGAAGCTGCGGCTGGTGCTGCTGGAGAACCCGGCCAACGTCGGCGCGCAGAAGGAACTGGCGCGCGTCAACGGCGAGATCGAACGCGCCGAGGAGGCGCGCCGCGCGCAGATCGCAGCGACTTCGGTGCTGAAGAAGCCGGTGACGCTGCAGTTCCGCGACGCCAATCTGCGAATGGTGTTCGAGGCGCTGTCGCGCACGACGGGGCTGAACGTCATCTTCGACCGCGACGTGCGGCCGGACCTGAAGACGACGATCTTCGTGCGCGACGCGTCGGTCGGCGACACCGTCGATCTGATCCTGCTGCAGAACCAGCTCGAGAAGAAGGTGCTGAACGCCAACACGATGCTGATCTATCCGGCGACCAGCGCCAAGCAGAAGGAGTACCAGGACCTGAAGGTGCGCACCTTCCAGATCTCGAATGCAGACGCCAAGCACCTGCAGAACGTGCTGAAGACCGTGCTCAAGGTCAAGGACATCGCGCTCGACGAGCGCAGCAACACGCTCGTGATCCGCGACACGCCCGACACCGTCGCGGTGGCCGAGCGAATCATCGCCGCGCACGACTTCGCCGATCCGGAGGTGATGCTCGAAGTCGAAGTGCTCGAGGTTTCGCGCGACCGTCTGAGCAACCTCGGCATCAAGTGGCCCGAGTCGGCGACGATCTCGACGCCCACCAACGCGGCCGGCACGCTCACGATCGGCGAGCTGCGCGGGCTCACGCGCGACCAGCTGCTGATCACGCCGCTGTCGGTCGGCATCAACCTGAAGCTGCAGGACACCGACGCCAACCTGCTCGCCAGCCCGCGCATCCGCGCGCGGCATCGGGAGAAGGCGCGCATCCTGATCGGCGACAAAGTGCCGGTGATCACCAACACCGCCACGCCGCTCGGCACCGGCGGGTCGGTCGTCACCGGTTCGGTGCAGTACCTCGACGTCGGCATCAAGCTCGAGGTCGAGCCGCACATCTACGCCGAGGGCGACGTCGGCATCAAGCTCAACCTCGAGGTCAGCAACATCGTCCGCGAGATCGCCGGCCCGCAGGGCTCGCTCGCCTATCAGATCGGCACGCGCAACGCGACGACCAACCTGCGGCTGCGCGACGGCGAAACGCAGATCCTCGGCGGACTGATCAGCGACCAGGACCGCAACACCGCTTCCAAGGTGCCCGGCATCGGCCAACTGCCGATCCTCGGCCGGCTGTTCTCCAGCGACAACGGCACGCACGCCAAGAGCGAGATCGTGCTGTCGATCACGCCGCGCATCGTTCGCAGCGCGGCCACGGCGGACGCGAACCTGCGCGACGTGTACTCGGGCACCGAAGCGGCCGTTCGCGAAACACCGCTGCGGCTCGATCCGGTGGGCTCGGTCTCGGGGTCGGCGGGCAGCGTGCCGTTCGTGCCCCCGGGCGGACAGCGCGCGGCACCGACCGCACCCGATGCGGCAGGCGATCCGGCCGCGCCGCGCGCGCCGGCGCCTGTACAGGGCGCGCCAAGTCCGGCACCGTCCGCAGCGCCGGCCCCCGGCGCACCCGCATCAGGCGCGGTCATCGGCGCGCCGGGCGGCGACGCGACCGGCACCGCGCCGGGTGCGCCGCCCGCGGCCGCGCCACGGCCACCGACGCTGACGCCGGTCGTACCGGCGCCGCGCACGCCGGTCCCCGCAGAGAGCCTGCCGCCTTCGATCCGACCCGGCGGCATCTACAAGCCCGCGCCGCCGCCGCAGCCCGCCGCGCCGAAGCCGAGTCCCGGCCCGCCGCCGCCCGGCGAGACCGTCGATAGCGGTGCGGCGCCCGCAGTCGCTGCGGCGTCGGCGCTGCCCGCTGCGCACAGCGCCGACGCCGGGCCCCTGGAGTTCGCGTGGCAGGGGCCGTACCGCGTGAAGGTCGGGCAGTCGTTCGAGGTCGCGCTCGAAGTCAATGCGGGCGCCGACCTCACGCGGCTGCCACTGGTGGTCCGTTTCGATCCTCTGGTGCTGACGTTCCTCGATGCGCAACTCGGCGAGTTCGCATCGAAGAGCGGTGTCAGCGCGCTGAAGCCGGAGGTCGACGCAACCCGCGGCAGCGTCCGGTTCGATCTGCAGGCGGGCGCCGGCAAGTCGTTCCGCGGCCAGGGCGCGCTGCTCGCGCTGCGCTTCGCGGCGCGCGCACCGCGCCAGCAGACGCAGCTCATGCTGTCGCAGATCGAGCTGAAAGACGCAACCGGCGCGCTCGCCGCCGCCGTGCGGGCCACACCGCTGACGCTGAGGGTCGGATCGTGATGATTCAGGCGAACGGTCGAACGCTCGGATTCACGCTGATCGAGCTCGTGGTCGCGCTCGCGCTGGTCGGCCTGCTCGCGCTCGTATCGGTGCCGCTGTACGAGGTCGCGTCGACGCGGATGAAGGAGGCCGAGCTGCGCGGTGCGCTGCGCACGATCCGCAGCGCGATCGACGCGTACAAGGCTGCGGCCGACAGCGGCGCGATCGCGAAAGGCGCGACCGAGTCGGGCTATCCGCCGTCGCTCGAAGTGCTGGTGTACGGGGTCGACGCGCAGCGCGACGCCGCCGCACGCAGGCTCGTGTTCCTGCGTCAGTTGCCGCGCGATCCGTTCCATCCGGATCCGGCCACACCGCCGGCGCAGCAGTGGGCGACGCGCAGCTACGGCAGCCCGCCCGACGATCCGCAACCCGGCGCCGACGTGTTCGATGTCGCGTCGCGCTCGCGCCGCGTCGGCAGCAACGGCGTGCCGTATCGGGAGTGGTGAATGAGCGGATTGCGGATCGCGGATTGCGGATCGCGCCCGGCGGGGTTCACGCTGATCGAACTCGTCATCGTGATGGCGACGATCGCGCTGCTGCTGACGCTCGCGGTGCCGCGCTATTTCCAGACGATCGAGAACGGCAAGCTCAACGTGCAGCGGCAGAACATCGCGACGATCCGCGACGCGATCGACAAGTTCTACGGCGAGCAGACGCGCTATCCCGAGTCGCTCGACGAGCTCGTGCGGCTGAAGTACCTGCGGTCGGTGCCGGTCGACCCGCTGACGCAGTCGCCCGACTGGGTGCCCGTTCCGCCGCAGGATCCGACGCTCGGCGGCGTCTACGACGTGCGCAGCGCCTGGAAACCGAAGGAGGACGGCCGTGCGTCGTGACCCCGGACGGCGCGTGCGCGTCCGCGGGCTCGTGCTGCTCGCGGTGCTGATGCTGCTCGTGCTGGTGGGGCTCGCTGCGTTGGTCGGCGCCGAGGTGTGGGCGACCGCGCTTCAGCGCGAGCGCGAGTCCGAGCTGCTTTTCGTCGGCGAACAGTACCGGCGCGCGATCGAGAGCTATTGGCGCGCGTCGCCGAACGTCAAGACGCTGCCGACCTCGCTCGATCAGTTGCTCGAGGACGACCGCTTTCCGAAGCCGGTGCGCCATCTGCGGCGCCGCTACACTGACCCGATGACCGGCGCGCCGGACTGGGGTCTGGTCAAGCTCGGCAACGGCATCGCCGGCGTGTACTCGACGTCGAAGGACGCCCCGCTCAAGCAGAGCGGCTTCCCGCCGCAGTACATCGAGTTCGAGCGCGCCGGTCGCTACGACCAATGGCGCTTCGTCTTCAAGCTGCCGCGCCCGCCCGGTCCGCCGGCGCGCCCGCGTACAGCGCAAAACGATGTTCTCGTCAACGACGCCCGCAGGAACAGCCCGCCATGAAGAACCGCACCGTGATCGCCGAAGACCACAACCTGCTCCGCCAGGGCCTGTGCTCGCTGATTGGCTCGCTGCCCGACTTCGAGATCGTCGGCGAGGCGCGCGACGGCAAGGAGGCCGTGCGGCAGGCGATCGCGCTGCAGCCGCACCTGGTCCTGATGGACCTGTCGATGCCCGGCATGAACGGGATCGAGGCGACCGCGCAGATCAAGCGCCGGCTTCCGCACATCCGAGTCGTCGCGCTGACCGCGTTCAAGACCGACGAGTACGTGCGCGAAGCGCTGCACGCCGGCGCCGACGGCTACGTTCTGAAGGACGCGTCCTACGAGGAGCTCGCGTCGGCGCTGCGCAACGTCGTCGCAGGCAAGAAGTTCCTCAGCCCCGACGTCTCGGGGCAACTGGTCAACACCTTCCTGCACCGGGGGCTCGGGCCGCCGCCCGCGACGCCGTGGGACAGGCTCACGTCGCGCGAGCGCAGCATCCTGAAGCTCATCGCCGAAGGGCGGACCAACCGCGAGACCGCGAGCTACCTGAACGTCAGCCCGAAGACCGTCGAAAAACACCGCGCCAGCCTGATGCGCAAGCTCGGCTTGCGCAACGTCGCCGAGCTGACGCTGGTCGCGCTCGAGTGCGGGCTGATCGAGCGGCCCGGGTCGGTGTCGAGGCTGATCGATTCGGGGCGCGGGAACGGCCGCTTCGAGACCGCGCCGCTCGGGCTGCGCGCGCCGATGTCGTAGCCCTGCGCGCCGCTCAGGCCGCCGCGCCGACGTGGCGATTCAGGCTCCACACCGCGCCGACCACGGTGCCGTTCATCGGCGTCGACTCGAGCAGCAGACGCCCGTTCGTTCCCTCGACCCGCCGCTTGATGCCCTGCAGCCCGACGCCGAGCAGGCAGGCGTTCCCGTAGAAGAGCTGCGCGGCTTCGAAGCCGGAGCCGTCGTCGATGACCATCAGCTCGAGCTCGTCGCCGCGTCTGCGAAGCGATACGCGCACGGTCTTGGCGTTCGCGTGCTGAGCGGCGTTGCTGACGGCCTCCTCGACGATTCGATAGATCTCGAGTTTCAGCATCTCCGGGATGTCGGCCTCGGCGACCTCGACGATGCGTTCGACGCGCAGCGTGCGGTACGCCTGCTCGCAGTGGCGGCAGAACCACTCGATCGTCGGCAGCAGCCCGAGGTCGTCGAGCAGGCTCGGCCGCAGCTCCATCGAGATGCGCCGCACTTCGCCGATCACGTCGCGCAAGCGGCCCGTGACGTTGATCAGCATGTCGGTCGCCTCGCTGTACGCGCCGCGCATCAGCCGTTGCAGCGCATCCTCGACCATGAACTTGGCCATGATCACGAGCGGCGCCACACCGCCGTGCAGCTCGCTCGCCACGCGCGTGCGCTCGGCCTCCTGCGTGCTGAGCAGATCGTAAGCGAGCCGCCGCAGGTCCATTTCGTCGCGGTCGGGGACGGCGGCGGGCGCAGGCGTTCCCTGCACTTCGGTCCAGGCGACCACGTGATCGCCGGCATCGCCGCCGTCGATCGGTCGCGCCGACATCCGCACCAGCGTGCGGCGTCCGCTGCGCCCGGCGAGCAGCAGCTCGCTCGACTCGAGCGCACCGAGCAGGATCCGCGCAGTCACGCCTTCGGCAGCGGCACGCCAGCCCTCGGCGGCCAGGTCGACCAGCATGCGCCCTCTGAGTTCGTGCGGCGCGTAGCCGAGCAACGCGGCGGCGTCGGTGGTCGCCGAAACGATACGGCCGTCACCGTCGAGCCGAACCGCGGCGACGGCGCCGTCGCCGGGCCGCGCCGCACTCTTTTTCTGCGACAGGCTTCTGATGTGCGCGTCGAAATCGAATCCGAAATAGTCGCGGGTCATGGCAACGAGTCTCGATTCGCCGCAAGTCAAGCTTGGTCAATGCGAAGCGATGCGGCAATCACACGTTCGGGCATCGCGCCCAGGGGATGGCCGTTCGATGTTCGCCGCCCAAACGCGGGATCGGCGCATCGCTCCTTAATCGCCCATAAGCCGGGCGTGGCCCACAGTCTCATCGCGGGTCTCCGACAGCGCCTTCCGCAAGCGCTGCACGCGATCCGGCAGCCGGGTGGAAATGCACGCGGCGCGAAGCGAACCGCTGCGAGGGCCCGATCGCGAGCCGCGGGTACGCCGTGAACGGCGGGACGTTCTCCAGGTTGTGCTCGAGCTTCTCGATGCAGTACTCGCGCGAGAAGCGATCGTCGACGTGCATCAGGGTCTCGACCGCGACGACCGCGGCGAGCAGCGCATTGGCTGCGATGCGCCTGGCTCCGACCTTGATGCGCTTGGCGGCGAACCAGGCGTCCGCGCGCGCCATCTGCCGCTGCGCCTGCGCGCAGCACGCGAGCGGCGTGACGAGCACGCTGCGCGCCCGCAGCGCCGCGTCTTTCGGCTGCCACGCATCGGGCAGCTCGGCGAGCGCGCCGGCCAGCACGTACACGCGCTGCGGCGGCTGCGCGAGCGACTGCCAGCGCCGTTCGATCTCGTCCGACGGAAGCGCCGCGACGAGCACGTCGCCGGCGCTCGGCGTGCGCTCGGACACCGCGACGCCGTGCCGCGCGAGCGCCGTGGCGATCGCCGCGCGCTGGCGCGTGCCGGCCGGGCCCGACGCGGCCCACAGCACGACCTCGCTGGTACCCGCCAGCGACGCTGCAACCGCATCGGCCTCGGCCGCGAGTCCCGGCGAGAAGTAGATGCTGTAGAAGTCCTCGCGCCCGGGCGGCAACCATGCGTTGGGCAGCAGGCACGGCACGCGCGCACGCTCGCAGAACTCGTGCACCGGCGACCAGTCGTCGTACGACAGCCCCGACAGCAGCGCGAACACCGGCGTGGCCGCGTAGCGCGCTTCGAGCTGCGCGCGCCAGGTGTGCGGTTCACCGGTGAGCGCCCAGTGTTCGAGCCGCCAGCGCCGGAAGCGCCGGTACATCGTGCTGTCGGTGCGAAACGCCTGAGCACGGCGGCGCGTCTCGTGCCGCGTGCCCGCGTTCTTGTCGGCGATGAAGGCCTGCAGCGTCCGAAGCAGATCGTCGACCTGCTCGGGCGGCACATCGGGTGTGGTGATAGTCGCGAAGACGACCTCCTCGTCGGTCACGCCTGGCGCCGTATCCGTCGACAGCGTCCTCAAGTAAGCGGCGAGCGCGGCGACTTCGCCGCGTGTCAACGCGTAACGCGGCATCGGCGCTGCGAGCGCGACGCCATCGGGCGCAACGCCTTCCGCGAGCGCGCGCGCAAGCGTCGCCTCGTCGTAGGCGGGCCGCGTGCGGTCGCGGCTCGGCCACGGCAGCCGTTGACCCGTCTGCGGCGCGAGCGGGTTGAACAACAGGTGCCCTGCGATCGGCGGAACGAGCAAACTGGCTTCGGCGCTGCCGAGCCCGCTGCGGCGGTGGCACGCGACGCAGGCCGCCGCGTGCGGCGGAATCGGCGCGCCCTGCACGCGCGCGGCGCCCGGTCGCGCGAGCGACTCGTCGGTGCCGAAGTAGATCGCTTCGCCGCGCGCGATCAGCGCGGCGTCGGGCACGGTCTGCGCGACCGCCGTGGCGCCGGCCAACAATGCGGCGAGCAGCAGCGCGCGCATCGGCTCACCGCTGCGCCGGCAGGCGTCGATAGACGGCCAGCAGTTCGGTCGCGGTCGCGAACCCCTCGACGCGGACCCACGGCGCTGCGCGCGAGCGCCGCATCAGCACGACGGGCGGATGGCTGGCCTTGGACCCGCGATACACGTCGAAGGCCTTCTGCACGCGCAGCAGCTCGTCGAAGTCGCCCGAGTAGAAGTCCCAGTCGTGATCGATGCCGAACCGGCGCGCGAACTCGGCGAGCCGCTGCGGCGTGTCGTTGTCGGGATCGATCGTGAACGACGCGAAGCGGGCTCGTTCGCCGTGCGAATCGAGCCGGCGCTGCAGTTCGGCGAGCGTGGCGGTCTGCGTCGAGCAGATCGTCGAGCACGTCGTGTACACGAAGTTGACGATTTGCGGCGTGTCCGCGTCGAGCGGGCCGGGCAGCCGCACCGCGCGGCCGCGAGCGTCGACGACGCGCGCTTGCGGCACGCGGTAGCGCGCCTGCGTCGACACGGACACCCCCGCCGCGGCGACCTGCGCGCTCGCGCCGTCGTGCGCTCGCGTCGAACCCGCCCACGCGGCGGCGATCAACAGGACCAGCGCGACACGCCGCATCGGTCCGCCTCAGCGCACCATCACGGCGACCTGCACGCGCTCGCGCGCGCTGCCGTCTGCGGCGAGCAGCGTGCAGACGAACTGGTCCACACCGCGAAAGCCGGCGCGCGGCGTGTAGCGGACGCTGCCGTCGTCGCCGACCTCGACGCGTCCGCCGCGGACCGTCTGCGACGCGCGGATCGAGTCGAACGCGGTGTCGCCGGCGAGCTGCGCGCGCGACAGCCGCAGCGGTTCAGCGGGCCGGGTCGCCACCGACAAGCGGCGCATCGCGACCGCCTCCGCCGGCGACGCGGGTTGCGGATCGACCGCGACGCGCCAGCGGCGGCCATCGGCCGTCTGGGCGACGATCGCAAACGGCGCAGGCTTCGCATCGCCGTCGGCGACATAGCGCAGCCGGTCGGCCGCGAGCGTTTCCAGGCGGCCGCGCGCGGGCTGTTCTTCGATCTCGATGCGAGCGAGCTTCGCGGTCCACGGCAGCACGGCGAGCAGCGAGCGCGCATCGACCTCGATGCGGCCGCTCGCGCCCAGCTCGGGCCGCCACGCGACCGCGGTCGGCGACTTCTGCGCCGGCGCCGGCTCCGACGACGACAGCGCCGCGGCCAGGCGGCGCTCGCGTTCGTCGACCGCGGCGGCGGGCGACTCGCTCGCGATCAGCGCGAGCACGCCGCTGGCGAGCGCGGCGGCGAACGACGTGCCGGTGACGCGCAGCGGCTCGCCGAGGACGCGGCCGGCGGCGTCCACGCTCTCGATCTCGACGCCCGGCGCGAGTACCTGCGGATACGCGCCGCCGCCGCACGCCGACGGGCCGCGGCCGGACTGATCGGCGACCTTGCCTTCCGCGGTCAGCGCGCCGACCGCGAGCACGCCCGGATTGTTGGCCGGGCTCATGCTCGTGTTCGGCTCGGGACCTTCGTTGCCGGCGGCGAACACGACGTGGATGCCGGCGGCGCGCAGCGCGGCGAAGTCGCGCGCGAACTCCGTTTCGCAGCGGCCGACCGTCTGCGGCAGCCCCCACGAGTTGTTGACGATCTGCGGCGCGTCGGGCGTCTCCGGGCGCGCGTCCGGGTCGAGCAGCCACTGGTAGACGCGGTGCACGGCCGAGATGCTGCCGATGCCGTTGTCGTCGTAGATTCGCGCGGCGATCCATTGCGCATGCGGCGCGACGCCGACCGGCGGTCCGCCGGCGATGCCGCTGCTGCCCGCGATCACGTACGCGACGTGCGTGCCGTGCCCGCTCGCGTCGAAGGGCCGCGCGTGCTGGCCGAACGGATCGAACCAGTCGGCGCGGCCGCCGCGGAAGCTCGCCATCAGCGGCCGCTCGCGCGAATCCACACCCGAATCGACGACCGCGACGACGACCTCTTTGCCCGTGACGCCGCGCTGCCAGTACGACGCCACGCCGAGCGCGCTCAGATGCGCCGGCAGTTCGCCGCGCCATGCGACCGGATCGGCCGGCGCGGCGGAGGCTGCGGGCTGCGACGCCTTCGTTTCGTCGCTCTGGCGCTTGAGCAGCGCGCGCGGCGAAGTGTTCGCGGCGCGCACGGGCGCCTTGAGCTGCATGTCGGCGTACACGCGCGCCACCCCCGGCGCGGCGGCGATCTGCGCGACCGACTGCGGCGGAAGTTGCGCGGCGAACGCGTGGCTGACCCACAGCGGCTCGATCTGCAGCGCGCCGGCGCGCTCGAGCGCGGTGCGAACGGCGGGGGCGGCGCGGTCGAACGCGGTTCGCAGCGATGCGGCGAGCGCGCCCGGCCGCTCGCGCGCGGGACGCCCCGCGAGCGCCGCGGCGAGCGCGGAAAGATCGGGCTTGCCCTCGAGCTCGACGATGACCGCGATCGGCCGCTGCGCGAGCGCCGCGGGCCGGTTCAGCCGCGCCGCGAGCGCCGGGTCGAGGCTGCCCGCGCGCGCCTGTGTCCAGGCGCACGCGATCGCAACGATCCCGAACGCAGCCGCGAGGCTAACGCGCGACCGGCTGAGCGACGGACTGTGCGGTCGGCGCCGGCTGGGCCTCGACCTGCAGGTTGCCGAATCGCTGATCACCCACATACAGCGCCACCTTGGATCCCGCCTGCAGCTTGCGGTCGGGGTTGGCAAACAACATGAAGTAGTCGCGGTCGGTGTGGATCACCTTGTTGCGCGAAGTCTGTCGCAGCGCGCCGACGATCGGCGGCACCGGCACGTAGAAGCGGTCGCCGGTGGCCTCGTCGACCAGCACGGGGCGCACCTTGCGGTCGAGCAGCGGCTGCGCCTTGGCCGGGTCGAGCACGCGGTAGCGCAGGTCGACGATGTAGCCGTTGGCCGACAAGCGCACGCCCTTGAGCTGGACGCCGAACGGCTCGACCACCGCTCCCGCGCCGAGCGCAGTCGCCTCGGGCGCGGCCGGTGCGCGCTGCTGCGCGCTGCCTGAGGCGCTCAGCGAATCGTCCGGCACCGTCGCGCAGCCGGCGAGCGCCGCGGCGAGCAGCGCCGGTAACAGCCGAATCAACTGCATTGCCATTCGCCCTCCGCGCCCCGCGCCTTCACTGCACGTTCACCCGCAGCGTCGCCGCGGTCGAATACGACCCGAGTGTATCCGCGACGCGGTAAGTGATCGCCTCGGTGCCGGCGAAGTTCAACGGCGACGTGTACGCGATGCAAGGCCGCGTGGCCACCGGGCAGCCGGCGGTGACGACCTGCGCCGAGCCGCCGCGGTTGGGTGCGCCGACGATCTCGAGCGTTGCCGGCGCCAGATTGCCGTCGACGTCGTAGTCGTTGGCCAGCACGTCGATATAGGTCGGTGTCGTCGCGGCGATCGCGCGCGAGGCCACGTCGTCGACGGCGGTCGGCGCGCTGTTGGCGTACAGCGTCAGCGTCACCGTCGCGGGAAGTGAGGTCAACGCGCCGTCGCTGATCGTGTAGGTGAACGTCGTGGTCGCCGTGCCGGTCGCCGGCAGAGTTCCGGCCGTGTAGCTGAAGGTGCCGTCGGCGTTCATCGTCAGCGTGCCGTTGGTCGGCGGCGCCACGACGGTCACGCCGGTCAGCGCATCGCCGTCCGGATCGACGTCGTTGGCGAGCACAGAGCGTGTGGCCGCGAGCGCGCCGCCGCGAACGTCGTACGAATCGGCATTGGCGACCGGCGTGTCGTTGACGTTGGCCACGGCGACGCTGAAGCTCGCCACGCCGAAGCGGCCGTCATTGTTCGTCGCGCGCACGCGCACCGGATTGAGCAGCGTCGGCGCGGCCGGGCGCTGCGCCTGGTCGTTGTTCGGCGTCCAGTTGATCTCGCCGGTGGTCGCGTTGATCGTCATGCCGACCGGTGCGATGTCGAGCGAATAGGTGCGCGTCCCGCCGCCCGCACTCGTCACCATGCAGTTGTAGGCGAGATCCTGCGTGCCGGCGAGCGGGCACGCGGCCACATTGACGACCGGCGCGTCGCCGTCGACCTGCAGCAGAAACTGCGCCTGAATACCGCCGAACGGATCAGCGTTGTTGTTGGTCAGATCGAGTCTGCGGTCGAACACGGTGATCCGGCGCGAGATCGCGCTCGTATTGCTGCCCAGCACCGGCGTGAACCAGACGTCGGCCGTCTTGGCCGCCGGCAGGAACGCCGAGTACTGCTCGCGCGGATACGCGGAAGGGATGCCGTCTTCGGCGATCAGATACCAGTGACCGTCGTCGATGACGAGCGAGCGCGACTGGATTCCGGCGTTGACCATCCGCAGCAGCACGCGGCGCCCGGTGTCGATCTCGAGCGGCGCCGGGCCGTCCGTGTTCCTCGCGGTGAAATCGACCGGCTGGTTGATGCCCACGCCGTTCGGCTGCGTATAGCGGTGAACCCGGAAGTACTTCGGGTTGTAGTTGATCGTGCTACCGGTGAATGTTCCCGCGGCGACCGCCGCATGGACGGCGGGGTCGACCTCGGACAGAAGCAGCGAGACCTCGGTGTCGAACGCAAAGCGGTCTGGCGCAGCGGTCGTGCCCGGATAGGCGACGCGCGAGGCGGTGGCGGTCGGCGGCGCGTTCTTGCGCAGCAACCCGTACAGGCCCATCTGCACCTGGATCTGCGGCAGCGTTCCGCTTTGATACAGATAGGTGCCGGGCTTCAGGTTGTTGTACGTGTAGGTCGCCGTGCCGTTCACCGTCCCCACGCGCGGCGGCGCCTCATGCGTGAACGAACGCATCCTGCAGTCGAGCGACGTGCCCGGGGTGCAGTCGGACGTCACGGACGGATCGTTGACCGTGGCGTTGGTCTTGAACACCGGCGTCATCGTCGTGTTGTGACCGTGCAGCACGAACGATGTCGGCACCGGAAGCTGGTTGATCAGATGCACGATCAGTTGCGGGTCCGCGGGATCGACCGTGATCGCCGCGCCCGGCGACTGCAGCGCGCCGTTGGCCGCGGCCGCGCTTTGCCCGACGCGGTAACCCCACATCGGCACGGTCGTTCCATCCGGCATCGTCTGGTTGAACTGGCCGACGCGGATCCACACCTCTTTCGCGGTCACGGGGCCGGCCGCGAGCGCAGCGACTGCGCTCAACGCGAGCAGGGCTGCCCGGAGGCTCGTTCTATCGAGTCGCTTCATCTGCCACCTCTCCATCCGGGGCTCAGTCGATCGTCACGTTCCACGGCTCGATGACGACCATCGTCATCATTCCGCCCGGGAACACGCCGAAGTTGATGATTTCCCGCTCGTTGTGCGAGTGGAACATGTGGAAGTACGCGCCGCCCGATCCGAGGCGACCCGCGCCGACCGGCACGTTTCCGGTCGCGCCGAGGTAGGGACTGCCCGAGTACATGTCGCCGAACGTCATCTCGAGCGCGCTCGGAATCACGGTCGGCAGCGGCTTGCCGCGATCGCTCGGATCCTGATGCCGCATGCGCGGGTCGAGCTGGGCGTACACCGCGTCGCAGCTCGTCGGATCGGTCGCGGGCAGCGTGTTGTCGCACTTGATTCCGTACACGTCCCAGCCGAGGCCCTTGCCGGTCCATTCGTAGATCGCGTCGACCGTCTGCCCGGGAATCATCCGCAGCGTGTTGTCGGACCGCGCCAGATCGGGGCCGGTCGCCGGGCCGCTCGCGAGCATGCGGCCGTCGATCGCGATCGTCCACGTGTTGCTGCCGTGGTGGTGGAACGGATGGAGGTCGCGGCCGATGTTGACCATGCGCAGCAGCAGCCGCTCACCGGGGTGCATGCGCGGCAGCGCGTTGTATGGCTGGCTCGGAAGCTGCGGCGCGAACGCTTCGGTCATCGTGTCCGGTGCATTGCGGCCGTTGATGAACCAGTACAGCGGATTGCGCGCGGGGAAGGCGGCGGTGTTGACCTTCCAGTTGAAATTGCCGATCGGGTTGGGGACGACGACGGCCTCCGCCTGCTTGCGAACCAGTTCGTGCCACTCGGGATCGATCTCCGACAGCACCAGCAGGTGCTCGCGATCGAAACGGGTGCCTGCGTGCCGGTACGCCTGGTTCGGCTTGCCGTTGGGCCGCACGATCAGCGCGCCGGCCAGCCCCATCTCGACC